>Ga0210383_10000279_pt1 | contig 49859 bp, 41 predicted proteins | sample IncBWC14OmetaG_FD_160072 | JGI IMG/M metagenome (GOLD analysis project Ga0210383, IMG submission 160072) | Forest soil microbial communities from Barre Woods Harvard Forest LTER site, Petersham, Massachusetts, United States - Inc-BW-C-14-O ...
GCCGAGCCTCTGCTCTTCGCGTTCGCCCATGGTCGCGCCCGCGATGTTCATGATCGAAGTGCTTTTGCCGAGGATCGAATCGAGCACCTTCACTTCCGTGTAGCTGTTGATACCCTCGTCCATCCATGCGTCTTCAAATTCGTTGGTCGCAACCATGCCGTACCAGTACTGGTGTCCGAACTCGTGCTCCACAACAATCTCGGGCAGGTACAAACCATTCGGCATAAACCAGCTCGAATCGCCGGTGATGAACGTCGGATACTCCATCCCTCCGGCCGCGGAATCCGGTTCGGGATCGACCACGGTCAGGGTCTTATAAGGATACGGCCCGTACCATTTTTCAAAGCGATCGAGCGTGTCGCGTGTAATTTTCTCGTGGCGCTCGGCCTGGCTCCAGTGCGCGGGCTGCATCAGAAAGCGCAGATGGATCGGCCCCATTTGCGACTGATAAACGCTTTCGCGCACTTTATAGCGCGGGCTGGCTGTCCACGCGAAGTCGTGAATGTCGTCCCCGTGATAGGTCACGGTCTGAGTGTTGTCAGGATTGCTCTTCTGCTCGACCATAACTCCGCTGGCGCCGACGACCTCATTCTGCGGCACCGTGAGCTTCACGTCGAAGACGCCGAAGTCGGCGAAGAACTCGGTCGTGTTGTGATACTGATGGCAATTCCAGGCTCCGTGCCACCACACGCCGACTTTTGGAAACCATTGTCCCCCCAGCACAAAATCACGCTTCCATCCGGAACGCGCCTGCGTCTCGGGGAATTTTGTCTTAAAGGCAATCTTGAACTGCGCAAATGCGCCCGGCGCGATCGGTTTCGGCACGGGCAGATCGACCACGGTCTTATCATCTTTATTGCCGTCGTCCGGAGCGATGTACCGCAACTGCGACGTCAGATCGCCCTGGCCGACCAGTTCGATACTCTTGATGTCTTCCGACCCATACAACTTGTCTTCCCACTTCTCATAGCCGGTGTCGCGCGTGCCCATGAGTTTTGCATCGTGCACAAATGTCGCCTTGGGCTGAAATGCGTTCTGATAAAGATGGAAAGGGAAGTGGTCGAGCGCCTGCCCGGTCAGGTTGTGATAGGTCAGCACTTCTGTGGCATCGACGGTGTGCGTGGTCGCGTCATACTTGGCGTCGATCTCGTAGTGGACCACGCGCTCCGACATCGGCTTGTCGGAGTTGATGGCCAGAGTTGTATCGGGAATCAAAACTTCCGCCGCGGCGGGTGCCCCATTTCTCGCGTCCTTAGCAAGAGGTGAGGCTTTTGCTGCCGCGGCTGCCGCTTGGGATGCGGCGGTCGCCGTCGTCATATTGGGAGTCAAGAGTGCAGTGATTCCGAGAAGTGTTGTGGCGACGACAACGGCAACTTTCCATCGAGTCTGCATGAAAACCCCATCTGTATGAGCTGCGGCTTTGAATCATATCGCAGGCTGTTCAAATGTCGCCACCCAGAGAGCGGTTCTCCCCTTGCACTTTTCCCATCCTGCCAACGATACTGGAGGAATCATCCGATACATCGCACAGCAACTATGAAAACAACAATCTCTCTCTCTACCCCTGCCGCAGTCGAATCCGAAGCACTCGTCGCCGTGGTTCTCGACCACTCGAACTCCGCTTCGACCCAAAAGGAAAAAGACAAGAAGCCAGAACTCAAAGTTGCCACCACCGATCCCGCGGTGCAGGCCGTCGCCGCCGATCTGCTGGCCAGCGGCGAAGTCGCCGGCAAGCCGTTTGAGACGAACCTGATGCACCGGCCCGTGACGCTAATGGCGAAGCGCCTGCTGCTGGTTTCGGGCGGCGGCGCGAAATCGTTTTCGAGTTATGACTTGCGACGGATCGCCGGAACCGCCGTTCGCGCCCTTAAGTCGCGCGGCATTCGCAGCTTTGCCTTCATCGCACCGCCTGGCATTCCCGCGGACGAAGCGGTGCGCGCGATTGTAGAAGGCGCGCACGTCGGGAACTTCGATCCCGACTACTACCGCAGCGATCGCAAGGACCAGAAGATTGACACGCTCACGGTCGTCGCCAGCGGTGACAAGGCCGTACTCGAGAAGGCGGCCAACGAGGCGCAAGTCATTGGCGAATCGCAGAATTTCACGCGCGATCTGGTGAACGAACCTTCGAACCGCATGACGCCCACGATTCTCGGTGAGCGCGCGAAGAAGATGTCCGCGGAAGTCGGCTTGAAGTGCGAGGTGTATGGCGCCGACAAGATCAAAGAATTAAAAATGGGCGCATTCTGGAGCGTCGCTCAAGGGTCTGATGAACCCCCCGCGCTAATCGTCATGCGCTACGAACCGGCGGGAGCGCCCGAGAAGCCAGTCCTGGGTCTGGTAGGGAAGGGAATTACTTTCGACACCGGCGGCATCTCGATCAAGCCCGCCGATGGCATGGAGAAAATGAAATACGACATGGCCGGCGGCGCAACCATGATCGGCGCCATGCGCGCCATCGCGCTGCTGAAGCCGAAAGTCAAAGTCATCGGCATTGTTTGCGCGACGGAAAATATGCCTTCGGGAAAAGCACAGAAGCCGGGCGACGTGCAGATCGCGATGTCGGGCAAATCGATTGAGATCATTAATACTGACGCCGAGGGGCGTCTCGTCCTGGCGGACGGCCTTTACTACGCGCGCCAACTGGGCTGCACGCACCTGGTCGATGCCGCAACGTTGACCGGAGCCGTGGTAGTTGCGCTCGGTTACAACAACGCCGGAATTTTCGCCAACGACGACGACATGTACAACCGCTTCCACGCGGCCAATGCAAAAGCCGGCGAAAAAATGTGGCGCCTGCCGCTCGATGATGAATACAAGGAGCAGATCCGGTCCGGCATTGCCGACATTGTCAACTCCGGCGGACGCTGGGGCGGCGCCATCACTGCGGCCATGTTTCTGAAAGAGTTCGCCGAAGATACCCCCTGGATTCACCTCGACATTGCCGGCACCGCGTGGATGGAAGACCAGAAACCGTGGATCGCGAAGGGCCCGTCGGGGATTGCGCTGCGCAGCCTGATCGAGTTCGTGAAAAGTTTCGCAGGATAGGAACGGATTCAGACTGCGAACTGCGTTCGACGGGAGGGTTTATGAAGTCTTTGATGATGGCGGTTGGAATTATCGTCCTTGTGATTGGAGTTCTGTCGTTCTTCGTTCCGGTTCCACGCTATCATCACGAGGGCGTGCGCGTCGGAGACACTCACATCGGTATTACCACGGAGCACCACGAGCAACTTCCGGTGGCGGCCGGAGTAGTGATGGTCGTGGTCGGCGCCGGACTGATCATTGCGGGAAGGAGCTCGTGATCGATCCGTGTTCGCCGTCCTGCACTCGGGGTAAACGGAAAGCGAACTGCGGGAAGCACTGAACACGATCTCTATGGTGAAACGTTGAGTGAATCCAATCTGGTTGTTATAATCGAGTTCGTTTCGCACGCCTCCGGCATTCGGGCAGTTTCCGTTCGGTCGCGATTCCCGCCACCATCAGCGTGAAGCGAACAGTCCTCGCGGCCCGCGGACAGCGGGTTTCGAAATGTGGCCAGGTAGCTCAGGTGGTAGAGCGCAGCCCTGAAAAGGCTGGCGTCGGCGGTTCAACTCCGTCCCTGGCCACCATACTTTCAATGACTTAGCTCCATCGTCCCACCCGATTTTGGCTCCAATTGGCACCTTTTGGGCTCCACAATTCTCTTCAAACCAGCTAATTCACCATCCGCGATTGCGGCGGCATATCCATACTGCCACTATCCGACGCGACCGGTTTTGACGTGCGAGACGAAATCATCTCCGACATTTTTGCGAGTGCGCGCCGTTGTGACTCCGGCACGAATTGTGCATAGATATCCATCGTGGTCGAGATGCGCGAGTGCTGCATCTTGCTCCAGAAAGGAGCGTTGAGCAGTAACTACCAATGGCGCACCCGCCCAACGTCGACATGCACGAAGTCGGAGCTGCGATAGTAGCCCACTCCTCCGCGCTGCAGGCGCAGGGCTGCGTCACGCAGTTCCGACGTCGGAATCCCAGGCAGACGAATGTCGATCGCTTCGGCTTGCATATGCAGGCTGTGCTGCGCCACACCGGTGTGCGGGTTGCGCGTGCGCAGGAATTCGTTGCTCCAGGGCGTACGATAGCCGCAAATCACATCGATTTCACCGCCGGAATCGCCGAGCGACGCGGTCAGATCGTGGAGAAGGTCGAAGAGGCGGGGATCAAAATGACGCACGTCTCCGGTGCGGTGGTCGCGGAGATAATTGTCGAGCACGTCTAGAGCTTCGGGGATGTATTGATCACCGCGACGATAGACGACATCCAGCCGCTTGCCTGTGTGAGTGTGATAGAAGCGCAGCCGGTATTCGCGTGCGGGGGAAACCGTCGATTCTGTGGTATGCCCCAGCGTCGCGAGCAGCAAAAAAGGAATCAGCGATAGGCCGAACATACCCCTCACTCTCGGCTTGGCCGCCGGAAATGTCGGGCGTGCTTGCAAGAGATTCAATTCACTGTATTCGAAGAATTGCACTTTTATTGGATGCAGTTCACGCCAGATTCGGTGCTTCAATGCCGATCCAAAGACCCACCACGCCTAGGGATGTTCTGTGGCCAACGCTTTATCAAGTTCTGCGTCATAGCCGTAGATATCATCGAAAAATCGAATCTGGTTTTCCTCGTTCACCGTAGCCGTGCCGTAGACAATCAAAACCGGAATTCGAGTGACGAGGTTCACCTGAAGATTGTTTTTCTCGCCGTTCATCGTGGCCTTCACCCGCTCCAAATCCCAGCCCGGATTGTTTCGCAACACCCAGGCAACCAAGTCCGCAGGCTTCTCTACCCGAACGCATCCGTGGCTGAAATCGCGGACGTCCGGCGAGAACAGCTCCGGAGCGTCCGTGCCATGCAGGTACACGTTGTCCGGATTGGGGAAGATGATCTTCACCAAGCCCAGAGAATTCGTGTCGCCGGGCTTTTGCCGCACCAACAGGTGAAGCGATCGTATGCCTTCTAGAACCTCCGGGCTCACTTGATTGTCGGTTACGACTTCGCCTTCGGGCGTGACCACTTCAAAATTATGCTTGGCGATGTAGCTCGGGTCCTTCTGGATGTGGGGCACGATTTCGTTCCGCTGAATGCTGGGAGTCACGTTCCAGTAGGGCCGGAAGACCACGTATTGGATCTCCTTTTCGAACACTGGTGACTTGTGCCCGTAGGCTTTTCCAATGATGACGTTCTTGTAGAAGGCGACGGTGCCATCCGGGTTCATCGCGCGCACGCGATACTCAGGAAGATTCACAACCACGGGCGGCTGTGGAAAGGAATGCGGAATCCAGCGCCACCGTTCGAGCGTCAACTTGATCTGGCGAATGCGGGCCGCCGGAGGCGTATTGAGTTCATTGATCGTGCGCGCGTCAAGGTTGCCGGTGGGAGTTTCCCCATGTCTGTCCTGATAATGCTTTACGCCCTCGACGAGCGCACCGTCATAGATGGTTGCATTCGAGTTCAGTTGTGCGCCGGCAGGAATGTCGCCGATAATTTGAAGAAATCGCCCCAAGCGGACCAGACCGGCGTAGCTTTGGCCGGGGTGCACAGTCTTCGTGACCGTCGGCAGCTTCTCTCCGGCAGCTTGGTTTGCGTATCCTTCATAAACCGGCAAGAGCGCGAGCAGCTTCTTGTAGCCTGGGAAGGACGGTTCCAGCTTCTGGATTTCGGCGGCTGCATCGGTCGCATTGATGACATGGGTCTGAACAAATTCCGCCAAGGGTAACTGGAGCCCTTCCGTATCAAGCTCAAACTTGAATTCCTTGGGATTTACGCGGCCGCAGTGGATGGCGCGGATGTAGCGCATCGCCGAGATCGTAAGCGCGGTGTCGAACGACGCCAAGTCTTGTTCGGACGGCTTCTGCCCGAGCTTGAGGAGGCGGCCCTGCCATCGCGAGCCGTCGTAGTCTTCGGGGTCGAGTCCTTTAGCGTTGGCATTTTGTAAGAGTTCGATCACGGCCAGCCCCTGGGGACGAACGCGACCGTTCTGAACCCAAAGCAAAGAATAGCCGCTCGCCTCGTAAAGCTTGGTGACCTCTGTTTTATAGGAAGTAAAGTCGGGCCAGCGAAGGTCGGCATTACGAGCTGACTCCACAAGGGCGTGGAGCGTGGGAACACCCGAGGCAGACAACGTCGGGCCTGCAACAGTAGAGTGCGGCTCCGCAAGGAACACGGGGAAGGCTTTGCCGCTCGCAATAGACATTCCGGCAATGACTACGCTCGTCAGAACGATCTTCCAGTGAGGCCGATAAACCGGATTCCCCATGGCAAACCTCCGCTTGATGTTTTATTTGAAGAATGAAAGCAATTCAAGTTTCCTCTAATTGGAATGGATTTCTTGCGCTAGTATCGTGACGATCGAACGTTTGAGGTTTAGACGTCGAGTGTCCGTCGGTTTGTCGAAAATGTAACAGGCACCGCGGCGTCGTAGCTGGTCAGCTAACGGCGCGTTGCTCGTGCGTCCAGAAACGCTCCCGCAGAGTTTTCTTCAGTACCTTGCCAGAACCGTTCTTGGGCAGGTCCGTTTCAGAAAACTCGACACGTCTGGGAAGTTTGTAACTCGCAAGGCTTCGTCGGCAAAAAGCAATGAGATCGTCGGCTGTTAGAGTTGCCCCTGGCTTCAACACTACACAAGCCACTACGAATTCGCCCCACTGCGGATCGGGTACGCCGAAGACGGCTACTTCATAAACGGCAGGATGTCCGTAGATCGCTGCTTCCACCTCTCCCGAATAAACGTTCTCACCACCGGTAACAATCATGTCCTTTAGCCGGTCGAGGATGAAAACATATCCCGCTGTATCCTGATGGCCGATGTCTCCCGTTCGAAAAAATCCGTCGCGAAACGCTTCAGCGGTTTCTTCCGGATTGTTCCAATAGCCCCGCGTGACATTAGCACCTCGTGCGATCAGTTCGCCTGCCTGTCCCGCATCGACTTCTTTCCCTGACGTATCTGTCACCTGAAGATCCACGCCCGGACAAGGCCGTCCGCACGATATCAGCTTGTCTGCAGTGTGCTCCTGGTCCTGCAACCCCGTAAGAAAACCGGTTTCACTCAACCCATACACTTGAACCAACTTGACCTTTGGCAGGAGTTCCCGCGTCCGACAGACGAGTTCCGGCGCCATAGGTGAGCCGCCATACGCCAACACTTGCAAGCTGCTCAAGTCATATTTTCTCGTCTCCAGAAATTGTGTGATCAAATTGATCATCGTGGGCACGAGCACGGTGTGAGTCACATGCTCTCGCTCCACCACCTCACAGAAAAGCTGGGCACTAAATTTCGGGATTGTGATTTGGCTGGCACCGAATGCGGGGGCCGCGAAGATGCTAGGAAAGTCCGCAATGTGGAAGATTGGAGCGGCGTGGAGGTAGATCCCGCCCTCGGTGTAGCGCATCCAGTAGTTGAAGTTGTGAATGTCAGCAACGATGTTCGCATGCGTCACCATGACGCCTTTTGGCTGGCCGGTCGTGCCGCTCGTGTAGATAAGCCCCAAAACGGCCTCCGGGTCGTAAAAGACCTTTCGACTTGAGCAGCCCCGAATCGGAAGGGGTTCCTCGTCGATCGCCTGTTGCCAGCTCAACCGAACTCCGGGGACAGCGAGGGAGGAATGACGCACGAGCCCAAGCGGACTGGCATCTTCGAGCACTCGGTCGATCTCTTTTGTCGATAGTCGTGTGTTGAGCGGAACGGCGATCACGCCCAGCATGGCGCACGCATATACAAGTTCGATATAGTCTGGCCCGTTCGGCAGCAACAGAGCCAGGCGGTCGCCCACTCCAAAACCATGGCTGGTGAGAGTTCCTGCGATGCCTTCGACACGAGTGTGAAGCTCCCGAAAGGTTAGGAGCCGGCCGTCACGAGCAAGTGCGGTTCGCTCGGGATAGAATCGCAACGCCCGGCCGAGAGAGTGAACGTAGATCATTTTCTGTTCTCATCTTCTGCACTCCTCGTTAAATCTGAGGGAAACAGAGTTAATCGGCCGCAGTGCTTGTCCCGGGATGTACGCCTTCTCCCCCTCTGGAGCGTATCGTGAGCAATTCCAGCAACATGCTGTCACGCTCCCGTTCGAGTTCTGCGATCGAACGGCCATTCGCTTCCTTCAATACGCCGGTGACAATGGTTTGCTTCACCTCGGGACTGAACTCGGTGATCGTGCCAAGATCTTTCCACCACGTTGCGACAGGGCCGGACAGGTGTTCCATGAAGTGCTGAATCCCGCCTTCGCCGCCTCCGAGATGGAACAGCAGATTGGGGCCCATTAAACCCCAACGTAGTCCAGGTCCCCAGCACACCGCAGCGTCGGAATCGGCGACGTCTAGAACGCCCTGTTCGATGAGGTAAACAACTTCACGGTAGAGAGCAGCCTGAAGCCGGTTCGCGACATGGCCGACCACTTCCTTCCGCACGTGGATCGGGCGTTTGCCGATCGAGGTGTAGAAGGACATCGCCCGCTCAACGGTTTCCGCGGACGTTTGCGCGCCAGCGACGACCTCGACCAGAGGGACCATATGAGGGGGATTAAACGGATGGCCAATCAGACACCGCTCCGGATACTTGCAAGCCGATTGCATCACGCTCATCGTCAGACCGGATGAACTCGAAGCGATGACGCAATCCTTCGGCGTGGCGGCATCCATCTCTGCAAATAGCTTGACTTTGAAGTCCTTGCGTTCGGGTCCGTTTTCCTGAACCAGATCCGCGCCGCCAACCGCTTCCTTCATATCGACAGTAAACCGCAAATGATCGCGCGAGCCGTTGGGAGAAATTCCAAGCGCCGTCAAGTCCCTCCAGGCCGCATCGATGTATCGCCGCAGATTCGCTTCGGCATTGGGCGCCGGATCGGTGGCGACAACATTAAGGCCACGCGCCAGGTATAGAGCAGCCCAACTGCCGCCAATCACTCCCGTGCCAACAATCGCTATATTTCGAATTTCTCGACTCTTTGTGCCGGCCATTTGATCCTCCATTAATTCACTTCAATGCAATCGCTTATTTGCGACGAGATTGTTAACTGGCCCGGATTGCTTCTTCCACTTCCTTGGCTGGTCGTGCACCTGGGATTGCGCCGCTAGTCCGCAGACCCTCAATTTCCCCGTCTCCAAAACCGAGCTCTTTCAGGACCTCATCATTGTGCTCGCCGATTCGCGGCGCGCGCCTGGCAGGTACTTTCGAAACACCGTGCACTTGAATAGGACTGCTGATAGTCGAGGTCAACTTCTCGCCGGCTCCTTCGAGTGGAACGACGATGTCATTCGCTCGCAGTTGCGGATCGTTAACGACTTCCTGCGGCTCACGCACGGCGCCGAAGGGGACGTGAACGCTGTTGAATATCTCATACCAATGCGCCATCGGCTGCGAACCAAAGATCTCATCGAGCATTGCCGTCAGTTGCGGCCGGTTCTGCGCCAGCCTGGCAGGATCCGAGAATCGCGGATCCGTCAGGATGTCCTCACGACCCATTGCTTTCAGGAGCGCGGGCACCTTGTCCGGAGTGGCTGCAAGAACGAACCATGTGCCGTCGGAAGAGCGATATGTGTTTGCAGCTGCATTTGCGGGATACGTTCGATCATGCAGTCCATAGAAACTCGCGCCACAGAGAGCGGCCTGGATAAAGAGGCCGGCCGACCAGACTCCCGCTGCAAGGAGCGAAGTTGTGACGTAAGATCCTTTACCAGTACGTTCGCGACGATAAAGCGCGGTCACGATCGCGGCATAAATGCAGACCGCGGTTGCATTGTCACCGCTACCTGACATCGGCCAGGTCGGCGGCTCTCCGGCATCGCGCGTCATGAATAACAAGCCGCTGCGCGCCCAGTAGGCCGTGAGATCGAACCCCGGAAGATTTGCGTCCGGACCTTTCTCGCCGAAGCCGGTGAGATCGGCATAGATCAGACGTGGATTCCACCGCGCAACATCGTCATATTCGAGTTTCAATTTCTGTCGTGCAGAATGCGGCGTGTTGACAATGAGCACGTCGGCCCATTTGGCTAGCCGTTCGAGAACCTGCTGCGCACTCGCGGCTTTCAGATTGAGCGCAACGCCGCGTTTGTTTCGATTCGACAATTGGAAGGGATAAGGTTCTTCCGAATGCGGCTCGGGTGGGATCTTGTGCCCCTTTCTCCAAAACTCTCCCTCAGGCGGCTCGACTTTGACAACGTCCGCGCCGAAATCGGACAAGATTGTTGCAGCGCCCGGCCCGGCAATGAAGCTCGACAGATCCACGACTTTCAATCCGGAAAATATGTTGCCTTCTGTCATTTTTATCTCCTTCTTTCCGATCACTACTGTGGAGGCGAGTCATTTGGAACTTCGAAAATGCACGCCTAGGTCTACTTTCCCTGAAACTTCGGCGCGCGTTTCTCGAGGAACGCCGAGGTACCTTCTTTCTTGTCGTCGGTCGAAGCGCAGACTGCGAAAAGCGAGGCTTCGATGAGCAAACCTTCGGCCACGCTCGTTTCCAGTCCTTTGTTTACCGCCTCGAGCGCGTACTTCACGCTAAGCGGTGCGTTCGCAATGATCCTCCTCAACATAGTTTCGGAACGTTCGATGACGTGTGCGTCTGGTTCCAGTTCGTCTACCAGGCCAATGCGGTAAGCCTCAGCCGCATCGATGATGTCGCCGGAGAGGATGAGCTTGAGCGCTCGGCCTCTTCCGACCAGACGAGGCATGCGCTGCGTTCCTCCATACCCGGGCATTACTCCAAGCTTTACTTCTGGCTGACCGAATTTAGCGCTCTCGGCAGCGATTCTGATCGTGCACGACATCGCCAGCTCGCATCCGCCACCTAGGGCAAAGCCGTTGACTGCAGCGACGACCGGCTTGCCAAGGTTCTCGATAAGGTCGGCCAATGCCTGTCCCCGCCGAGTCGCCGTTTCTGCTTCTACCGCTGTGTTATTGGCAACCTCCGCGATGTCGGCGCCGGCAGCAAATGCCTTCTCCCCCGCGCCCGTGAGGATGACCCCACGGACGGCTGAATCGTCACGTGCGTCCTCGAACGCGGACAGCAGTTCGTTGATCGTCGCCCTGTTCAACGCATTCAAGACCTTGGGCCGATTGAGCGTCACGTACGCAATCGGACCTTTCTTGTCATAGAGAACGTTCTCGAGCTTTAGAGCAGAAGCCAGCGAGCTCATCACTTCTCCTTATCAATCGTTGCGGTCTATGTTGGTGTTTGTTATTACGCGGCCGGAATCTCGGCGTACACGATGCCGGTCAAGTTTCCTTCCGCCGCAAGCACTGTCTTCTTGTTAGACCCGTCGAGATTCGCGCTATAGACCGATCCACCCAGGTCGGTCAGAAACATGCGACCACCTTTAAGATCCAACGCAATACCGATTCCCTCCATCAAATGGTCGAAAATAATCACCGGCTCTTTCTTTCCATTTCCCTGAGCCGGATCCATGGGCGCCCAGTTCACCGTGTTGCCGCGGGGTGGATCGCCGCGGTCCGTCCAGTACATCGTCCTGTTGGCAAGGTCTAGTTCGAGATCAATCGGTTCTGGCAGGCCCTCGTAGAGGAGCTCGATGTCCTTACGATTGGCGGCACCTTGCGCCTTGGGAATTTCGAGATTGGCGCGAAAGATACGTCCCTCGCCGGCATTCTCTGGTCCCTTCTGCGTCCAATAAAGTTTGCCGGCTTCGACGTCGAGCGCGATTCCCACGCACCATTTCTTGACGTCCTTTCCCGGACGTGGATCGCCCTCACTTGTATCGATCAGCGTCTCGATCTTGGAACCATCCAGGTTGGCACGCATGATACGCATGCCTTCACGATCGCACCAGTAGAGCTTGCGGTTCTTCTCGTCGAGTTGCAGTTGCTTGGGAGTGAAGGTGCCGCCCGGAGGAACAATGTGGGTAAGGTTTCTTCCATCAAAATCCGCACGCTCGATAGAACCGTCGTTGGCAATGGGGTTGCCCATGTTGGTCCAGTAGAGGTGCCCAGCGTCGGCGTCCACAACGATTCCGTCGGGAAGGCGCCTTCCCTCGCTCACGATGACCTTAAGGTCGGAACCGTCGGGGTTCACAGAAAAAACCTGGCCACTGCTCACACTCAGAAAGAACAAGCGGGGAGTCACGGCCTTTGTTGTGTTGTTTTTGATTTCCCATTCAGAAGATTTAATAGCCATGATTTGTTTCGCTCCTTTATTGATTGCCTTCCAGTTTCTGGCAGAAAGGTTGAATAAGAAACGGTAGTTCATCTCCATTCCGCTACACGAAGGCGCTGAACCCGGTTATGGCTCTGCCCAGAATCAGGTTCTGCATTTGGAATGTTCCCTCGTAGGAGTACAGCGCTTCCGCATCTGCGAAAAAACGGCCGACGTTGTAGTCTGCGGCGATGCCGTTGCCGCCGCACAACTCTCTGGCCCACGCAACCGTCTCGCGGCACTTGGCAGTGGTAAACGCCTTGGCCAGCGACGCGTGTGCATCCGTCATCTTGCCCTCTGCCTGCAACTGGGTCATGCGGACCAGCAGGCACTGCGAAGCGGTGATGTTGGCGAGCATCCTGGCGAGGAGGTCCTGCACCATCTGGAATGAAGCGATGGGCTTTCCGAACTGAAGGCGCTCCTGACAATACTTGAGTGCGTTCTCGTAAGCCCCCATTGCGCACCCGGTCGCTTCCCACCCAACCATGAAGCGCGTCATCTTCAGAACGCGGGCCGTATCGCGGAACGACTGATCTTGTTGCAAGCGGTTCGCTTCCGGTATGCGGCAGTTCTCCATGGTGATGTGGCCGTTCTGCACCACCTTGAGAGCAATCTTGTTCTGAATTTTCTCCACACTGAAGCCGGGCGTGGTCTTGTTCTCCACGATGAAGGCATTGACCTGGTTGTCCGCTAAGTCGCGCGCCCAAATGATGGACAGGTCGCACCACGGAGCGTTGCCGATCCACTTCTTCTCGCCGTTGAGGATCCAGGTATCGCCATCACGTTTCGCAGTCGTCAACATCCCGCCGGCAGTTCCGGACCCGACTAGCGGTTCGGTCAGGCCGAAGCAGCCGATTTTGTCCCAGCGAGCCATCGGAGGAAGCCATTTCTGTTTTTGTTCCTCCGACCCGCCTAAGTAGATCGAGCCCATCGCCAAACCGTTGTGCACACCGAAGAATGTCGCGATCGACGAGTCGAAGCGCGCCATCTCCATGGCAACCAAGCCGAATAGCTGCACACTTCCTCCTCTGCAGCCATAGCCCTGCATAGCGACGCCGCCAATGTTCAGTTCTTTCAGCGCCGGCAAGATTTCGAATGGGAAAGCATCCTCGACCCAGTACTTGGTAATGATGGGTGCGATCTTCGTCTCCATGAAAATGCGCACCTGTTTCACAACCGCCAACTCTTCAGCGGGCAGTGTTTCCACCAGTTCATAGAAGTCGCTATTGGGTGCCGGTAGCGGCGCAGGCTTTCTGTCTTTTGCTGAACTTGCCATTAAAACCCTCTCTTCTCGGGCTCGCGCGGATGCTCGCGACACTTCCCTATAAAGCAAGCCAGTCGCCAAAACACATCCGGAAAGAATCTGCTGAAAAGAAGCGAGTTTCAGTCTGGGGTAAGGCGTTTAATCAATAAATCAGTGTCACGAATAGATCAGTGTCAAAGGCTGTGACACTGAGGGAACTACCTGCGCAAAAAGAACCCAGCTATTGCGCGGGTTGCAGGACCAGGAGCAGAAGCCAGCGCTCGGGTACTGGTGGACCGTCCCAGGCGTTCATATGGGGACTGCAATGAGCATCGATCCGAATCACTTATCGATCGGTTCAGTAGAGACTGAATGGCACAAGCCCTGCATGTTCCTCTTACGAATATCCCCGGACTATCGACAGACGCAGTAGCCGACCTCACTATCCTCTTGTTGTTAGGGGCCTCGCGGCGAGCGTACGAAGGCCAACAAGTGATCCGAAGTGGAAACTGGAATCCACTGGACCTGACGTTGCTGTTGGGCTGGCAACTTACCAGGAAGATTCTTGGAATTTATGGGATGGGCCGCATCGGGCGGCGGTTGCAATACGCGCCCGCGGTTTTGGGATGAAGATCCACTACCACGATCCGCATCGGCTGTCTGCTGAAATTGAAGGAGGCGCGATTTTCCACGGTGACCCCTATGACTTGCTCAGAGTCAGCCCATTCCTAAGCTTGAACGCACCCGAAAGTCAATGCGGCACGCCTGCTGATTCAGGTTTGATCTCCCGCGCAGCGTGTACTTCCGATAGTTCTTTTGTGAAATTGAAGTCGGTGGCAGCAGTGCCGGTGATTAATCGGGCTCCACGGTTGAACGTAAGGTCCTGGATTGCCCATTGAATAAAGACTAGAACCCGGCTTTGAAAATTCACCAGATACATGAGGTGGATGAACGCCCATACCATCCAGGCAGTAAACCCAGAAAGATGCGCCCCGAAAACGTCGGCCACTGCGGCCCCACGGCCTATCACGGCTAACGACCCCTTGTCGAAGTAATGAAAAGGAGGAAGATCCTTCTGACCTTTCACTTTTCGAAGGATTGCTTTTGCGGCGTATGCCCCTCCTTGCATGGCCACCTGGGCGAGTCCGGGCAATGGCTTTCCTTTCTCATCTGACGCTGAAGCCAGATCGCCTATTACGTAAATGTCGGAATAGTTCGGAATCGTCAGGTCGGGTTTTACTTTGACTCTCCCTCCCCTGTCAGTTTCGGCCTTCGTGCGGCTAGCCAGGATTTTCCCGAGCGGCGACGCAGTAATGCCGCCAGCCCAAATCACTGTCTTTGCGGCGATCGAATCGACTCCATCTTTGGACTCGATCGTTAATCCCCCTTCATTCATTTGCTTCACCATCGCGCCGCATCGCACCTGTACGCCCAGGTTGGCAAGCGAACGGTGTGCTTTTTCAGACAGGTGTTCTGGAAACGGCATCAGAACCCGAGGCGCACCATCCATCAATATGATCTGCGCTTCTCCTGGGTTGATCGACCGAAAGTCGTTCTTCAAGGTTTGGCGCGCGATTTCGGCGATGGCCCCAGAAAGTTCCACGCCTGTAGGTCCTGCTCCCACAATGACGAATGTGAGCCAGGCGCGGCGCTGCTCGGGATCCGAGAGGCGCTCGGCCACTTCGAACGCGTACAGAATCTTGTGTCGGATCGTCGTGGCTTCTTCAATGCTCTTCAGACCGGGAGCCCAATGTTGCCAGTCGTTGTGGCCGAAGTAGGATGTCTCGGATCCCGCAGCGATGATCAATGAATCGTAAGGAACGATGGTTCCGTCCGCGAGAATGACTCGTTTGAGATCGGGGTCCACATCCACGACAGTTCCCAGCCAGACACGAGTATTTGTCTGGCGGCTCAGCACGCTGCGAAGAGGGGACGCGATCTCTCCCGCCGAAAGCGAACCCGTCGCAACTTGGTAGAGTAATGGTTGGAAAAGGTGATAGTTCCGACGATCGATGACCGTCACGTCAACCAGATTTGAGCGCAAGTGCTGAGCTGCAGAAAGCCCGCCAAACCCGCCGCCCACAATGACCACCTTCCGAGGTTCGCTCATCGTCATGTTTCTCCTATCGGGTGAATCACCCCTACGGGCTTACTATGATTCAAACTGCTCTCGGCTGAGCCAATCGAGTTTCAGAGCGCACTATCCTGATTACCGAAGTAGGTTCTCCTTAGCGAGATCGACGATTTCGTCCCCGCGTCCACTAAGGATGGCTCTCAGCATGAAGAGGCTGAACCCCTTTGCCTCCTCATAGGTGATCGTCGGCGGCATGGCCAGTTCCTGCGGCGCTACGGAGACTTCGACCAATGCCGGACCATCGTATTCAAGAGCCTGTGCAATTGCGGGTTCTACCTGCTCCGCAGTTTCGGCTTTCAGTCCGAGAAGCCCTGCCCCTTCCGCAATTTTTGCGAAATCTGGATTGCGCAAATCGGTGCCGAAGTTCAGAACACCTGCGGACTTCATTTCTAGCTCGACAAAGGCCAGGGCGTCGTTCTTGTACACGATCAGCTTCACCGGCAGGTCGTGTTGCTTTAGGGTCAGCAGATCGCCCATCATCATTGCAAGACCACCATCCCCCGACAAGGTGATCACTTGACGGCCAGGATAGGTAGCCTGCGCACCGATTGCCTGGGGAAGTGCATTTGCCATTGAACCGTGGTTGAACGAACCCAGCAGTCTGCGCCGGCCGTTCATCGTGAGATAGCGGGCCCAGATTACCGGAGTTCCCACATCACACATGAAAATGGCATCGTCGGATGCGTGTTGATCGAGCAGGCGCGTGACATATTGCGGGTGAATGGGCGTTTGACCGGGACGTCCGGTCGCCAAGTCGTCTAAACTCTTGCGCGTCAAGCGATAATGCGCAACACATTCCTTCAAATGCGTTTCGTGTGAATTTTGCGACAGCTTCGGCAGCAACGCCTGAAGCGTGGTCTTTATATCTCCGACAAGGCCGAGGTCAACTTTGGTGCGGCGACCGATCTGTTCTCCGCGAAGATCGATTTGTACTATGGTTGCGTCCTTGGGGTAAAACGGCTGATAGGGGAAGTCGGTCCCGAGCATTACTAGCACATCGCAACTCATCATAGCGACGTAGCCGGAAGAAAATCCGAGCAGCCCGGTCATGCCGACGTCGAATGGATTGTCATACTCAATGCATTCTTTCCCGCGATAGGCATGCAGGATTGGCGCCTGGAGCTTGCCGGCGAACTCGATCAGCTCGGCGTGAGCTCCCGCACAACCGGCGCCACCAAAAATCGTGATCCTTTTCGACCCATTCAGGAGATTTGCGAGGATGTTAAGTTCCTGTTCGGAAGGGCAAACCACTGGCGCCCGTTCATGGTAGTGCACCCGCGGGTGATCGATGACCGCGTCTTTCATGGCAATGTCACCGGGCAAAGCGATAACCGAAACACCACGCTTGGAAATCGCGGTTTGCATCGCGATTTCGAGCACCCGAGGCATCTGCTCAACGTTTGACACTAGTTCGCAGCAATGGCTGCATTGTGCGAATACGTGCTCAGGACGGGTTTCCTGAAAATATGAGCTGCCCAATTCGGCGCTCGGAATCTGTGCTGCGATCGCGACCACGGGAACCCGGCTGCGCTGGCAGTCATAAAGCCCATTGATCAGGTGAAGGTTGCCCGGGCCGCAACTTCCAGCACACACCGCCAAATGTCCGGTCAGGTGAGCTTCGGCGCCAGCGGCAAAAGCTGCGGTCTCTTCGTGTCTCACGTGAATCCACTGTAGGTCTTCTCTCTCTCGAATCGAGTCAGTGATGCCGTTGAGTGAGTCACCAGGAACCCCATAGATCCTGCGAACCCCGGCTTCAGCTAGGACAGTTGTCACGAGATCCGCAACTCTGTTTTTCGCCATTCGCGAAACACTCCCTTCTCGATAACCTAGATATCCATCAGGTTGGAAGCAATTACGCTGCCAAGAATTCGCAGCAACCACCCACATTTGATCTGTACCGGGCCAATGTTCATTCCCTCGATTTTCGTGACGACACAGATGACACTTGACGCTAGAGGCAAAGGGATGACACTACCTCTTCTGATTTGTTGGTCGCGGCGCGAAGTTCGCGAACGACTTCACAGTGTTCGGACTGTTCGTAGCGTTATGCAGGGAACCTGCTACGCGATCCGTTTGGTAGCACGCTTGCTATCTGCCTAATGACTGCAAGGATTGAAGCTTGTTTCTCAACCCCGGCAAAGTCCGGCCGAATGCGACCCGGCCCGCGCGGGAGCATCTTTGTCTTGGACAAGAAGGTAAGTATTGACGCTAAGACTGAAATCGAGCTTGGATTCCGGCTTGCAGATCGCACTTCTTCTGTTTTGGTCTGGAAAGCCACTTTGGGCAGTCGAGCCCGGCGATTCGACCGCCCAAAGTACGAGTATTTTTTCCTCCGCTTCCACTCCCGCTAAGTCAATCACTGACTTGTCTGCCTTTGTACTCGTGATTACCGGAATCATCTTTCTCGTGGTCTTTGCAATGCTGCTTTACTCCGTCGTTAGGTTCCGTGGACGAGCAATGGACGGTGGCCGCGAACCGGCTCAGGTCTACGGAAGCATGCAAATTGAGTTGGCATGGACAATCATTCCAATTTTGATCGTGGTCGTTCTTTTTCTCGCCACAGCGCGGGTGATCCACGCGATTGAGGATGCTCCCGAGCCGGTTGGCGCTCTGGATGTGATCGCCATTGGACATCAATACTGGTGGGAGTTTCGCTATCCGAAGCTGGGGATCGTCACCGCCAACGAACTGCACATTCCGGTGAGCAATCTCAGTCATCCGACGCCAACGTTCCTGCAATTGCTTTCGGCCGATGCGGACCACAGTTTCTGGGTGCCGCAGCTTGCCGGCAAGACGGACCTCATTCCAAACCATCCCAACAGAATGTGGATGGATCCGCAGCGCACCGGAGTCTTTCTTGGCCAGTGTGGGCAGTATTGCGGAACACAGCATGCCAAGATGCTCCTCCGCGTTTCGGTGGACGGGCCGGAGGATTTTGCCAGGTGGGTTCGCGCCCAGCAGATACCCGCAATCGAGGACGCCGGCGCAATTGCTGGCAGGCGAGTGTTTGAACGGAATGCCTGCATGAACTGCCATCAGATGGGAGGAACACCAGCGAACGGTCGTTTTGGCCCAGACCTAACCCATTTGATGAGCCGCGCCACTATTGCAGCGGGCGCAGCCGAAAACACGCGCGACAACCTCCGTCTTTGGATCCAGAATCCCAGTGCAATCAAACCTGGATCGCTGATGCCCGCCATGAAGCTGAGCGACGCGGACCTGGATGCCGTCGTGAGTTACATGGAAACGCTGCACTAGAACGCTTGGAAAGCTGATTATGTCATCCAATGTGATCACCGTTCCCGTCGGCCAAACCGAAGCTAGGCCTTGGGTCGACGAGCTTCATCAGTGGCTAACCACTGTCGATCACAAGAGGCTTGGGATTCTCTACATCGTGTCGGCTCTGTTATTTCTCGCAGTGGGGGGAGTGGAGGCGCTCATCATTCGCATTCAGCTAATGCATTCGCACAACAACTTCGTTTCTCCGCAAGTCTTCAACCAAATGTTCACCATGCACGGGACGACCATGATTTTCTTCGTGGCCATGCCAGTCCTGTTCGGATTTGCCAATTACCTTGTGCCCTTGATGATCGGTGCGCGCGACATGGCTTTCCCTCGCCTGAATGCCTTCAGCTTTTGGCTATCGTTTCTTGGAGGACTTCTCCTTTATTTCAGTTTTCTTGGAGGAAGCGGCTTGTACGGCGCCGGAAGCGCACCGGACGTGGGTTGGTGGTCCTACGCGCCGTTAGGAGCGCGAGCGTTCTCCCCCGGTCATAGTTCCGACTATTGGACGCTCGCGCTGCTGGTCTCCGGGTTTGGGAGCATTGGAACGGCTATCAATATCATCGCGACCATTCTGTGCTTGCGATGCCCTGGGATGAAGATCAATCGTATGCCGCTACTGGTGTGGATGAACCTTGTCATGGCAGGAATGGTTTTACTTGCGATTACACCTTTATCGGCAGCTCAGATCATGTTGCTCATCGATCGATATTTGGGCGGCCATTTCTTCGATACCCAGGCTGGCGGATCGGCGGTCCTCTGGATGCACTTCTTTTGGATCTTCGGACATCCGGAAGTCTACGTTCTGATCATTCCATGCTTCGCCTTCATGTCGGAAATCATTCCCGTCTTTTCACGCAAACCGATCTTTGGGTATCCAGTGATGGTCGCGGCGACGGTGAGTATCGGGTTCGTGAGCATGAGCGTTTGGGCGCACCACATGTTTACGATCGGAATGAACTCCTACGCCAACAGCTTTTTCACCCTGACGACGATGGCGGTAGGCGTTCCCACCGGAATCAAGATTTTCAACTGGATCGGCACGATGTGGGGTGGCAGGATTCAGTTCAAGACGCCGATGCTGTTCAGCATCGGATTTCTATTCCAATTCCTCATTGCCGGCCTGACTGGCATCATGATGGCCGCCTCGCCCTTCGATTGGCAGCTGAGCCTCTCCTACTTTGTCGTAGCGCATTTTCACTATGTGATCGTGGGCGGAATTCTGTTCGCGCTCTTCGCCGCCTTTTATTACTGGTATCCCAAAATGACTGGCCGAATGCTGAGCGAGCGTCTCGGCAAATGGCATTTCTGGCTTTTCTTGATTGGCTTTCACTTGACCTTCGACGTCATGCACGTTCCTGGCATTCTTGGAATGCCCCGTCGGATCTACACCTACGAGCCCGGGCGCGGTTGGGATACTTTGAACCTCATCGTTTCAATCGGCGCGTTTATCCAGGCAGTCGCGATTCTCGTGTTCGTTGCAAACCTCATCATTTCTTATTTCAAGGGAGCCAGAGCCGGTAACGATCCCTGGGATGCATGGACACTGGAATGGTCCATCAGTTCGCCGCCCCCGGCATATAACTTTGCCACGGTTCCTACCGTGGCAAGCCGCCGCCCGCTCTGGGACCAGAAGCATCCGGAAGATCCCGATAGCCGTTATGAGTGAAGGCGAAATCATATGAGCACAGTGACACCTGTATTTCCGAACACGGCGACCGAGTGGCGTTTGCCATCTCGTGGGAAGGTGGCGATGGCCGGTCTCATCATCGCTGAGTCGGCGATCTTTACGATTTTCGTCGTCGCATATCTCTTTTACTTGGGAAAAAGTGTGACGGGGCCGACACCGCGCGAGGTCCTCGAGACGCCGATCTTCTACACGGTTTGTTTGTTGTCCAGCAGTTTGACGATTCACTTCGCCGCGAAGTGTCTGGAGCGCGGCATTGGATTTGCTTTTCATGGATTATGGCTGCTCACCATAGCGCTGGGTGGCTTGTTCCTCTACGGTACAGCCCAGGAATGGCACCGACTGATTTACGAACGCGGAGTCACCATCTCGACCAACCTGTTTGGGACAACCTATTACTCACTTGTCGGCTTGCATGCCTTTCACGTCACCGCAGGTCTGATCATGCTCTCGGTGGTCGCGATATTCGGGTTTATCGGTCGCATAGGAATGAACCAGGCAGGTCGCGTCGGGGTGCTCTCAATGTACTGGCATTTTGTCGACGCCGTATGGGTTGTGGTTTTCACTGTAGTTTACGTTCTCGGACGCTGAGGTATATATGGCAAGACTATCCACGACAGAGCAATTGAACGAGAATCATTCTGCTCTGCAAGAGATTGAAGTCCCCGCGCCGACAGCGTGGCCGTTCATTTTGGCGCTGGGGGCGGCGCTGCTCTTCGCAGGCCTGGTGACGAGCACGTCAGTCAGCTGTCTTGGCGCCCTGCTATCGGTGGCAGGCTGTGTCGGTTGGTTCCGTGAAATCTTTCCGCACGAGCACGAAGAGGCCGTACGGGTCCTTCCCGAAGACATTCGCCTGACCACGGATCGCCGGGTCGTGGAGCGGCTACCGGTCCTTCCAGATCAGGTGCGAGCATGGCTCCCGGTTCGCACGTATCCGGTTTCGGCAGGTGTGAAAGGGGGATTGGCGGGCAGCATCGCAATGGCAATATTGGCCTGTGCTTACGGCGTGCTGAAGGCTGGCAGCGTCTGGTATCCCATTAACCTTCTTGCCGCAGTAGTTTATCGAGAATCACTAAGGCTCGGGCCTGCACAGCTGTATTCCTTTCATGCCGATGCTTTCGCGATCGCCTTTGTTCTGCACCGCATCGTGTCCATCTTTGTTGGGATGCTCTACGGAGCGATGCTGCCCGTGTTCCCGCGCCGTCCGATTTTGCTTGGAGGATTCATCGCCCCGGCGCTGTGGTCAGGGCTGCTCTACACGATCCTGGGACTGCTGAATCCATTGCTTGCGAGTCACATCGATTGGCTCTGGTTCATGGCTTCGCAAGCGGCTTTCGGAATCGTCGCCGGACTTGTGGTCGTGCGCCAGCCGAGCTTTCCCACCCGCGAGAATGTTTCGTTTGCTATACGGGCGGGAATCGAGGCTCCCGGAACCATGCCGCCGCGAGAGAGCGGGGAGAACCACTGATGAAGATGATGTGGATCAGAACTCTCTCTGTGCTCGCGGTCGTCAGCCCGTTCTTCTGCTTAATGATGCTCGCTGCGTGCAGCACTCTAAATAGTGAACCCCGAACCGATCCCGAACCAGTTGCCCCGAGCCAGGTTTCGGACTTTGGCACCCTCTACGCACAGAACTGTGCCGGTTGCCATGGCGCGGAAGGCCGTGGAGGAGCATCGTTTGCCCTCGCCAATCCCGTGTATCTGGCCATCGTCGATGAAACCACAATGCACAACATAGTCGCCAACGGCGTCCGCGGAACATCAATGCCCGCCTTCGTGCAGGGTGCCGGCGGAATGCTGACCGAGCAGCAGGTCGAGGCGATTACCAGTGGAATCGTTTCCCGCTGGGGGCACAAACAAGTTATCGATGGAGCCAATCCACCCTCATATGCGGCAAAAGCGGCAGGGAACGCCGATCACGGCCAGCTCGCGTTTAGAACGTATTGCGCATCCTGCCATGGTTCTGAGGGCCGGGGAACGCCCAAGGGAAGCGCCATCACGAATGATTCATTCCTGGCGCTGGTCAGCGATCAGGGTCTGCGCACGATCGTGATCGCCGGCAGGCCGGAATTGGGCGCACCCGACTGGCGCGGCAACGTCCCCAGACAGCCAATGACCGATCAGGAAATCACGGATGTAGTTGCCTGGCTGGTATCTCGGCGCGCGCAGAATCCGGGCCAGCCTTATTCCGCTATGAGCGAAGCTCAACACTCGGAGAAATAAGATGTCAACGAACACTGAAATGGCCCCGCCGGCCGAAGCATCCCTTTCGCGACGCGGATTCTTCATGAAGCTGGGAATCCTGTTCAACGGATTCGCCGCGATCGTATTGGCGCTGCCGGTTGCGCGTTTTCTTTTTTCCTCCATCACCCGTGGTCGCGGGAATGGCTATCTCTCATGGGTAAGCCTGGGAGACGTGAGCAACTTTCCCGAGGGAGAGACGCGGATGACCACGTTTCGCAATCCGCTGGTCATGCCAACCGATGGAAAAACTGTAGACACGGCGTGCTGGGTGCGCCGCGTCGCGTCCGATAAATTCCAGGTGTTTGCGATTAACTGCGCCCATCTTGGCTGCCCCGTCCGCTGGTTCCCGCAATCCGGTCTTTTTATGTGTCCCTGTCACGGTGGCGCTTACTACCGCGACGGCTCACGCGCGTCTGGGCCACCAGAGCGCGGTCTCTTTGAATATCCGTACAAAATCGAAGAAGGATTGCTCACGATTGACGCCGGACAGTTGCCAACCCCCGGCGACCCAGTGGCGCGTCTGACTTCGGAGAAGCCGCCATGCGCATGATCACGAAGATTGGCGAATGGTTCGACCACCGCCTGCAACTCGCGGCACCGATTCGCGAGGCCGCCGGCCACCCCGTACCACGCAACACGGCGAGCTGGTTCTATGTTTTCGGCAGCGCCGCTCTCACCGTCTTTATTCTGCAACTGGTCACCGGAATTCTGTTGGCGCTCATCTATGTACCCTCGGCCGGCGAAGCATGGAGCAGCCTGCAGGCCCTGAATCATCAGGTTGCGCTGGGCTGGTTCATTCGCGCCATGCATGGATGGGGCTCCAACTTCATGGTCGCCATTGTTCTGATTCATATGGTGCAGGTGTTCCTCTTTGGCGCTCACAAATTTCCCCGCGAACTGACCTGGATCATCGGCGTATTTCTGCTGCTGATGACTCTGGGCATGGCGTTCACCGGCCAAGTCATGCGCTTCGATCAGGATGCCTACTGGGGATTGGGAATCGGAGCGTCGATTGCGAGCCGCGTTCCCATCCTCGGCCCTTTTTTCGTGAAGCTGATGCTGGGTGGTCCGATCATCGCTGGCGCAACTCTCTCCCGGTTTTTTGCTTTGCACGTATTCGTCATTCCCGGATTGCTGATCGGGTTCGTCAGCCTCCATGTCTTGATGGTGTTGAAGCTGGGCATCAACGAATGGCCGATGCCAGGCCGCATCGTAAAACGAGCGACCTATGAGGCCGAGTATCACACCTTGACCAAGAAAGACGGCGCGCCGTTCGTTCCGCATGCGATCTGGAAAGACATGTTCTTTGCCGCGTTCATCATTCTTGCAGTCGCCGCATGCGCATACTATTTTGGTCCGTTTGGGCCCACAGGCCAGCCCGACCCAACCATCATCCAAACTGCGCCCAAGCCCGACTACTTTTTTCTGTGGCTCTACGCCGTACTGTCACTGCTTCCTCCATCGTTGGAGACGCCATTCCTTCTCCTCGTTCCGCCCCTGGCAATTCTTGGCTTGATTCTCCTGCCGTTTCTTTCGGGAGAAGGAGAAAAAAGTTGGAAGCGCCGTCCGATTGCGGTTGTAACCGTGCTGCTGATCGCGATCGCTCTCGGCACATTTACTCGCCTGGCCCAGTTCACGCCCTGGAGTCCGCACATGAACGCTTGGAGCGGCGATCCAGTACCCGACCGGTACATTCATGGCACGACTGCACTTGAGCGGCAGGGTGCGCTCGTGTTCCAGGTCAAGCAGTGCCGCAACTGTCACTCTCTTGGCGACATGGGTGGACAAAGAGGGCCAGCCCTTGACAGCGTTGCCGTACGGCTGACACAGGACCAACTCATTCGGCAGGTGATTCAAGGCGGCGGCAACATGCCTGCCTATGGGAACAACCTGAGTCCGGCAGAGACCACTGCGCTCGTAGCTTTCCTCGAGACCCTGCACCCAGCTACACAACGCCCGGCTCGTGATGCGGCACGCGAACTGGTACTCAGCAACAGCCAACTGCAAACGCCTGGGACTCAACCATAGGCCGCCGATGATCTCTCACATCCATCACGGCGCGTCCGAGTCATTCTGGGTTTCGAGCGTCTTAATTGTCGCCGCTTTTCTCTACTTTCGTGCACGGCTCGGTGTTCGCAGCCAATACGACGGCAACCCTGAGGGCTGGCGCGCCACCACTTTTCTACTAGGTCTCTCGTTCGTCTGGATTGCGACCGCTTCACCTCTGGCTGCACTCGATCATGAGATGCTGACGGCGCATATGGTTCAACATCTTCTTCTCATGACGCTTGCGCCTCCGTTGATCTTGCTTGGCATGCCTCGAAAGCCGCTGGCGCATGGCTTATTGCAGCGCGTAATACAAACGGCCGGTCGTCCATTGCGATCAGAGCCGATGCAGCAATTGGCGGGCGTGGCAACGCACCCCGCACTTTGCTGGTTGGTAGCGGCAAGCATGTTAGTTGGATGGCATATTCCTCCCGTGTTTATGCTCGGCCTGCGATCGCAAGTGTGGCACTCGGTCGAGCAACTGTGCTTTCTTGCCTCAGGGCTACTGTTCTGGTGGCCCGTGGTCCGGCCCTCAGCGAGCACTTCAAGGTGGCCAGAATCGTCCATACTTCTGTATCTATTTTTGGCTACTTTGCCTTGCGATATTCTTTCGGGATTTCTGGTGTTCTGCGATCGGGTAGTTTACCCGGTGTTCTTGTCCTCCCCTCGCTCCTTTGGCCTGTCTGCTCTGGAAGACCAGCAATGCGCCGGTGCGTTGATGTGGACCTGCGTGACAGTCGTCTACTTAATCGCCGGGGCAGTTTTCACCACACGTTTACTCTCGCCCTCTCGATCGGAAGAAGTCGCGATTCCGCACGACTCGCGCTTTACGGTACGACACAGGGATCCGAACAGAATGGGGGTGATCTGAAATGTCAGACCGGCTCGCCCTTACCGAGTTGTCTTCTACTGCGGTGCAAGAGCGCCAATTGGGGAGATCCACGCTGCTCTCAGACTACTGGGCGCTCACGAAGCCAGAAGTCAACTTTTTGATCTTGATCACAACTTTTGTAGGGTTCGATCTGGCATCGGCAAGTAATGGGCGGTTTTCATCGGCACGGCTATTTAACACTTTGCTTGGTACCTTGCTGGTAGCAAGTGGGACGGGGACGCTAAACCAATACCTCGAACGAACGTTCGACGCGCAAATGCGCCGAACCGCCCGTCGTCCGGCCGCCGCCGGCCGCGTCCAACCGATTTCAGCCCTTGTCTTCGGAGTTGCGTTGGCTGCGGCTGGCAGCATCTATCTCGCAATCGCTGTCAACCTGCTCGCGAGTGCGCTCGCAACTCTGACGTTGCTGACCTATCTGTTCGTGTACACCCCGCTGAAGCGAAAAACACCAATGTGCGTTCTCGTCGGAGCGTTTCCAGGTGCGATGCCGCCGCTAATTGGTTGGGCCGCCGCCTCCGGCCGACTGAGTATCGGGGCGGGAGTGCTGTACTCCATGCTCTTTCTGTGGCAGTTTCCACATTTCATGGCAATCGCGTGGATGTACCGCGAAGACTACGACCGCGCAGGCTATTTGGTTCTGCCGAAGGAAACCGTGAGAGTTCCTTTCGTGATTTTGGAAACTCTGTTGCCGCTCCTTGCCCTCATCGCTATCAGCATCATGCAATCTCCGACGCGGCATGCGGTGATTTTCTATTGCGCCACGGTACTGCTGGGTGAAGGGTTCCTGTACTGCGGATTGGAATTCGCGGTTCAGCGTTCGAGAGTCGCTGCACGTCGGCTGCTGGCGGCCTCCATTGTCTATCTTCCACTGTTGTACGGACTAAGCGCGACGTTATGCAATCGGGCCAGATAATCCAATGCTGAGATCGATACCTAAATGAAACTTGCCTGGGCTTGTGCAATTGCTTTTTCGCTGGTGACTATTCTGCAGGGGCAGGAGCCCACTCCTCCCTCTTCCACGCAAGGCACAACTGCGACTGACCCATCAAAACTGCCAGATGCTCCGAGCGCCAACTCAGTTGTCGTTAGGACGAGTTCATCGTCATCAAATTCCTCAGATACCGAACAAACCAAACGGATCCTCGGAATCATACCTAACTTCCGCTCGGTGAGCGCAGACGTGATTCTGCCGCCGCAAACCGCCAAGGACAAATTTAAGATCGGTTTGCAGGACACCTTCGACTACTCGAATTTCATCTTCGTGGGCGCCCAGGCGGGGCTCAGTCAAGCCACGGATTCCTATCCCGCATTTCACCAAGGCGCGCGCGGATACGGTCGATACTACTGGCACACATTTGCAGATCAATCGGATGAGAATATCTTGGTCGAATCCGTTCTACCGGCGGCCTTTCACGAGGGCAGCAGGTATTACACCTTAGGGCACGGAGGATTCCTCAAACGCACAGCCTATTCGCTAAGCCGCGTGATCATTACTCGAACCGACAACGGAACTGAGAGCTTCAACGCATCCGAGATCATCGGAGCGGGTGCGGCGGCGGGAATTTCCTCCGCTTATTATCCGAGTCAATATCGCACTTGGACGAAAACCGGTCAGCGTTGGCTGACCAACATTATTCTTGACGGGGCAAACTTCGCCGTCAGAGAGTTCTGGCCAGACGTACATTCGGCCTTCAGACACCACCGGGATTAACAGTTCACTCGTCTCTTTGCTGGCCTGTGGCGCCGCGATGTTCCTGCAGATTTCGAGGGATCGGACACATCAGCTAACATGTTCGAGGTGGAGAAGTCTCCGCACTTTCCTACGTATGAACCGAGCCGGACCGCTGATCGCTCCTCCATCTTCGTCCGAGCCCTCAGAGGCTTCCAAACGGCTCCTACCGTGGCTGGTTGCTGTCGCTTTCTTTATGGAGTCGCTGGACACGACAATTCTCAATACGGCTGTTCCCGCGATCTCTTCCGCCCTCGGCGTCGCTCCCCTCAGCATGAAGGCGGTGCTGGCGAGCTATACGCTCAGCCTGGCGGTCTTCATTCCAATCAGTGGCTGGATGGCGGATCGCTTCGGCACCCGTCGTGTATTCGCATCTGCGATTGGTCTATTTACCCTCGGGTCCTTTCTGTGCGGAATATCAAGCAACATCCACTTGCTGGTCGCTTGTCGCATCCTGCAAGGTTGCGGCGGCGCGATGATGGTGCCGGTGGGCCGACTTACCCTGGTCCGAGCATTTGCCAAGTCAGATCTTCTGCGCGCCATGAGCTTTGTTTCGATACCAGCCCTGGTGGCGCCCATGCTCGGACCCATCGCCGGAGGTCTCATCGTCGGCTATCTTCACTGGCGCGTCATTTTCTTCCTTAATATCCCAATTGGACTCACGGGTTTGATCCTCGTTTATCTGCATTTACCGGACTACCGCGAAGAGCGGACTCCTCCGCTCGATATGGTCGGGCTGATCCTCTTCGGCTCCGGGGTTGCTTTACTGTCTTATGTGCTGGAGATATTCGGCGAGCACACTCTCAGCGCAGCCGCGATGTGCGGATTGCTGGCGTTGTCCATTGCCTTGCTTGCCGGATACGGAATCCACGGGAGTAGTCTTCCATTCCCTTTGCTGAAGCTCAAGCTGTTCAGCATTCGCACGTTCCGCGCCGCCGTAAGCGGCAGCTTCTTCACTCGTCTTGGAATAGGTGGAGTGCCATTTCTCCTGCCGCTTCTCTACCAAGTAGGCCTGGGTTTCACGCCGATCCAGTCCGGTCTACTCATCATGCCCCAAGCGATCGCCTCCATGAGCATGAAGGCAATAATGCCACGCCTTCTGCGTCGTGTCGGGTATCGGGGCGTCCTCATCTCCAACACGCTCATTCTCGGTGTCCTTCTGATGGTGTTTGCAACGATCGGTCTGCGAACACCTGTTTGGGCCATCGTGCTGGAGGCTTTCTTTTATGGAGCGTTCACGTCGCTGCAATACACGAGCATGAGCACGCTGGTATTCGCGGACATCGATGAAGAGGACGCCAGCGGCGCCAGTTCCATCGCAAGCACTGCACAGCAAATGTCAATTAGTTTCGGAGTAGCCGTTGCGGGTTTAGCTACGGCATTTTTCATTCCCAGCACTCACTCCAATCCCACCGAAATGATTCACGGGATCCATAACGCCCTCATCGCTCTCGGCATATTGACCCTCTTGTCGACGATTGTCTTCTGTGGTTTGAAGAGCGGCGATGGCGACGATGTGAGCCTCCATAAGGTTCTTCATCCAGGAGGATGACTCAGCTTACGGACATCCACCGAGTCCAACGCGATCGCATTCGCGGCCAACTTCAGGTTCTTGAGGCGGTTGCTCACTGAAAGCCGTGTCGAATCGAGGCAAATCTCGGCAGGCTCAGATTTGTACATTTGGCTCCATTTTGGCTCCAATAAAGTATGCAAAATCAGACGGGCTTTCTGGGCTAAGTACCGCATAATCAATAGATAGCTTTGGGCGACCACAGCCCTGAAAAGGCTGGCGTCAGCGCTTCAACTCCGTCCCTGGCCACCATCATTTGAGGCACCAAGTTCCATCACATTCTCGTGGCACTTTGCCGTTTACGCCAGGTGAATTGTCTGACGGGTGGGCCGGAGACGGGCCGCCATCCTCACCAGGTCGGCGAGGGAATTTACCTTCATTTTTCGCATGACCTGCCCGCGGTGCGCCTTTACCGTGATTTCGCTGATGCCGAGCTCTCCACCAACTTGCTTGTTTAACAGGCCGGAGACCACGAGTGCCATTACCTGGCGTTCTCGAGGCGTGAGCGACAGGTAGCAGTTTCGAAGCGCACCCAACTCGACTTCGTGATTGAGAGCCGCGCGGCTTCGGTCGAGGCCTTCGCGGATTGCGCGCAGCAATACGTCGTCGCCGCAGGGCTTTACGAGGAAATCGACTGCCCCCGCCTTCATGGCCCTTACCGTGGTGGGAATATCTCCGCAACCGGAAATAAAGATGATGGGCATCTCGGCCCGCTCTTGCGCGATTGTCCTTTGCAGTTCGAGGCCGTTCAGGCCGGGAAGTGCGATGTCGAGGATGAGACAACTGGGAACGAGAGGCCGCGGTCGAGTCAGAAATTCTCGAGCCGACTGGAACGTCTCGGGTTGCCAACCCTCGCACTGAATCAGCAGTTCGAGCGATTCCCGAACGGAGATGTCATCGTCGACGACGAACACAATGGGTGCGCCATGTGACTTGGGTTGCGACTCCAAATCCTGGCCAAATATGTGCGCTAAAGTGATGGGAGTTTCCCCAGGAATTGCCGTTATTGCAGCTGATGTCATATCCCGCTCCTTGATCGTCGCTCGTTCACTGTCCGCCGAAAAGAACTCGTCTCGGCTAATCGCGGTGCGCCACTTGAAGGCACCGCTCTTGTTTCGAGAATTTCAACGTATGCTGAGTGTCGGACATCATGGCCGGTGGGCACAACCTCAAATAGTGCAGGTTTCAACTCCACCTATGGGCTAGGTTTGAGCCTGTTGTTCTTGAGGGGTAAGAGGGTGTCCCTTTGGAAGGAAAGAGTCCGTGTTCTAGCCGGGGCTTTATGAGCTTTCGGCCAAAAACCGGCGTCGATTCGGCGCTGACCAATACCAACGCGCAAGCTGAAAGTGCTTATGGCTGTCGCACGTCCGCTTGTGTCACTGGTAGATGACGACGAATCTGTGCGTGAGTCGTTACTCGATTTGCTGACGGAGTTCGGATTTGCGGCGCGTGTTCTCGTCGCCGGAGGAATTTCTCGCGTCCGATTGCCTCGATCAGACCAAATGCCTGGTTCTCGACATTGCCATGGCGGGTATGAACGGGCCCGACCTTCAGCGGGAGTTGACGGTCCGTGGGCGCAAGATTCCAATCATCTTTATCACTGCTAGCACAGACCACACGGTCCGTCCCCAACTGCTTGAACAGGGTGCGGTGGAGTGACTGTTCAAACCGTTCAGCGATACCGCTCTGCTCGATGCACTCAATGCTGCTCTTCGAGGTCGATGAAGACGATGTTCCTGGCGGGTATTTCTCACCCAGTGGCGCGTACTCAGTCTTTTCCCAATCTTTAGAGTGTTCCGTTTTCCCTGCTATGCAAACGGCCCCAGCTTGGCGAGGATGGTCGGCAGAAATTCCGCGACGGTCGGATGAATATGCATGGCGCGCTGAATTACAGTGTACTGAGCTTTCGCATACATTACGTCCAGCAGAACGTGAATTACTTCATCGCCTCCGACGCCAAGAATCGCGGCTCCGAGAATCTGTTTTGTTTCTGCATCGACGCAAATTTTGATGAAACCCTGGGTCTCGCCTTTTTCCTCTGCCCGGCCCACTTGACTCATCGGATATTTCACAGCGAGAGCACGACGTCCTGATTTGCGTATGTCTGCGTCCGTCATGCCGCATCGGCCCAGCGGAGGATCAATAAATAGCCCGTAGGCCTGGATCCGGTCGGAAACGCGGCGATGGTCAGCATTGAAGAGGTTGTCCGCGACAATCTCGTAGTCGTTGTAGGCAGTATGCGTGAAGGCGCCGCGGCCGTTGCAATCCCCCAGTGCCCAGATGCCGGGCACGTTCGTTTGCAGTTGATCATCAACCACTATGTAGCCGCGGTGATCGGCGGCGACTCCAGCCCAGTCCAGTCCCAAGTCGTTCGTGTTGGGGATACGTCCCACGGCCAGAAGAACGTGAGTGCCGACTACTTCTGGTGGACCCTCTTCGCATGTGAGGCCGACGGCGACGCCGCCATCGCGTTTCCCCAGCGAGATACATTTCGCATTGAGCCGGATGTTTATGCCCTCAGCCTCCAGAATTTCGCGGACAGCTTGCGAGACGTCTTCGTCCTCCCGTCCAATCAGGCGCGGTCCCATTTCCACAATTGTGACTTCGCTCCCGAGGCGGCGATAGATCTGGGCGAACTCCAGCCCCACATAACTTCCGCCGACGATGATGAAATGCTGCGGAAGAAAATCGATGTCCATGATGGAGGAGTTGGTGAGAAATGGGACGTCGTGAACCCCCGGCATGTCGGGAATACGAGCCCGGCCGCCAACGTTGACATAGATCTTGTCGGCCTGCAGAACTTCATTGTTGACCACCACTGTGTTCGACGACTGAAACCGGGCTTGGCCCTGAATGACCGTACAATTTGTCGTTCCTCGGAGCCATTCCTCCACTCCCTTGCTTGATTTCTCCGAGATCTCATCTTTGCGGGCTTTCACCCGCTTCATGTCGACGCGCACGTCACTGGTCGCGAAACCATATTCAGATCCTCGGCGGGCGACATGAATCGCATAGGCGCTGGCCACGAGCGTCTTCGTTGGCGTGCATCCTGTATTCACGCATGTACCGCCGAATTTATCGCGTTCAATAATAGCGACGGTTTTTCCGGCAGCCGCGAACCGAGCCGCGAGGGGCGGGCCGGCCTGGCCCGTTCCGATAATGATTGCGTCGAAGTGCTTTGTCGTTGGAGTCAACGTGGCCCCTCGACGTGGAGCTTTCCGTCTTTGGCTGCCTCTTCAGGTGTCTTGCCACTCTGACGCGCGACGATATAGGCGGCGTACCATTCCGACCACTGGTGTTTCGGGGCGGTAGGTTCGTATTCGCTGTGGTGCTTCTCAGCCTCTTGTAAGAGCTCGGTCAGCGTTACGACATCCAAATTACTCAGTCCGCGGCCGGGCAACCGCGTTGTGACTTCCTGAAACAGCCATCCATTGCCGTCGGGATCGCGAAACGTCGCGAACGAGTTATAGGAGGCATGCCCGGGAGCTGGCCCGCTGACGCGACCGCTGCCGTCGATTTGGAACTGAGCGCCGGGCGTTCCGGAGTGGAACACCTCACTCACTTCGATACCGCGCGCGACAAGATCTTTACACGCTTCCGAAACGTCGGAGACGATTAGGTACAGGCCCTGGGCTGATCCCGGCGGGGCCGATGTCATCTTCGTGCCAAACTGAACCGAGCACCCGGAGCCCGGAGGTGTGAACTGAACAACACGGAAGCCGTTGTCAAAAGGGAAGTCGGCATCGAGTCGCCAGCCGAGTTTGGTGTAGAAGTCCTTCGAGCGGTCGACGTCCGCGACCGGGATGACGACCACCTCGAACTTCGTGTCTACCCTCTCGGCGCCGGCGCCGATTATCGAGTTCCGCTCGATGTGAGAGTCAGCGATTGCAGTGTTCATAGTTCCTCCGATCAACCTGATTGCAATTAAGCCAGAATCGCGTTAACGAATCTATTGGACAAACGTATCGACTCCCAACCAGAAGTGCGGCTTCGGCATCTGAACATGGCGATCTCTGATACCAAGGTATCTGCCATACCATCGTCCAATTGATTCGCGGGAGTGCCTCGAGTGTAATTGTTTCGTCGCAGCCGATGTGGCTGAGCGAGCGGCGTCGCAAGAAAATCGTCGGGAGGAATACGATGAGTATTATCGATAAGGCACTCGAAGCAAACCGCAACTATGCGAAGAACTACGATCCAACCCTGGGGAAGCGTCCAGCCCCCAAAATCGCAGTCGTAACCTGCATGGATCCTCGGCTCTCGGACCTGTCTGGAATCCTTGGCCTGCCGCAGGCCGATATCGACGTAATCCGAAGCGGCGGACCTGCGGTAACCGAGGACGTTCTCGCGCAGCTTATTGTGTCCAACCGCGTGCTGGGCACCACGGAGGTACTTCTTCTCAACCACACCGGCTGCGGGTTTACCACTTTCACAGATGAAGACATGAACGCGAAACTGAGGGCCGCTACCGGGGATGCGTCGCCGGCTCCAATGCGCTTCTTCTCCTATAAAGACCCCGAGGAAAATACCCGGCAGCAGATCAAGAAAGTCAGGGCGCATCCATGGATTGCCAAAGACGTGCCCGTGCGCGGGGTTATTTTCGACGTGGATACGGGCAGATTGCGCGAAATTAAAGCAGTCGAAGAGGAGCTCGCTGCCTGACATGTGGGCTGTACGCCAGGCTGCTAGCCAAATGGACAAAGAATAGTTAAAGAAAGGATGGTAACGACATGCCCGAAGCAACCTGGAAACCTCACGAAAAACACGGACGGCTGACGACGCAAAGTGACTTGCCCGACAGCGTCTACGCATTCCCGAAGCAGCGGAAGGAACCACTGACCGATGCAGAACATGTTCGCAATGCCGTCGCGCGCTTCGATCAAGTCATCGAGGTCTCCGATGCCGACCGTGCTTTGGCGTTCGCGAACATCGAGAAAGCTGCAAAGTACTATGACGTCAACCTGACGGAAACGTCTTGGCACGACCTAGGCATTCATCCGCAGAAAAAATAGAAGCGAGGCTGCCGCCAAAGCCGCCGAGACGCGCGAACACCGAGTGCAGAGCTGAGAATTCCCTCGTCAGAGGGTCGGCCTCGCCTCGCGCCACTTCGCGTGGAAGGATACTGAAGAAAGATATGCCCGGAGAAAAAATCATTCGATCCGGTTGGCGATGCGATAGTTGCGGCGAACTTGTGTCGGATCTGCAGGCCGGCTGGGTGGAGTGGCTTGCGGCGGAAGATGCAAGGGGAAAACCGAAAGTAAGCGGTTTGCGGTTAGTGCACCGTCGCAACACCAGCCCACGGTGGCGAGAGCGATATGACTGTCAGTACAATGCGCGAGACGAATTTAGAAAGAACCGGGGCATTGTAGAGGGATTAGCTCTTGACCGGTTCGCGGGTCCAGACGGCCTTATGTTGCTGCTTTCGATGATTGCTGAACATGAACTTCCAGCGCAAGAACTGATCGAACTGGCCAAGCGAGTGCAGATTCCAGGGTACGAAGCAGTGCATGAACTGGTTTACGATGCCGTTAGCGAGGGAGTGATAGCGCCCTCTATCTCGGCAGGCTTTTACTTGCAGTGCGAGATCTGGGATGTGATGAAGTGGGCGAAATACCGAAGTTCCGCGAAGACGAGCCAATAATATAAGGAGATAAAACAATGAAAGCAATCGTCGTCCACGAATATGGCGGTCCGGAAGTACTGAAGTTCGAGCAGTACCCTGACCCCGTTCCGGGGCCTGGCGAAGTGCTGGTGCGGGTCGCCGCCACGAGCGTGAATCCGATCGACTACAAGCGACGAGCCGGGTTAACGAAGGACTTCTATCCGCTCCAGTTCCCCGGCTTGATCGGAGTCGATATGGCGGGCACAGTGGTGAAGCTTGGGCCGGGAGTGGAGGGCTTCTCGGTCGGAGACCAGGTGTTCGCTATGGCGGACAACACTTACGCCGAACTTTGTGTCGTGAAGGCCGACGTGTTGGCGAAAGTGCCCGGAGGGCTCGATTTGATCCAGGCGGCGGCTCTGCCCCTGGTAACGGTGACCGGCAACCAACTCCTTTCCGCTACGGGAGTCAAGGCGGGTCAGATGGTACTCGTGGTAGGTGCTGCAGGAAATGTTGGCCGTTCGGCAGTATTCACTGCGAAGCAACGGGGAGCGACCGTGATCGCAGGGGTGCTGAAGAGCCAAATGAGTGACGCGAAAACAATCGGCGCAGATCAGGCGGTTGCAACCGACGACGACAATGCGATTGCGAATCTTCCGGCGCTCGATGCCGTTGCGGATACGGTCGGCGGAAGAACCGCCGAGAAGCTAATCGCCCACGTCAAGCCCGGGGGAGTGTTTGCTTCGGTTGTCGATGCGCCGAAGAACGCCGCGAAGTACCCAGCTGTAAAGATGGTGCACGTGTTCTCGAAATTCGATAGGAAAACGCTCGAGTTCATGGCCGAAGGAGTGCGAGATGGAAAGCTGGTAATTCCGATTAGCCAGAAACTGCCACTGAGTGAAGCAGCCGAGGCTCAAGCGGCAGCAGAAAAGGGCGGTACCGGGAAGATATTATTGGTGGCTTGAACCGCTTGCTGCATATGCGACGTAAAGGAAGAATCGAAATGAAGAAAGATCGCCCCGGAATCAATCCTGCTTCGAAACCAAGTGGCGAGGGATGCGTGGAATGCCTGGCGTCACCGCAAGGTTGGTGGTTTCACCTCCGTCGCTGTGCGCAGTGCGGGCACATCGGATGCTGTGACAGTTCTTCGAGTCAGCATGCATCAAAGCACGCGGCGGCAACAGGACACGCGATCATTGCCAGCTTTGAGCCGGGTGAAGACTGGTTTTACGATTACGAGAAGCAAGGGATGGTCAAGGGCGCGGACTTGCTTCCGCCGCATTCGCATCCAAAAACTCAGTCCGTTCCTGGGCCGGCAGGAAGAGTGCCGGCTAATTGGGAATCGCTCCTGAACTAACTGCGGCAATTCCTCTCGGCCGACTGGATGCACGCCGCCTGGCAGCCAACGGAGGCTCGTCCCGCACGTTCGATACGAAGGTATGGTCGATACCATCGTCCAATTGTTTTACTTCCTCTCCTCTGGCTTAATGGGGATCGTTCAAAGACGCAACGCGATCGAGCTTGGAAAAAAGCTTCACGAGGAGAACCCACCATGCCTAAACTCAAAACGGAATTGGTCGCACCAGCACCACAAGAACGAAAGAGACAAACCCGCGCCGCACTGGAGCGCGTTCGCGCCATTGCTATCGCTGCGACAGCCGTGGCGCTGTTCGCCGTTGTGGTCGTCACGGCCGTTTACGCGCAGGACAAGTACTCGCTGAAATCGCCGAGCGGAATCGCATTCTCCGACTTCCGGGGATATGAGGACTGGTCGGTGGTCTCTTCCGCGCGGACGGACGAAATACTCAAGGTGATCGTCGCCAATCCGACGATGATCAAGGCTTACAAGGCCGGCATTCCCATCAACGGCCAGCCTTTTCCCGAAGGCTCTAGAATCGTGAAGCTCCAGTGGAAGCTGAAGAAGAGCACTGAGGCTCCTTTCGCAGTAGAAGTGCCAGACGTCTTTTCCCAGGCTTTCGTCATGGAAAAAGACAGCAAGAGATTTTCGAAAAGTGGCGGTTGGGGGTACGCGGTGTTCAACTACGACCCGGCATCGGACAAGTTCAGTCCCGACCCCAAAAGCCTCTCAGACTGCGGATTCGCGTGCCATACGCCCGTGAAGGCGAAGGACTACATCTTCCACCCGTACCAGAAGCGCTGAACTCGAATGACCGGGAGCCGGCAAGGGAAAGAGGATTGCCTCGATGGGTCAGATTTGATGGATAGTCCGCCTCGGTCAACCAGCCGAGACTGGCGAGCGGTTACAGTAGTGGCGTCGGCGAGGCTGGCGAACCGAACAGCCGTAGCGCAGGCTAACGGATCAGGTTTGCGCGTTGGTGCGAGGATTTGCCGGCTCTTCACTGAGGGGTTCGCGAAACGGCGGGCGGGCTAAACTCGCTTGAGAGGCCGTTGACCCGACTGCGTATTGGATTCGAACCTCCAGAACGAAAGATAATTTACGGCGAGCGATAAAACAGCGATCGTGACTGGGGCATCGGGTGGCATTGGCACCGGTCTGGTCGAACGGTTTCTTGGAGAAGGTTATAACGTCGTTGCAACCTCTCGCGACGCCAATCGAAAGGCGACTGCCTCAGGCAACTTGGTTCTCCTGAATGGCGATATCGGCAAACAGCAGACTGCTGCCGATGCCGTTGAGGCGGCAATCAGCAACTTCGGAACCATCGATGTGTTGGTGAATAACGCCGGCATCTTCCTCACCAGGCCTTTTACAGAATTTACTGCCGAAGACTTAGCAGTACTGGTTTCGGTCAACCTGCTCGGATTCTTCTACGTTACGCAGCGCACTGTGAAAGAAATGTTGAAGCAGAAATCGGGGTGCGTTGTGACCGTCACTGCGGCGCTTGCCGATCGACCCATCGCCGGCGTAAATGGATCGGTTTCGATGATTACGAAGGGTGGCCTGAATTCAGCGACGCGGAATCTCGCAGTCGAGTATGCAAAAGATGGCATTCGCTTTAATGCCGTAGCTCCCGGCGAGGTCGACACACCAATGCATCGCAATGATCCCAAGGACTCGACGTTAACCACGAAAAAGGCGACGGTAAAGGATATCGTCGATGCCGTTTTTTACCTGGTGCAGGCTGGCCATGTGAGCGGAGAGATACTCCACGTGGATAGCGCCGCTCCGGCTCGTCGCTGGTAGCCGCAACACGATTCAGTATCGCGGTGTAGACCCCATGGGACGCTCGAAATGGGAACGTGACTTGACGGGTCGTGCTCCTTCATTCCGCCAGAGCATTCAGATCCCGGCCGAAGAAATGCGTGTGGCACCGGATCAGCATTGAGCAGAGTCCGATCCCAACGATCTTGAGACGGAGCACATCATCTATCGCGAGGACGCGTTGGTGGAGTCGCTGGTGAGAGAAACGAAATGAGAGGAGTCCGATCATGCGTTCTGATATCGTGCCCGGAGGTATCTTCCCCAACTACGAACTGCCCGATCACACAGGCACCCTGCGCAAGCTCAGCGAGTTGCAGGGCGAGGATCCGCTAATTCTGACGCTCGCGCGCGGCCACTATTGCCCCAAGGAGCACCAGCAGCATTTGGAACTTGCGGCGTTCTACCCCAGGATCGCAGTCGCGTACACTCAGATCGCCACGATTTCTACAGACGATCACCACACGCTGCAGGAGTTCCGTGCATCAGTCGGAGCCCAGTGGCCCTTTCTTTCGGACCCGGAGCGGACCATTCAGAAAGATCTCGACATCCAGGAGTACACCGATCCCGAGCACAATCCGATGATCCCGCACACCTTCGTACTCAAGCCGGGCCTCGTGATTTACAGCATCTATAACGGCTACTGGTTCTGGGGGCGTCCATCGGTCATCGATCTTTGGCACGATTTGCGCATCGTGACGAGCGAAATCCGCCCAGACTGGGATCTGAGTACTCCGGGGCTCCGCGAGGCGTGGAATGCCGGTGATTTGTCGCGTTTTCATGGATGGAATAAGAAGGACAGTATGGACGGTGGCTCGATTGCGCAGAAGAAAGCACTCGGTTGACATTCGTCTGGGCAGGGCAGTAGAACGTTCAGCGACCGACGGCGCAGCCTGGAAATACGGAAGTCCCCAGCTAGGATTCGAGGTTTTGGGAGCCGCGAGTTGAGAACAGGACAGCGGAGAAAATGAAGCCGACTGCTTCCCCAAATCTGTGGCGACCGCTTCGAGTGGCAGTGTTTCGCAATCTGCTGGTCGCGGACGTCGTTTCGGACGTCGGCGCTTTCATGCAGAACGTCGGCGCTGCATGGCTGATGGTTTCACTCGGCGCGGGGCCGATTTACGTTGCGCTGACGCAGACTGCGGGTTCCTTGCCATATTTTCTGTTTGCTCTTCCTGCAGGCTCCGCTGGCGACATTGTCGACCGCCGCAAGCTGATTCTTTTCACCGAGTCGTGGATGATGGGCGTCGCGTTGATCCTAGCGATCCTGACCCTGGCAGGAGTGATGTCGCCTTGGATACTCCTGGTGCTGACATTTGCATTCTCGGCGGGAGGTGCGCTCGAAACGCCGGCGTGGGGAGCGATCCTTCCTGAATTGGTGCCCAAGGAAGACCTGGCGGCGGCTTCTGCGCTCAACGGGATTGAATTCAACCTGGCCCGCGCGGTTGGGCCGGCCCTCGGTGGCGCGATCATATCGGTTGCCGGTGTTGCTACAGCCTTCGCTGCAAATTTCGCATCGTTCTTCGGTGTCATTTTTATTGTTGCTAAATGGAAAAGGCCTGTTCGCAGGAGGAGTGCGCCGCCGGAATCTTTCTTAGGAGCTACCGCCGCGGCCATTCGATACGTCCGGAACTCTCCCGCAATCCTGACCGTATTGCTGAGAACGGGCGTCGTTATGTTTTTTTCCAGCGCGCTGTTCGCGTTGCTGCCGACGGTTTCTCGAAGCGTGAATAAAAGTGCAACCGGCTACGGGCTCTTGCTTGGCTGCTTTGGCGGCGGGGCAATCATCGGTGCTTTGGTCATGCAGTCGGCCCGCGACCGGTGGGCGACGGATTCCATAGTGTCAACGGCCGTGGTGAGCCTGGGCCTGGTGATTCTGGCGATGAGCGGGTTGCACCGATTGAGCACGCTGGCTGCAGTCATGGTGGTTGGCGGTGCGGCATGGGTCGTCTTTATTTCCCTTATCAATGCGCTGGTCCAGAACCTGGCGCCCGATTGGGTAAGAGCGCGAGTCCTCGCGATTTTTATTCTGGTTTATCAAGGGAGTTATTCGCTCGGGACCGCGGCTTGGGGTGCCGTCGCACAACGATCCGGAGTTGGAACCGCGCTGGTCTACGCTGGGGTGTTGACAATCGTCACCGCAGCAATCGCCCTCTTTGCCCGCCTTCCCGATGCCACCGCGGATCTGAGTCCCTGGAACCACTGGCGCATGCCCGTCGTCATTGGGGACGTTGGGATCGATGTTGAGAAGGGGCCGGTCTTGGTCACCATCGAATACGTTGTCATTCAAAAACGAGCGGCGGAGTTCGTGGACGCGATGCATGAAATTGGCCGGGGACGGCGTCGCGATGGCGCATATCGCTGGGCAATCTTCCGCGATACTGAGGTTGCGGATCGTTATCTCGAGATGTTTCTGGTGCACTCCTGGGCAGAGCATCTGCGTCAGCATGAGCGGCAAACCCAGGCCGACCGCGAGTTGGAAGGGCGACTCTACACCTATCTTTCCGGGGAACCGGTGGTGCGTCATTTGATCGACGCCTACGTGCCAGAAACCTGATCGGACCCGGAGCACACGAGAAAGTTCCGCGCTGCGGTGATTCATACAAAGGTATCGATCTATACCATGGTCCAATAGATTCCTCTCGTTCGTTCTGGCTTAATCGGAACTGTATTCACAAATAATCCAGACAGCGAGAGGTAACGCAATGTCAGCCGCGACAAACTACGAACTGAACCATGCAGCGACCGTAGCGCCTTCATTCATTACAAGTGACGAGGCAACCCTCCTGGCTTCCGCCCGGGCTGGCGACTCGGCAGCGTTCGAGTGTCTCGTCATGCCGCACTGGGACACTCTCCTTCGTGTTACCAAAAGGATTCTTCGCAATCGAGAAGATGCCGAGGACGCGGTCCAAACTGCATTTCTCGATGCTTTCCGCAATCTGCATGGCTTCCATGGGCGAGCGCGGTTTTCCTCGTGGCTCACTCGCATCGCCATGAATGCGGCCCTGATGCGCTTGCGCGTCAGTCGGCGGAAAAGGGAAACCTCGCTCGATGAGGTCACGGAAACAGGTGAGATTCGGATGAGATTTGATCTGGTGGAAACGCGGCCGAATCCGGAGCAGGAGTATTTGTCGAAGGAGAGCCGAGTTCTGCTTCAAAAGGGACTCAAGAGATTGGGGCCGCTCTACGTTGAGGTCCTACATTTGCGCGGCGTGCAAGAGTTATCAGCCAAAGAAACGGCAAAAATTCTGGAGTTGCCGGTGGGAACGGTGAAGGCGAGATTGCATCGAGCGCGTACCAAATTAACGCGAAATGTGCAGTCGATCACCACGCGCAGGCGGCCTCGCGGGATTGTCAACTGACGTGCCAACTCACGTGCCGCAGCTTGTGTGTCGCGAGAAACGCCTGGCCGGTAACGCTGATGTTCGAATGCTTCTTCGCTCGTTGCAACCATTGGTCAATGCCATCATCTAACGGTGTTGTCTCTAATTCCTCTGACTCAATGGCGGCTGGCGGCTGCGATTGGCGGAGTGGTGGGACATGAGAGCTGAAAGACTATCGCAATGATCGAATTCGCGACGAAGCAGAATCTGGCGAATGGTTCCGTACGATCGCCTGAGGAGAGTGAAATCCAGGCAGGAGACCCACTGCCAATTGGGGGTACACATCAACAAGGGGACGGAGTCAATTTCGTTTTGTTCAGCCGTAACGCGACCCGGGTTCACTTGGAGCTCTATCAACATCCTGATGATTCTTCTCCGACCAGGATCATTGACTTGGATCCAACGCGTCACCGGACCGGTGACATTTGGCACATTTGGGTGCGAGGCATTCCGGTTGGACAACTCTACGGTTATCGCATCGAAGGACCTTATCGACCGGAAGAGGGCCATCGCTTCAACCCACACAAGTTGCTTCTGGATCCGTATGCGAGGGCAATCGCCGCGGTCAAGGATTGGGATTTTCTGGCCGCCCGCGGGTACGATTCCTCCAGCAGCCTAATCGATTTGAGCATTTCGACTGTGGATAATGCCGGGACTACGCCGAAATGCATATTTACCCGCGACCGTTTCGATTGGGAGATGGATTCTTTCCCGAAGCATTCTGCCTCTGACACGGTCATCTATGAGACGCACGTTCGCGGTCTTACTATTCATCCTAGCTCGGGGGCGGTGCATCCCGGAACCTTCATCGGGCTGACCGAAAAAATCCCTTATCTTCAGGATCTGGGAGTGACCGCGATCGAACTGATGCCGGTTCTCGAGTTCAACGAAAATGAGTCGCAGCGCCTTGATCCAATCACGGGAGAGAAACTCAAGAACTACTGGGGCTACAATCCGGTCGCCTATTTCGCACCCAAGCAGTCCTATAGTTTTGAAGGATCGCAGTGGCGACAGACCATCGAATTTCGAGAAATGGTGAAGGCCTTTCACCGCGCTGGCATTGAAGTGATCCTGGACATCGTCTTGAACCACACAGCTGAGAACGATGAACTGGGACCGACGATCTGCTTCCGCGGGATTGAGAACTCAATCTTCTATATGTTGCAAGAGAACCAGCGCCGGTACTACAAAGACTTTACCGGAGTGGGTAATACGCTCAACGCCAACCACCCTGTCGTAAGAGAGTTAGTGACGAGTGTGCTCCGTTACTGGGTCATGAACATGCACGTTGACGGATTTCGCTTCGACCTTGCCTCCGTGCTGGGACGGGACGAGCATGGGAGAATTCTGCTCGACGCTCCGCTTCTTGAAGACATTGCCGAGGATCCCATCCTGCGCGACGTAAAGATTATCGCGGAAGCCTGGGACGCGGGCGGCGCGTATCAAGTGGGAAATTTTTCCAATAAGCGCTGGACGGAATGGAACGGACGTTTCCGCGACGATGTGCGCCGCTTCTGGATTGGCGAAGAGGGCATGATCGGATCGTTCGCAAGCCGACTTTGTGGAAGCTCGGATTTGTACCAAAGCTCGGGCAAGGGCCCCGCCAGCAGCCTCAACTTCGTGACCGCCCATGACGGCTTCACACTGAACGACCTGGTCAGCTACAAGCAGAAACACAATACCGAAAATGGCGAGTTCAATCGCGATGGATCGGATGCCAACTACAGCGACAATTGCGGGGTGGAAGGGCCGAGCCAGGATCCCGGTGTCGAGGGCATGCGCAACCGATTGATCAAGAATTTCCTTTTGACCCTGTTCATCTCTCGCGGGGTTCCCATGTTGCTCGGCGGCGATGAGTTTCGCCGAACCCAGCGCGGCAATAATAATGCCTATTGTCAGGATAACGAGGTCAGCTGGTTTGACTGGAGCCTGCTGGAAAAGCACAAAGATATCCATCGCTTCACAAAGGGAATGATCGCCTTTCGGCGGGCCCATCCGGTCTTGCGAAGAGAAGAGTTCTACGCCGACGCAGACATAAAGTGGTTCGCGTCCAACGGCGGCAGTCCCGACTGGCGCGATCAGCGGCAGAAATCCCTTGCCTGTCTGATTCTGGGACAGACAGAGCCCGATTTGTTCATACTATTTAACGCCGATACCAATGCAGTCGATTTTTCCATTCCTGCCTTGCCGGCGGGAAAGATCTGGCGTCTGGCGGTGGACACTTCCCGAATCGCTCCTGAGGATCTTTTCGATTCCGGGAAAGAGCCTTCCTTGCAAGGCCAAATCAGTCATCGGCTGGAGCCTCGATCCAGTGCAATTCTCTTGACGGATAGTGCCGAGGTGCATCGTGACAATTAGTCCAGCTGCCGGCAAACCGGCCGACCCATCGATTCTCGTTAACGTCCCGAAGCTCATCACTGCCTATTACGAGTTGCGGCCCGATGTCAGTGATCCCAAACAACGGGCTGCTTTCGGTACGTCCGGCCATCGCGGATCTGCCTTCGAGGTGGCCTTCAACGAGTGGCACATCCTGGCCATCACGCAGGCAATTTGTGATTACCGCCAACTCCAGAAAATTGATGGGCCGCTGTTCCTTGGGATGGACACTCACGCTCTATCTGAGCCGGCATTTGCGAGCGCGCTGGAAGTGCTTGCGGCAAATAACATCGAAGTAATGATCTCCGAAGGCACACCGTACACTCCGACCCCAGCTGTCTCCCATGCGATTCTGGTTTACAACCGCGCACGAAAGTCAGGGCTTGCCGACGGTATTGTAATCACACCGTCCCACAATCCTCCCGATGACGGCGGATTTAAGTACGACCCTCCCCACGGAGGACCGGCAGATTCAAGCGTGACTTCATGGATTGAATCGAAAGCCAACGATTTTCTCGCGCGTGGCCTCGATGGTGTTAAGCGCACGCAATTTGCCAAAGCGCTGGGTGCACCCACAACGCACAAGCACGATTTTTTGAGCGGTTATGTCAACGATCTGGTCGGTGTTGTCGACATGAATGTCGTGCGCGACGCAAAGATTAAGCTTGGCGTCGATCCGCTCGGAGGAGCGGGCATCGATTATTGGCCCCGGATTGCCGAGCAGTATGGTCTCGATCTGACCATCGTCAACCAATCTGTGGATCCTACGTTTCGCTTCATGACCGTGGATTGGGACGGAAAGATTCGCATGGATCCTTCCTCGCCGTATGCGATGCAGAGACTCATCGGTTTGAAAGACAAGTTCGATATCGCGTTTGGGAGCGATACCGATCACGATCGGCACGGCATCGTGACCAAAGGAAGCGGATTGCTGCCTCCGAATCACTACCTTTCAGTCTGCGTCAACTATTTGTTCGCGAACCGGCCCAATTGGAGTAAGGACGTCGCCGTCGGGAAGACCGTAGTGAGCAGCAGCATGATCGATCGTGTGAGCGCTCGCCTGACTCGGCGGCTTTATGAAGTTCCGGTAGGCTTCAAGTGGTTTGTGGAAGGATTGCTCTCCGGCCGCTTGGGTTTTGGGGGCGAGGAGAGTGCCGGTTCGTCCTATCTCCGGCGCGACGGCAGCGTATGGACCACCGATAAAGACGGAATCATTCCTTGTTTACTCGCGGCAGAAATTACAGCGCGTGTGGGCAAAGACCCGGGTGAGATTTATCGTGAGCTTGCTCGCGAGCTGGGAGATCCCGTCTACGAACGGATCGATGCTCCCGCAACGCCCGAGCAAAAAGCCGTTCTGGCAAAGTTGTCACCATCCGACGTTCAAGCTACCGAAGTTGCTGGTCAGCCGATCCAGAAGATTCTGACCACCGCTCCGGGAGACGGCAATCCGATTGGGGGAATCAAGGTGATTGTCCAGGATGGCTGGTTTGCAGCTCGTCCCTCGGGGACCGAGGAGATTTACAAGATTTACGCCGAGAGTTTCCTCGGCCAGAAGCATCTACGAGAGATCCAGCAAGAAGCCCAGACCATTGTTTCGGAAACGCTGGCGCGCAGCGCCCAGGCGGCCTGAGCCGGTGAGCCTTAGCCGATAAACATCAGAGGAGTTCGCTTATGAGTAGCTCGACCATCGTCAATCGAACAATCGTTTCTCGGACAGGCGTGGATCGAACAGGTGATCGACCCCTCGACCCGGCCATTTCCGACGCTCTTACCGACTTGGCCTTGGACCTTCGATGGTCGTTCAACCACTCGGCCGACCAGCTGTGGGAGCAACTCGATCCCGAGCTCTGGGAACTGACGCACAATCCCTGGGTCATGTTGCAGACCGTCTCGCGGGAAAAACTGCAAGGCGTTACCTCCGACCTAACATTTCAAAAACTCCTGACTGATCTCCACCGCGAGAAGACGCTCGCCGAAGAGTCGGAAGCGTGGTTTCAAAAGACGCATCCCCGTTCGGGCGTGTCGACAATTGCGTATTTCTCGATGGAGTTCATGTTGAGCGAAGCGCTGCCGATTTATTCTGGCGGACTCGGCAACGTCGCCGGCGATCAGCTCAAAGCCGCGAGCAATCTGGGCGTCCCGGTGATCGGAATTAGCTTGCTCTACCAGCAAGGCTATTTTCGCCAGGAAATTGATGCACAAGGCCACCAGCAAGCGTTATACCCATTCAATGATCCCGGCCAGCTTCCGATTCGGCCGGTGCGCCAGCCAAACGGCGAATGGCTGCGTCTGGCCATTGTTCTGCCGGGCTTTAAGTTATGGATCAGAGTCTGGGAAGTACAGGTGGGCCGAGCCAAATTGTATTTGCTCGATACCAACGATCCCGCGAACACTCCGTCCTTCCGCGGCATCACGACCGAACTGTACGGAGGTGGTCCGGAGTTACGTTTGAAACAAGAATTAGTCCTCGGTGTTGGAGGCTGGCGGGTCCTGCGAGCCATGGGTTTGCAGCCCGAGGTGTGCCATCTCAACGAAGGTCATGCCGCCTTCGCGGTGCTGGAACGGGCGCGTTCTTACATGGAAGACAACGGCCAGCCGTTCGACGTTGCGCTTAGCGTCACCCGCGCCGGCAACCTTTTTACGACACATACTCCCGTAGAGGCGGGCTTCGACCGCTTCGCTCCCAGCTTGATGCAGAGATATCTCAGCAAGTACGCCGAGGATCAACTCTCGATTTCGCTCGACGAGTTGCTGGCCTTAGGCCGACGCGATCGCCAGGACTCGTCCGAACCGTTCAATATGGCCTATTTGGCGATCCGCGGCAGCGGGGCCATCAACGGAGTCAGCAAATTGCACGGTCAAGTGAGCCGGCGCCTCTTCCAGCCCCTTTTTCCCAGATGGCCCGAAAAAGAGGTGCCGGTAACGTACGTGACCAATGGAGTCCACACACCAACTTGGGATTCTGCGGAAGCCGACCGCTTGTGGGAACTTTCCTGCGGAAAAGAATGCTGGAAGGGAACGCAGGCCGACACAGAAAAAGATATTCGGGCAGCTAGCGATTCCAGCCTGTGGCAACTGCGCGCCGATAGCCGCAAGAATCTAGTTGCGTACGTCCGAAGACTTTACGGCCGTCAATTAGCAGCTCGGGGAGCGTCGTCGGAAGACCTCGCCCAGACCGCACTCATCCTAGATGAAAACATTTTGACTTTGGGATTTGCCCGTCGCTTTGCTACATACAAACGCCCGAACCTGCTGCTGCGCGATCCGGCGCGGCTTCTCAACATTCTGCTGAATCGAGAGCGCCCTGTTCAGCTCGTGCTTGCAGGCAAGGCTCATCCCCAGGATGCCGAGGGGCAGGAAATGATCCGGCAGTGGTTTGAGTTTGCTCGCCGGCCTGAAGTTCGATCCCGAGTGGTCTTCCTTTCCGATTACGACGTTCTTATGGCCGAGCATCTGGTTCAGGGCGTGGACGTCTGGGTGAACACTCCGCGACGGCCTTGGGAAGCGAGCGGCACCAGCGGCATGAAAGTGTTGGTAAACGGAGGGTTGAATCTTTCGGAACTAGATGGCTGGTGGGCCGAGGCGTATTCCCCCGAAGTAGGCTGGGCCATTGGAGACGGCCGCGAGCATGGGGATGACCCTTCTTGGGACGCCGCTGACGCTGAAAGTCTCTATGCGGTCCTCGAAAAAGAAGTAGTCCCCGAGTTCTATGCCCGCGACGAACATGGAATTCCTCGCGCCTGGGTCACGCGCATGCGCGAAAGTATGGCCCGCCTAACTCCGGCCTTTTCTACCAATCGCGCAGTCCGCCAATATACCGAAGAACACTACCTCTCGGCGGCAGCAGCGTTTCGCCAGCGCTCTGGGAATCGAGGTTCAGCGGGAGCCGATCTGGTCGCGTGGCAGGCCGAACTGGCGAAACACTGGTCAGCGCTGCGATTCGGTCCCACCAGCGTGGAGCAAAAAGGCGACCAATATCTATTTCACGTGCAGGTTTTTCTTGACGATATCGATCCCGATGCCGTTCGGGTGGAACTCTACGCAGACGCGCAGAAAGACGGGGACCCAATCACGCTCGCGATGAATCGCGGCGAACATCTGGTCGGAGCGACAAATGCATTTAGCTACAGCGCTTCTGTTCCGACGAGTCGCCCTCTTGCTGACTACACCCCGCGTCTCGTTCCGCAGCACGCCGGAGCGTTCGTGCCGCTGGAGGCGCCGTTCATTCTGTGGGACGAAGCACCCTCCTGGCGATGAACTGTGAAATTCGCTGCGTCATTCGGTCCAATTCGCGAAGTTTCTGATCAGCCGCGGAGAGGACTCGTTTTGGTCGACTATCAGCCACTTTGCGAGTTGGGCAACTGACGCACCGGCGAACGCCACGAAATCATTTCCAACCGAGGTACAATCTCACCTGTTCTTAGACTCTGAGCCGACCCATGGACCCGAATTCTACTCGTCGGTGGCTGCTCGTGGTTCCGGGCGTCATGTTTGGCGTTCTTGCCGCTGTTGTTTCCGCTGCTCGAGGACAATCCAGCAATGGTGGCGCTGCACTTCCGGATGCGCAAGTCGGGGCGTCGCAAATTGCGAACGAGCCGACCGGAGCGAGCCGCTGCCAGTTCTGCCATGCGTCTGAAGTTGAGGGCTATGCACGATCCTCGATGGCGCACTCGCTGCGGCGTGCGGGGCAGGAGCCGGCGGGCACAGTAAGCACGCCCGATGCAACGATTAAAGTCGATTCATCGCCCACGGGCTACTGGCAGCGCCTGCAGAGTGGTGGACAAGCAACGAATTACCGGATCGACTATGTGATTGGTTCCGGCAACCACGCTTCCGGCTACCTGCTCGACCTGGGTGGTCATTTATTTCAATCCCCAGTCGCCTACTACACGAGTCGCCATGCCTATGACCTGGCGCCCGGATACGAGGGGCTGGCGAATCCGGATTTCACTCGACCCGTCGCCGAAGGATGTCTGTTCTGTCATGCCGGAACTGCGTTGCACATTGCCGGCACGTCAAACCAATATCGATCTCCGCCATTTTCGGCCGAGGCGATCACGTGCGAGCGTTGCCATGGTTCGGCTGAAAAGCATCTCAGTGATCCCAGAGCGGGCACGATCATCAACCCGGCCAAGCTTGATCCCGCTGCTCGCGACAGCATTTGCGAACAATGTCACTTATTGGGAGTTGGCCGGGTGCTGAATCCGGGGAAAAAATTCGGCGACTTCCTTCCGGGACAGCCGCTGGAAGATGTTTTCACCACCTACCGAAACGTCTTGCCCGCTGGGTCCGACAGCGAGAAATTTAAGGTCATCAGCCATGTGGAGCAACTCGCGCGAAGTACCTGCGCCCGTAAGAGCGATGGCCGGTTGTGGTGCGGAACCTGCCATGATCCGCACAATAAGCCAGCGGAATCGGTCGCATTCTTCCGATCGAAATGCCTTTCCTGCCACATGGAGAAGTTTCCGGCTGCGCATCCGGATCAACAGAGTAATTGCATCGGCTGTCACATGCCTCGACGGGATGCCAAGGACGGAGGTCATACGGCATTCACCGACCATAGGATCCAGCGACGCACCCAGCAGTTGAAAGGCGAGGAGCAACAAACTCTGCCCGAAGTTGCCGATATTGCTGCCTGGCGCGAGCCTGCGCCCGATTTGCAGAAGAGGAATCTTGGTATCGCGTACGTGAATGTCGGCGCGGAACGCCGTTCACCACCATTTGTGGTTCGCGGTTATCGCATGCTGACGGAGGTGCAGGAGCAGTTCTCCACCGACAGCGCAGTCTTCACCGCCATCGGTACGGCACTGCTTCTGGGAAAGCAATCGACCGAGGCAGAACTGGCTTTCGAGCGCGCTCTGCAACTCGACCCGAAGTCGGCGGCGGGAGAGACCAACGCCGCGTCAGCATACCTGCAAGCTGGCGACATCCCTGGAGCCGTGGCGCACCTGGAGCGTGCCGTGGCAATTGATCCCTTGCATCTGCCGGCGGATATGCCGCTGATCGATCTTTATAAGCGCCAGGGGAATGCGGCGAAGGCCGCGGACCTGGCTAGTAAAGTGAGTGCGGCCGTGGATGGACAATCTGACGATCGACAATCTAACGATCGACAATCTAACGATCGGCTATCGGACGAGACTCGTGAGAAACGGTTGAGTGGCCGTTCGCCCGCGATGGCTGAGACGGTTTTCAAGAATATCCAGGTGCTCAAAGGCATTCCCGCTGATCAACTGATTCCTGCCATGCGATTCATCACTGCATCACTTGGCGTGGAATGCAGTCATTGCCACGTGCAGGATCATTTCGACGAAGATGACAAGCGGC
>Ga0210383_10000281_pt1 | contig 49775 bp, 39 predicted proteins | sample IncBWC14OmetaG_FD_160072 | JGI IMG/M metagenome (GOLD analysis project Ga0210383, IMG submission 160072) | Forest soil microbial communities from Barre Woods Harvard Forest LTER site, Petersham, Massachusetts, United States - Inc-BW-C-14-O ...
TTCCTAGTCGAAGTGAACTGATTGTCACGGTGGAAAGCTGAAACGCAAGGTCCCTCCACTCCGCTTCTCATCCTCTTCGAGGATGAGAAGCTCCGGTCGGGATGACAGAGTTTTTGTAGAGTCCGGTCGGGGTGACAGAGTTTTTTGCTCGTGCGGTTTTCCCGGACGAGGCGTCCGGGGCTGCGTGTTTTGTGCCTGCCCCATGTTCCTTTGGCGAATCAGCAATCACGTTGGGTTGGATGGGCGCGGGGGCTTGCTGGCGTCGGCGCGCTGGCATACTCAGGGGCGTCCTATTGTTTATTTGGCTGGGAGCCCGCCGGGTGCGCTGGTTGAGGTTCTGGTGAATCTGGAGTTGGATCCGGCGCGTTTGCCGGGGAGTTATACGTTACTCAAAGCTGAGGCTCCTGATGAGTTTCCGGTGGGGCGAGTTGAGGTTGGAGCTTTGCCGGAGGGTTGGGTAGGGGATTTGGCGGTTACGCGGGGCGTTGGGGACAAGTGGCTGGCTAGTGGGGAATCGGCGTTGCTCGAAGTACCTTCGGCGATTTTGCCGGAGACTTTTAATTGGTTGTTGAATCCGCTGCATGCGGATGCGGGGCGGGTGCGCGTGGTTTGGACGCAGGCGTATCCATATGATCGTAGATTCTTCCGGGTTCGACGGTAAATCTAGGGTTCGATGCAGGGCACAGGAGGGTCCGCTCTACACTCGGGAATCGGGTGTTGGTGTTCCTGGTCGAAGAATTTTTGGCGGGGGCGGTCGGAGTGGGCGTTCGGAACTGGTTGTTCGGTGGCGGAGGTGATGACTGCGCTTTGTTCGTCGGCGGTGAATCCGTTGGTCGTGGCGTAGATGGGCTCGTCGAACATTGTTCCTGAATTAGTTTGCGCGGCGGCGAAGATGGCGAAGGCTTTGCCTGCGGAAAATGCGGTCGCAACGTAATCGCCAACCATCAGGCCGGCGAAGGTGTTGGGCAGCCACGCTAGCGACATGGGCCCGGAAAGGGTTTGGGGCGCGGTCCAGGTGTTGCCGCCATCAGGTGAAGAAATAAATCCCGCGTACAGAGCGCAGCTGGACGCGTCGCAATTCGCGTTCGAGTAGTAATAGTAAGTCACGGCGAGATGCGCGCTTGTGCCGGAAGTCGGGAGGTCGACGGCTAATCCGGGAATGAAATGATCGACGGGGCTGCTTAACGCGTCGATTGGGATGCGGGTTGGTGCGGTCCAGATTGAGCCGTCGGTTGAGGTGCTCATCACCAGGTCGTTGGCGGTGCAGCCGGTGCGGAAGCGGCAGTCCTGCCAAATCGCGTAGACCGTGCCGGCTGCGTCGGCTACGGCCGAAGGCAACGCTGAAGTCCGCAGGTTGCCGGATACGAGATGGTCGGTGATCGAGGAGACGCTGGTTGCGGTTGTCCAACTGGCGCCGCCGTCGGTTGAGGTGAAAGCAAGAATAGCGTCGCCGGTGGCGCTTTCGATGGGCACAACCACCGTGCCGTTCGGCTGGACTACGGGCTGGCCTCCGATGCCGGCAGCCATGTCGGCGGTGTTGCGCGCCTGCGCCCAGGTCAGGCCGCCGTCAGTTGACGTACTCATCCAGATGATGTCCTGTGCACTTGGGTCGTCCCACTGAACATAGCAATGTCCGAAGTAGGGGCTCGCGGGTGTGTTGTCACAGGCGATCCAGTTCTTGTCGGCGTCTGGCGTGTTGCTGACGACGATTGGGTCCTCCCAGGTTCGACCATCGGGTGATCGGCTGATGACGATCTGATCCGGGTTGGCAATGACTAGGGAGGAAATGATCCATGCGCTGTGTGCGGCGTCGAAGGCGACCACGGGATCGCTAGCCGCGCTGAATGTGCCTTGTTTGTAGACGGTGATTCCGGGAAGGAAGCCACTGGTCCATGAATCGCCCGAGTTGGTGGAGGTAGCGAAGCCAATGTCGGATGCGCCTCCGTTGAAAATACGGCCAACCTGAAAGGTACTCACGATGGTCGATCCAGAAGCGGCCGCGCTCACCTCTACTTCGGTGGCATGCTGGCTGGATGGGTTGGTGAAGGTATCGCTGCTGAGTTGGGTGAGCGCGATCGCAGGCGGCGGAGTAGTCTGCTCGGGCGGTGTGGAAGTTGGGCCTGAGCCGCAAGCGGTGAGGACTATCAGAATGTCCAACACGGTAGCGGCTTGGAGGAGTTTCATTCGGCGGCTCTCAGATGAATGGTTGGATGCCGGATGTGTCCATCGCATCGTCTATGCGTGCCTTTGTGTATCTTTGTGTCCTTTACGGTTTCCAGCGTTTGACTTCATCAACCACAGGACACGAAGGTACACAAAGGAAAACGGGGAGTCCTAGCCTTCATTCATTCACCAAACATGGGCACCTGCCCGGTATCGACTGGGAGGCCACGGCGTTGTCGGCGGGTTGCGCCGATTACGGCCAGCACCGTTAGGGATTCGAGCGCGGTGCGTGGCACAAAAATGCGCTGCGTATTCGAACGCAGGTCTGGAGGGTTGATCAGGAAGCCCTCGGCGCTGGTGAGCGAAAGATCGTTTGGCATCATGCCTTCGAGCACTTCGTTGTCTTTGAAGCGAAGCCGAACCCAGAGTCCCTCGGTGCGGGGACGAGTGGTGAACGTCTTGCGGCTGGGGGAGTCGGCGTCCCCGAATTCGCGGACGAAGTAAACGACCTTGATATCCTTCAGGTCGATGGTGACGACGTTGCCGGCGGTATTGAGTAATTCCAGTTTGCCCTCGGAGACAAAATTGGCGGGTGCGACGTAGCCATTGATGGAATCGCGGTCCATTTTCCGGACAACTACCTTTTTGTGCGTGGAAGGCATGGAGGATTGGCCAAAGTGGCTCAGGACGGCGGCTTCCGCTCCCGAGCCTAATCAGATTCTCACACTTTTGCCTCGAACATAATGAGTCATCTCATTCACAGTAGCCAAATTGTTAACATTGTGTTATTTTCTTTAGTTTGCTGCCATCCATCTTAATGCGTCTAAGTCTAGTCTACAGAGCAGTTTACGTAGAACGTGCCGGAGGCCGTTGGGCAGGCGGGATTGGGCCCTGTGGAAATCTTTCTCCGGTCTGCCCCGGGGAATTGCAGCCTTTAACTCTGAATTCTGAATAAGGCATGGCTGATTACATTTACACAATGGAAATCCGGCTGACCCCGGATCAGCAACGGGGCGTCACCCTGGTGCAGGACATCGCTCGCGACGCCGGCATGAACATTTACCTGACCGGGGGCGCGGTCCGCGACATTATTAGTGGATTTCCCATCCGTGATCTGGACTTCACGGTCCAGGGCAATCCTCTCAAGCTGCAAAAGCAACTCGAACATGCCGGAGCCACTATCGCGTCGGCAGACGACGACCTGAAGACCTTATATCTTGTCCTTCCCGGCAATGTCCGAGCGGAAATCAGCACGGCCCGTACCGAGCGTTACGAGAAAACAGGGAAGCCTCCCATAGTTGCGCCAGGGACCATCATTGAAGATCTGCGGCGACGGGATTTCACCATCAACGCCATGGCCTTGTCGTTGAACCCAGGTTCGCGCGGTCTGCTGATGGATCCTTTCAACGGCGCTGCGGATATTGAAGCCAAGCTGATTCGCGTTCTCCACAACTACGCTTTCGTGGAAGATCCCTCGCGGCTGATTCGCGCGGCGCGCTTTGCAGCGCGCTTTCACTGGCCCATCGAGGAGCGGACGCTCGCCCGGATCGAGTCGGCGAAAGAAAACAACTACATCGAATACATCACCGACCGTGCGATTGGGCAGGAGATCGAGCAGTTGGCCTACGAGGACGACCCGCTGCATATCGTTCGCGTGCTGGAAAAGGAAGAGCTGCTTAAGGTGCTGAACCCCCATTGGTCGACAGCGAAAGTCGACACGGCCGGGTTGAGCCAGTTGATCAAGACCCGCCAACAGATGAATCAACTGGGGTACGCGACAGATCCCTCGCCGGCGGTCCTGTATTTCCTAACGGCGCGGCTCGGCGACAAGGATATTGCGGACATGCGCAAGCTGATTCCGCGCAAGGATCTGGTGGCGGGATGGAAGGATTTGGAAGACAACGCCAAAGATTTGGCCAAGCGTCTAGCCGGTAAGGAAGCGGCGACGCCCTCGCGGACATGGAAGTTGCTCTCGGAAGCGCGGCCGGAAATGGTGCTTTTCCTTGAGGTCACAGCCAAACAACAGGCTGTCGCCCAGAAGATCAAGAACTTCTTCGGTAAGTGGAGGCAGGTGCAGCAAAAGATTCCGTTGCTTGAGATGACCGAGCTGCGCATTACCCCGCAAATGCCGGAGTATCCGAAGATCGCGCACGATGTATTCATGCTGTTGCTGGATGGAAAACTGCATTCGCGGACGGAGATTCTCAAGTTCCTAAAGCCGCTCGCCCCACCTCCGCCTCCTCCGCCTCCACCACCGCCCAAACGGGGCCGAGCTGCGAAGGCGGCTGCCAACGCGGTTCAACCTGCCGCCGCCGCTGCTCCGGTCGCAGCCAAGAAAAAGGGAAAGGGAGCAGCTCCGGCACCCGCTCCACCGGCGCCTGCGGCGAAAGCCGATAGCGTGAAGGCTCCGGTCCCATCCAAAGTCGAAAAGCACACGCCGCCGAAGAAGGCTTCAAAGCCTCAGAAGCCGGCCAAGAAAAAGACCGCGAGCAAAGCTCCGAAAGCTAAAGGGAAGAAGAAGCGGTAGATCGCGCTTCCTTTGAGCAGTCTCGTAACTCCGACGGAAGGTCTCGCCCTGGACAACCTTAGGCTCTGAGTATCCCCTACGCTCGATAGATGACTTTTCGTTTTATTCTGGAAGATACTAGCGATAAATCTCTTCCGCGCGGGGGCGTGCTATGAAAGGGTTCGCGAAAATACTTCTCTTTACAGGGATTGTGGTTGCGATTCTTCTTATCGCCGCAATCAGCCTGACGATTGGCTGGCGGCCGTTTATCGGTCCAAGAGCGCGAGCGCTCACCACACGGAAATTCGAAGCCACTCCGCAACGCCTGGAGCGCGGACGATATCTCGCGGAATTGACTGGATGCCCAGAATGCCATTCGCAACATGACTGGAGCACGCACGGCGCGCCAAAGATTCCAGGCACCGAAGGCAGCGGCCAGTGGCTGAACATGCCCGACTTGCCTGGGCACGTTGTCGCTCCTAATATCACACCCGACAAGGAAACCGGAGCAGGCGCCTGGTCCGACGATCAACTCGCGCGCGCGATTCGCGAAGGCATTGGGCACGACGGGCGGGCGCTTTTTCCGATGATGCCCTACGAAGATTTCCGTCACATGTCGGACGAGGATCTCGCTTCCGTAGTGGTTTATCTACGCTCGTTGCAACCCGTACACGCTGAGCAGTCGAAGACTGAACTCATCTTTCCGGTGAAGTATCTGATTCGTAGCGTGCCCGAGCCGATCACTTTGCCGGTCACAGCGCCGGATCCATCCGATCAACTGAAATATGGACAATACCTGGTGACGATGGGCGGTTGCGCTGACTGCCACACGCCGAAGGATCGCGGCCAGCCCGTCGCTGGATTCGATTATGCAGGCGGATGGTTGATGAAAGGCCCGTGGGGAGAAGTCACCACCGCCAATATTACGCCTGATCCGTCGGGCATCAGCTACTACGATGAAGCCCTGTTCATCCAGGTGCTTCGCACCGGCTATGTGAAGGCGAGAAAGCTCAATTCGATCATGCCCTTCGGAGCGTTCAAAAATCTGTCCGATGACGATCTTAAGGCGATGTTTGCCTACCTACGGACGGTGAAGCCAGTGAAACATCACGTGGATAACAGTGAGCCACCGACGTATTGCAAGCTCTGCCGGTTGAAGCACGGTGGCGGGGATCAAAACTAACCGCCTTCTTGCGTCGAGCGCTATAATACAGCCATGCGTCGTTGGCTGGCAGTTGCGGCCTTGGGCGCGGCTTTCCTCGCGCTACCGGTGTGGGGACAACGTCGCGGCGGCGGAGCCTCGGGAGGCTTCGCGGGACATGCCGGATTCGCCGCACACGGTCCGATGGTTGGTGGCCGCGGGCCGATGACGATGAGTCCTCCAGCTTTTTCTGGCGTTCAGCGAGGCGGCGTGCACTTCGTCATGGGCGGCTTCGGTCACCCGGTTCACTCGCCATTCTTCTTCAACGGTCGCCGCTATTTCCGGTCCTGGCCCTACGCGGGGTATTACGGATATCCGTATTACGGGTATCCCTGGTACTACGGGAACGATTCTTATTCCGCCGATTCTTATCAGAACTATCCCGCCTCCGATTATTCGACCGCGTATGCCGATAACAGCCGCGAGCAGGCAGAGATTGATCGTCTGGAGAATGAGGTTGATCGTTTGCGCGAAGAGCGCGATGCTCAGGCATCTAGTGCGTCGCAGCCTCGCCCTAAGACCGAACTGCCGGCGACCCAACTGGTTTTCCGCGACAAACGTACCGAGCAAGTGCAGAACTACGCCATCGTCGGTAAAACATTCTGGGTGTTAGATGCTCAACGGGCAAAGAAAATTCCGTTGGCCGAACTTGACATCCCCGCGACAAAGAAAGCCAACGACGATCGAGGCATCGAGTTTCAATTGCCCGAGTGAGCGCGCGTCCACGACGCCGGCTCCTCTGTAGAAACATAGCTAGCTATGTTTCTACGCTCTGTGGATAACTTGGTCTTCCGCGCCGCAAGTTTCCCGTTAGAATGACGCCCACGTACAATCAATAAAGAACCCCCATGCCCCAATTCGTTCATCTTCATTTGCACACTGACTATTCGATGCTCGACGGCGCTTGTGATGTCGACAAACTCTGCGAGCGCGCGAAAGAATTAGGCATGCCCGCGGTCGCAATGACCGATCACGGCAATATTTTTGGGGCCGTGCATTTTGTGAACGCGGCCAAGCAGGCGGGGATCAAGCCAATCATCGGCTGCGAACTTTACATCTGCAAGAAGGACGATCACAACATCGAACGCACTCCGCCTGACGGTGACACTTACAACCATCTTTTGGTTCTAGCCGAGAACGAGGAGGGCTATCGCAATCTGGTGAAGATTACGTCCGAGGCTTCCTTGCATGGGTTCTATTACAAACCTCGCGTGAGCAAGAAATTTCTGGCGGAGCATTCCAAGGGATTGATTGGATTGTCCGGCTGCCTTAAGGGAGAGGTCGCCGAGCGATTGATGGAAGAGAAGTATGATGCCGCGCGGGATGCGGCAGTGTTTTATCGCGACATCTTCGGCAAGGACAATTTCTTTCTTGAGATTCAGGATCAGGGCCTGGAGATGGAACACCGCATCCATTCGAACCTGTTCCGGCTGGAAAAAGAGTTGGGCCTGCCGATGGTGGCTACCAACGACAGCCACTACCTTTGCGAGGACGATGCCCATGCCCAGGATGTGATGTTGTGCATTCAGACTGGCAAATCGATTCAGGACACCAACCGGATGAAGTTTCAGGGGACGGACTTCTACGTCAAGAGTCACGACGAAATGTTTCGGGTATTCAAGGATGCGCCCGATGTGCTCTCCCGAACGCTCGCCATCGCTGAGCGCTGCAGCACGCGGCTCGAGAAAGTCAGCAATCCGTTCCCGCATTTTGATGTGCCCGCAGGTTACACGCTGGATAGTTATTTTGAACACGTCACGCGAGAAGGTTTCGCGCGGCGGATGGAATTGCTGCGCAGCTTGCAGGCGCAAGGACGAGTCAAACACAGCATCGCGGAATACGAACAGAGGTTGGCGCGGGAACTCGCCATCATTCAGCAAATGCAGTTCTCGGGATACTTCCTTATTGTCTGGGATTTCATCCGCTACGCGAAGGAAAACAACATTCCGGTGGGGCCGGGCCGTGGTTCGGCTGCGGGGTCGCTGGTGTCGTACTCGATGAACATCACCGATCTTGATCCGCTGCAGCACGAGCTGTTCTTCGAGCGTTTTTTGAATCCCGAACGAATTTCGATGCCTGACATCGACATCGACTTCTGCATGAACCGCCGCGACGAAGTAATTGATTACGTCACCCGAAAATACGGGCGGGAGAACGTCGCCCAGATCATCACTTTCGGCACCATGGCGGCGAAGGCGGCGATCAAAGACGTGGGCCGCGCCATGGATATTCCGTACGCGGACGTGGACCGGATCGCGAAGATGGTTCCGACCACACTCAACATCAAGCTTGAACAGGCGATCAAAGATTCGCCCGCGCTGCAGCAGGCTTACGAAAGTGAGCCCCTCGTACGTCAGTTGCTCGATACCGCGCGTAAGCTGGAAGGCCTGGTGCGCAACGCTGGCGTTCATGCAGCTGGCGTGGTGATTTCTCCGCGTCCACTTACCGATCTCGTCCCGCTATTCAAGACCAAGAACGACGAAATCGTTACCGCCTTCGACATGGTCGCCATTGAAAAGATGGGCTTGTTGAAGATGGACTTTCTGGGCCTGACCACGCTAACGATTCTCGACGACACACTGAAGTTGATCGAGCAGACGCGCGACCTGAAGCTGAGCCTTGACGAAATTCCGCTCGAAGACAGCAAGACCTACGAAAGCGTTTTTCACAAAGGGCTGACGTCCGGTATTTTCCAGTTTGAATCCCACGGCATGCGCGACGTGCTCCGGCGCTACCAGCCGAATTCGATCGACGACCTCACTGCCTTGAACGCGCTTTACCGTCCGGGACCGATTCAAGGCGGCATGATCGACCATTTCATCGATCGCAAGCACGGACGCAAGAGCATCGAGTACGAATTGCCGGAGCTGAAAGAAATTCTCGAAGGCACCTGGGGCGTGATCGTCTACCAGGAGCAGGTAATGCAAATTGCCAATCGCTTAGCAGGCTATTCCTTGGGTGAGGCCGACCTGCTGCGCCGCGCGATGGGCAAAAAGAAGCCCGAAGAAATGGCTAAGCAGCGCGAGCGCTTCGTCGAGGGCGCGGTGCAGCGCGGATACCCGTCGAAGAAGATCGAACGAATCTTCGACCTGCTGGCAAAATTCGCCGAGTATGGATTCCCTAAGGCGCACTCGGCGGCCTATGCACTCCTGGCTTATCACACCGCGTATCTCAAAACGCATTACTCGGTCGAGTTCATGGCTGCGCTGCTGACTTCGGTAACCGGAAATACGGATGACGTAGTGAAATACATCAACGAATGTCGTGAAATGGGGATTGCCGTCGAACCGCCGGATATTAACGTCAGCGACGCGAACTTCACGCCGCATGGCAGCGCGATTCGGTTTGGTTTAGCGGCCGTGAAAAACGTTGGCCACAATGCGATTCAATCGATCGTGGCTGGACGAAAAGAACTTGGGCGTTATCACTCGATCTATGAATTCTGCGAGAAGGTAGATTTGCGGCTGCTGAACAAACGCGTTTTGGAGTCGCTTATCAAGAGCGGTGCGATGGATTCGCTCGGGAGGCGTGGCCAGTTAATGGCCGTCCTCGACAAGGCGATGGATCGGGCGCTCAAGACACAGCGCGACGCGGAATCTGGCCAGCACGGCCTGTTCGGGGTGTTCCAACAAGATGAAGTTCCAGCCAATAATGACAAATTGCCCGACACGCCCGACTGGGATGAGCACACGCGCTTAGCCGCTGAAAAAGAAATTCTTGGTTTCTTCATCACCGGCCATCCGCTGGAAAAATACAAAGACAAGCTGGAAGACCTGCGCGCTCTGAGCACAGCCGACATCGCTGGCGTAAAGGCCTCCACCGGCAAAGACGAAAACATCTGCACTGCAGGCATCATTACGAACCTGCGCGTGCTGAAGTCGAAAAAGGGAGACTTCTACGCCCAAGGCGCGCTGGAAGACATGTTGGGCTCGGTCGAAATGATCGTATTCCCCGAGGCCTACCGAAAGCTGCAGGAGAAAGTGAAGCTCGAAGTCCCGGTTCTGGTGCGCGGCGGTCTCCGCATTGAAGAAGGCGTAAATCCGAAACTCACGGCCAACGACATCATTCCGCTCGAAGATGCCAAGGTTCCCGTGCCGCGCTCCTTGCGCATTCGCATTCCGGTTGAGACCGCGAATGAATCCGTGGTGGATGACCTGCATTCGCTTTGCGCCCAGCGCAAAGGCGAGGCTAAAGTACTGTTCGACGTCGAACGCCAGGGCGATTTCATGGTGGTGATGGAGGCGGAGGGCTATAATGTCCATCCAGACCGCAACTTCGTGGCCAAGGTTGAAGAGTTGTGTGGCCGCGGTGCTGTAAGGGTCATTGATTAGGTGTGCCCGTAGAAACATAGCTAGCTATGTTTCTACAAACGGACGGACATGTGCGGCGGATGAGAGCTTCGATTCACGGGAGTGCGGGATTGCAATCGGCGACGGCTCCGGCCACAAATGCGATGCTAGTGGTGACGGGCACGGAGTTTCTCTTATCTATGGTGGAGGCCCGATGGGCCGCCAGGAACGGTGATGGCAGGAAGATGGAGTCTCAACTAAGAGCGCAGCAAGAGTTGGGAAGAATTGAACAGCAATTGGAGCGGTTGCAGTCCTTGCCAGGTCAGGACGACGACATCCGCAGCCAGATCCAACAGCTGCATGATCGTATTCAGTCTTTACACGCTCAAGTGTCGGCCTATTTCAGCGCTTGGCAAAAGGCGGAGTTGGCCAGGAATCCGCAGCGCCCACTCATGCTCGAGTATGTCGATCGAATCTTCACCAACTGGAGCGAGATTCACGGCGACCGCGGGTTCGCCGACGACCATGCGCTGGTTTGCGGCATGGCTCGTTTCCACGGCCACGAGGTTATAGTCCTCGGTCACCAGAAAGCGCGCGATACCAAACAAAACGTTTATCGCAACTGGGGAATGACGAACCCAGAGGGCTATCGAAAAGCACTGCGCGTAATGAAGATCGCGGAAAAGTTCAGACGACCCGTCTTCACCTTCGTCGACACCGTGGGCGCCTATCCGGGGTTGAGTGCGGAAGAGCATGGCCAGGCTGAGGCGATCGCCAAAAATTTACGGGAAATGGCACGCTTGCAAGTTCCCATTATTACAACCATAACCGGCGAGGGCGGCAGCGGCGGCGCCCTGGCGATTGCGGTTGCCGACCGCGTGCTGATGATGGAGAACGCGATCTACTCCGTCATTTCTCCCGAGTCCTGTGCCGCAATTATGTGGCGCGACGCCAGCAAGAAAGAACTGGCCGCGCAGGCGTTGCGCATTACCGCATCGGACCTGGCCGAGTTTGGGTGCATTGACGGCATCGTTCCTGAACCCAAGGGCGGTGCGCACACCGATCATGAAGCCGCCGCGTCCTTGCTGGATGCCGCTCTGAAGAAGAACTTCGACGAACTGATTAAGATGCCGACCCAGGAATTAGTGGCATCGCGATATAACAAGTTCCGCAACATGGCCCAGTTTCTGCGCGTGGAGTAAAGGAAATCGCTGCTTTATGAACAGATACCTTGGTGCGAGAATTACTCTAATCGCGCCTGTTCCCAACCGCCACACTGCCGTATAATCAAAGGTTCGCCTCACTACTCCAAGAGCACGTCGAGCGGGCGAAAACTCGCTCCAGTCAAAGGAAGGACTAAGGAATGGCCACCACGGATGTAGCGCTCCACGAAGCCTCCGGGCAACTGGAGCCGAAGCGCGTCGTCAACAATATGAGCATTCAGGTTGCGACGGTAAATGGTTCGGGTTCGCAGAGTTCCAACACGGTTCTTCTGCGCAGTATTTTTCAAATGGGCGTTCCGGTTTCCGGCAAGAATTTGTTTCCTTCGAACATCGCCGGCCTGCCGACGTGGTATACCATCCGCGCCAACAAAGATGGATACATCGCGCGCAAGAAAGAGATCGACTTCGTTATCGCCATGAACGCGGAGACGGCGCAGGAAGACGTGATGTCGCTGGCGCCGGGCGCGGTTGTGCTCTACGACGAGCCGCTGAAGTTAAATGCGTTGCGTAACGATTTGATTTTTTATCCCGTTCCATACGACAAGCTGGTCGCGCCCGTTTGCCCCGAAGCCAAGCTCCGCAAGCTGGTGAAGAACATGATTTACGTTGGCGTCGCGGCGCAGTTGCTCGGCATCGACATGGCCGAGGTAGAGAAGGCCTTGCGCAAACAGTTTGCAACAAAAGTTAAGGCAGCCAATTTGAATCTTGCCGCAGTCAAAGCCGGATTTGACTATGCCGTCGCCAATCTCACCAAGCAGGATCCCTACTTCGTTCAGCGCATGGATAAGAACCAGGGCATGATCATTATCGATGGGAACTCCGCAGCCGCGCTGGGCTGCATGTTTGCCGGTGTCACGGTTGTGACTTGGTATCCCATCACGCCTTCGTCTTCGCTGGTCGAGACTTTGATTGACTACATGAAGGAATATCGCATCGGTCCCGACGGCAAGGCTACATTTGCCATTGTGCAGGCGGAAGATGAACTCGCTGCGATCGGCATGGTCCTCGGCGCGGGCTGGGCCGGTGCTCGTTCGATGACTGCAACCGCCGGACCGGGCATCTCGCTGATGGCCGAGTTCGCTGGCCTTTCTTACTATGCGGAAGTTCCCGGAGTTGTCTGGGATATTCAGCGCGTTGGTCCTTCTACTGGTTTGCCTACGCGCACTTCGCAGGGCGACATTCTTTCGACTGCATTCCTTTCTCACGGCGATACCAAGAACATTCTGCTGCTTCCGTCTTCCGTGGCCGAATGTTTCAGCATGGCGCAGGATGCCTTCAATCTGGCTGAGCAGTTCCAGACTTTGGTTTTCGTAATGTCGGATCTCGATCTGGGGATGAACAACTGGATGTCCGACCCGTTCGAGTACCCCAAAGAGCCGATCAATCGCGGCAAAGTCCTTGCGAAAGAAGATCTGGACCGGCTGGGAGGCTTCGCCCGTTACAAAGACGTCGATGGCGATGGCATTGGTTATCGTACTCTGCCCGGCACCGAGCATCCCGCAGCGGCATACTTTACGCGCGGCACCGGGCACAATGAGAAATCGGGCTACAGCGAGCGCCCTGACGACTTTGAAAAGAACATGGAGCGCATCAACAAGAAGTTCGAGACGGCGCGCGCGTTTGTCCCGAGACCCGAGTTGATGACCAGCGGTAAAACGAAGATCGGGATCATCGCGTACGGCACTTCGCATTGGGCGATCATCGAATCGCGCGATCAGTTGCGCGACGAATACAACATTGAAACGGATTATCTGCGGCTGAAGGCTTATCCGTTCTCGCGCGAGGTTCACGAATTCATCGAGAAGCACGACCGGGTTTACGTGGTCGAACAAAACCGCGACGCTCAGATGCTCAGCCTGATTAAGCTGGACATAAAGCCGGAGTTAGTTACGCGGCTTCGCAGCATCGCGCACATTCACGGGCTGCCACTCGACGCGCGCTCGGTAACCGACGAACTGATGAGCATGGAGGGCAAATAACATGGCGACCACAACGACTCCTACACCCACGCCCGCACCCAAGATCAATCGCATTGGCCTGACCGTTCTCGATTACCGCGGCGGCAAGACCACGCTGTGCGCCGGCTGCGGCCACAACGCCATTTCCGAGCGCATCATCGACGCCATGTACGAAATGGGCGTGCCGCCCGAGCGCGTTATCAAACCCAGCGGCATCGGATGCTCCTCCAAGAGTCCGGCGTACTTCATGAGCCGCTCCCATAGCTTCAATGCTGTCCACGGACGCATGCCCTCGGTAGCCACCGGTGCCGTCTTGGCCAATCATCGCCTGATTGCCTTGGGCGTAAGCGGTGACGGCGACACTGCTTCCATCGGCATCGGACAGTTCATGCACCTGATGCGGCGGAACCTTCCGATCATTTACATCATCGAGGACAACGGCGTGTACGGCCTTACTAAGGGCCAGTTCTCGGCCACGGCCGACCTTGGTTCCAAGCTGAAGAGCGGCGTACTCAACGATCTTCCGCCCATCGATACTTGCGCCATGGCCATCACACTTGGCGCAACTTTTGTCGGGCGATCATTCTCCGGCGACAAGCGCCAACTGCACAGCATGTTGAAGGCTGCCATCGCGCACAAGGGCACTGTCATGCTCGACGTGGTTTCGCCTTGTGTGACTTTTAACGATCACGAGGGCTCGACGAAATCCTACAAATACATGAAAGATCACGAGGAGCCGATACAGGAGATCAGCTTCGTTCCCGCATTCGAGGAAATCAACGTGGAGTATGACGCCGGAAGCACCGTCGAAGTGACCATGCATGACGGATCGCGTCTACGCCTCAGCAAACTCGAAGAAGAATACGATGCCACCAACCGGATCAAGGCCATCAGCCGCCTGCACGAAGCCCACGAAAAAGGCGAAGTGCTGACTGGAGTTTTCTACGTGAATCCCGAGGCGCCGAGTTTCATCGACATGCTTAACATGACCGACGAGCCGCTAACCACGCTACCCGAGTCGGTGACGCGTCCGGGGAGAGAAGTCCTCGAGCAGGCGATGGAGGCGTTGCGTTAACCCAATCGCAGCCGCACAACCGTAAGCTGGTCAGCTTCGCCGCCAAAGTATTTCTGTAGTGCGTCTTTGAACACTTGATTGTCCGCCGCGGCGCTGGCAAACAAGGTCATCGAAGAGCGAAACTTCAGGTCGTCCGGAGATCCAAAAATCTGTTGGATTGAACGGCCCTCCACAAGATTCACCAGCCGCGTGCATTCCCGCAGCCGGGGCCCGAGAATCGGGTGTTGCAAATAGGCTTCGGCTTCTTGTCGAGTAGCGATCCCGAATTTGAAGGCCATCTGGCTGGAACCCAGCCCTCGCAGTTGCGGGAAAATGAACCACATCCAGTGCCGTCGTTTTTGGCCTGCTTGCAGCTCTGTGTGGACTTCTTCGAACACCGGATTCTGTGCATCCAAAAAACGGTGCAGATCGTGAGGGTCGGCTGAATCTGCCATCTGTTCGCCCTTAAGTTGGTTGCGTCTTCGGCAACGCGGCCAGTGTGCCGCCCGTTCCCATCAGATCACTTCGGTCGACACCCCGCAGCAGTTGGCGCAATCAGATCGAAACAGTTCTGCCGATTGAAGTCTGCGGTGTGCACTTCGAGGCCGAGGAAAGACCTATGTGGCAACTCACGGCCGGGGTGTAATCTCGGTCCCGAACGAATACTCATTGAGCGGGCCGAAGCGCCGCTTCTCGGCATACAAACGCCAGCGCCGCCAGACGATGCGCAGGCTCGCCATCACGGGAATCGAAAGATAGACGCCGAGCACGCCTGCGATTTCGCCACCCGCCAGCACGCCAAAGATGGCTGCGAGCGGATGCAGTTCCATGCTCTTTCCCATGATGCGCGGCGACACCACATAGTCCTGAACCAGGCGCCATGCGATCAGGAAAGCGAGCAACAACACCCAGTGTTTGTAACTCATGAGCAGCGCCACACTCAAAATCACTACGCCCGCCACCAGTGGTCCGACCACGGGAATAAATTCCATCATCCCGCCCGCCGTCCCCAGCACTAACGCATAGGGCACGCGGGCCGCTTCCATAAAAGAGATGTAGACCACCAGGGATAAAGCAGCGAGTTCAAGCTGGGCGCGGATGAATTGCGCCAGCATCTGGTTCAGGTCGGCGAGTACGTCTTTCAGAAATTCGCGTTGCGGACGGCTCTGGACAAAAGACAGTCCCACTTCGCTGAACACGCGCCCGTCCTTCAGGAAAAATATGGCGAGGATGGGCACCACGATCAGAAGCCACGATTGCTTCGCCAGCTCCGCTGCGCGAAATCCAGCCTGCTGTGCGACAGCGGTAAAGCGAGGATCGGACAAAACCTTCTGCAACAGCTGGGTGGTTTCACCGCTCCATCCCCGTTCTTTGCCAATCTCGTGGGCTAGATCGCCGGTATTAACCCGCTCCGTCAAGCTCGGCCATGCTTCGCCCAGATGCCGGGCCTCATGCACAGTCCGCGGCCCAATAAAGAAGAAAAGAGTTCCCAGCAGGATGACGAATAAAAGATAGATGAGAGCGATCGCCAAACCACGGCGCCCCGTCCACTTTTCCAGCCGGGATACTGCCGGATCAACCAGGTATGCGAAGAATATTGCGAAGAGGAAAGCGATCAGGGTGCGGCGCGCGATGTACAAAAAGCCGAGTCCCAACGCAAAAAACAGCGTGGTCGCCAGCACCCGCACCGTGCGTGAATCAATCAGCGCCAATAACCACCTAGTCCCTCACCACTTCCGTATTTTCACCCACAATCAGGATGCGTTGCAGCTTGTACTGATCGTCGAGCCAAAGCGACCACGTACCTGCTTCGCCCTTCAAGTCCAGGCGATTCAGTTCGACCTCTGCGCCGCGAAGTGTAACCTTTTCCCGCCCGGTAAATTCCAAGGTCACTGACGTCGAAGAACGCGCATGCGGATTTAACGCGCCGAACTGCACGTGCTGTTTCAAAGGACATTGCAGCGCACCCTTATCCTGTTTGCAGCTGCTGGCCAGATACTTCCAGGCCAAAACTTCTCTTTGCACAAAGAAATAATCGTCCAGCAGGCTGGTGGACGCCGGCATCATGAATGGCTGCTCCACTTCTTTATCCTGCGGACCAGCTCTGAATCGCTCGAGCAGGAATTCCTGGTTGGGCAGGACCACGGCCTGCGCTTGTCCCGGGCTGATCTCCTTCCACTCGTACTTTCGCAGTTCGCCGGAGGGACTCATTTGCCACTCGGATCGTTGTTCCGCCTTGTCGGTTCCTGCCTCGCTCTTGAACTCCGAAACGATCGAACTCCCGCTGTTGCTCTGATGGATCGAAAAGGTTTCCGTGGCGACGCGGTGTCCGTTCATGAAAACGCCGAACGATCCCGAATCCACCATCTGAGCCGCTGCGGCTTTGTCATCTTTGCCCGAAGCGATTGCAACGGTCGACGCCGCCACCAGACAAATCCCGGCGATAGCGAGAATTATCCTCAACTGCATAATCGTCCTTTTTCTTAACTCAAACCCAGACTGCATGCCACCTCCGCCGCAACCGTGTCCACATCTTTGCCGCCGGTTTCAATGCGGACCGCTGCCTTCATGTAGGATCGCCGCCGCTTTTCATAAAGTTCGCGAAACTGCTCGGGACTCCGCCGCAAAGGGCGCTCCGTCTTTTCTTCCACGCATCGCCGCAACAATTCTTCGACTGGCGCATCGAGAAAGACCGAATGCGCCCTCGCTGCTTCAATCAGAGCAGCGTTATCAGACTGCACGAAAGCTCCTCCACCTAATGCCATTATGCGCTGCGACGAACCAATCTCTGCCAGCAACTCTCGCAAGGCAGCAGTTTCGGCCCGGCGAAATTCAGCTTCTCCCGACTCTCGAAAAATCTGTTCGATCGTCTTACCCTCGCGAAGCTGAATCCGATCGTCCAAGTCTTCGAACGGCAAACCCAGGCGGTGGCCAAGAGCCCGGCCTACACTGGTTTTTCCCGCGCCCATAAAGCCCACGAGAACCACCGTCCGCACTTTGGATACGCGGCGCGGAACGGACCCCGATCCCGATCTACCGGAACGGTTCTGCACCCGCCCAATCCGATGCTTCAGAATTGATTGTCAACGTTTCTTAAGGTGGATTTTACCACTGAAGGAAAGCAACTTAACCGAAGATGAAGCCTCGCCACTCGTACCTACGAAGGAACTCCCGGCTTTTGGTGCGAAGGTGGTGTGCTCGGGCTCCAAGGGGAAGTCATTTTCCACTCTGCCCTGTACCGAGCGTGCAACCACTTCGATCGAGGCAAGAGCGGGCGCAATCGCCTCAATATCACCGTTGTGGGTCGCCAGCGAATAATCCCCGGAGTCGCCGAAGTCCCCGTCGTAATGAATCTTCCCGCTGCTCGAGTTCACATGGACCAGCGATCCGTTCACCGCGTTCAGCGCTACATCGCCGCTAACCGAAGTAATCTCCACGTGCCCATCGCTCACATTGGTCAATGTTACCGGACCGTTCAACGTCTGGATGTGAACGTGCCCAGACCCAACATCCCGCACGTCGATGACGGCGTTGCTGCCTTCCACAATCACGTCGCCACGCAACTTCTCGACGTGTAAAGGCCCAGTCGTCGCATGCAGAGTCACGCTCGCATCCGCCGGCATAAGAACTTCGTAGTCAACCCGTCCCGTCTCCGGAGATGCCCCATCCAGAAGGTGAGAGAAGACTGTCACCCGATTTTTTCGGTTGCTCTGGTCGATCTCGACTTTGTCCGAGTACAAAATAGCCGTCACGACTACCTGTTTGCCCTGGCCCGCCTTAACCGACACCGGTCCGTACGGATTAATAATCGAGATGCTGGCCTTGCGTCCAACTTTGAAATGATATTCCTTGTGGCTCGTCTCCGCCGCGGCAACCGCGACCAGAACAAGGATCATCACGACGGCATACGTTGCGGCGCTTGGCTTGCGGCACATAATCAACATCTCCCCATTGCCCGCGGACGCTGCCGCCCGCCGGCCCCGAAATCCTACCGCCCTATTATGGCAGAGAACGGTCCAAAGCCATCTCATAAACCATGGCTTTCTGCTCATATGCATTCCTTAAGTACTGTTGCGCGACCTCGTCATTAGGATCGTTTTGCGCCGATTGCTCCGCATCCCGGATATAAGCATTTACCGATCGCAAGTTAGCTTCATACGACGCCCGCATCGATGGCGTGCGCTCCCCCACCGTATTCAGCAACTGCACATCTTCACTGGCCATCGCGTCAGCCGTAATCAATCTAGGCGGATTTTGTCGGTCCGCCACATGCGACTGCCCTCCGCGCTGGAACATCAATGCCCCAAAGGCAACCAGAAACGCAGCCGCCAACGGTGCCAGCCAGCGCAACCTCCAGCCCAGTAGCGGAGGATGAATCCTCAACCCTTCCGGCCGCGCCTCGTGAATCAGCCCCTCCTGCCGCAACGCCACTTCAATCGAGTTCCATACCCAGGGGCTGGGTTCCTCGGACGCTTGCAAGAGCCGTGCCTGCTGTGAAATGGCCTTCAGATCTGCAACCAGATCCGAACATGCCGAGCAGGAGTGCAAATGCTCTTCCTGCTCAATATTATGGCCTCTCCCAAGCTCTGGCAGGACCCGTTCGAACTCTTCACAGGTCATAACTACCTCTCCCCGATCATTCTGCAGGATATCCTCACGGCCTTGTGGCTTTTTCAGCTCTGCTCGTTTTGAGGATCTCGCGTAATTTCATCCGCGCTTTGTGTAACTGCGATTTGCTATTGCCGATCGAACAACCCACCATCTCGGCAATCTCATTGTGCTCGTATCCCTCGACATCGTGCAGCAAAAAAATCATCCGGTACCCTGGAGGCAAAGCCGCTATCGACCGCTGCAACTGCATCCGATCGATCGATCCCGAAAGCCTCGGATCATCCGCCCCAGGCTCTTTCCGCGGCGACTCTTCCTCGGTCTCCATGGTGTCCTCGAGCGGAACCACCGGCAGACCCTTCTTGCGCAGCTGCATCAGGACGACATTCACCGCCATCCGGTGCAGCCATGTGGAAAACGCTGATTCGCCTCGAAATGTCCCGATTTTGCGAAATAATTGGAGGAATGCTTCCTGGGTTAAATCCTCGGCCGCTGCCGTATTGGCCGTCATGCGAAGGCATAAGGAATACACTCGCCGCTTATGCAGGTTATACAGCGCCTCGAAGGCTTGCCCGTCGCCTTGTTTGGCCCGCTCGATGGCCTCTGCTTCGGATAGCCTGTCGCCCTGCTGTTTTTTCGCGTCCGTCAAAGTCGTCTTTTCCGGCCGCACTCAGTCAGATGCGGCGTAAGTCTCTTTTCGTTGTACTGCTTGCAGCGTGACTGAGGTCACCCCGCTAGCTCTCAATCACCCAAACCCACCTGCAATTAGCCTTTAGATTCATCACTTCCTGGAAAAGACCCAAAGAACCGCCGAATGCGGCCCTCCGGCGTACCAGAATGTCCTCAAAACCATCCGTAGAAACATAGCTAGCTATGTTTCTACAGCCTCGATTCGTATCAGGGTATGCCGGGTGCCCCACATCTCGCGCCTTTCGAGATGTGGGTATCGGGCATTTCTCGGAAGCCTTTGGGAAGGGCACGACTTCAGTCGTGCCCTTAACCGGTCAAAATGAATGAGGGGTTTTACCTCCGATCGCCCGCAGGCCGGGTACCCCACATCTCGCGCTTTTCGAGATGTGGGTGTTAGGGGCCTCGCCAACTCCCTCAAGGCCCATCACCCCGCCGACCGCGTCGTAATCGTCTCCAACCCATGACCATGCGGCCCGGTCTCCCGCTCATGCAGCAGAAACGAGAAAAACACCCCCAAAAATCCCAAAATCGAGAAAATCCACATCCCCAAATGATATCCCCCCGGATTCTCCGCACTCGCATGCCCAAAATCATTAGCCCAGCCAATCACCAGATTGAAGCCGAACAATCCAATATTCTGGATCATGGTCATTAGCCCGTAAGCCGTCCCCAGCTTCCCCTGGTCAACGATATAAGCCACCGAGGGCCACATCACCGCCGGAATCAGCGAAAACGCCACCCCCATCATCCCCATCGGCACATAAAGATTGATGTGGGTGTAGCCCATCATCAGATACACCGGAATCAGCAGCAGGGAACCTGCCATCATCAGGATCGCTCGCTTCCCCACCCGATCCACCATCAGGCCAAACAGAGGCGTCGCCACCATGGCAAAAAGGGTCAGAGTACTGGAGAGGAAACCCCCAAATTCCCGCGAAGTTCCATGCGCCTCCATAAAGAACTTCACCGCAAAAGTCTGGAAAGGGAAGATCGCAGAGTAGAACGTGACGCAGAGCGCAACAATGTACCAATAGCTCACGCCAAACTTGAACAAATCCGCGAAAACCACTTTATCGGTGGACACTTCTCCCAGGCTATAAACTTTCTCCGCATGCACTTCCATCACCCAGTAAATCACCGCCCCAACTACGCACAGGCTGGAAACTGCGAGCGCAATGAGGAACGGTCCCCGCCAGTTCGCGTAAGCTGACCGTGCCCACGTAGGCGAGTTCAGCGCAGCGAAAGATCCGAGCCGGCAAATCGTGAGATTAATCCCGAAGGCAAAACTCAGCTCCTTACCTTTGAACCACCGCGCCAGTGCCGCCGTAACCGCGACAATCAGCGATTCCGCGCCCATGCCAAAAATCAGCCGCCCAACCCCCATCAGCCAAAGATGCCCCGAGGCCACCGTAATCGCCGGCCCGATAAAACAAAGAACCGCGAAAATCATCAGCGACCGCCGCAACCCGATCCGGTCAATCAGAACTCCGCCAATGACGACGGTGAAAATATTAGGGAAGCTGTAAAGTGCCTGGAGCAACCCGATGTTCGAATCCGAAAACCCAAGCTGCTGCTTGAGCAAGTCCGCCAGCGGACTCAAAGCGTCGTAAACGTAGTAATTCCCAAACATCGCAATGCTCACGAAAATGAGCACCATCCACCGGTAGAACCGCGAAGGCTCCGGACGCACAGACGCAACCATCAGGTCTCCTTTAGAAGTGCAACCAACGAGAATCCAAGAACATACCAGATGCCAAAGAACTTAGCACTGCGAAACAAAACGTGGGAACAGCCACTGTAGCCGCAAGCGTCCTCGCGCGTGTGGCGCGGACACTCCTGTCCGCGTTCTGCTACAAACAACTCACGTGGGGACAGCCGCCCCCGGCTGTCCGGGCGAGCAACGCTCGCCCTGGGTTGGCGAGAGGGACGCCTTCGGCGGGACGGCGTTAACCCGAACGCCTCGTCCGCGTGCACGAACAACACTCGGCTACGGCCGTTCTTTTCGCGAGCATCGCCCCGGCTCAAAAAGATTCGTATCAGGGCGCGGGCGCGCCTTTAGGCGCTGAGGTCGATCACGAGCCGAGCCTTCCACGCCCACGAAAACCCGTGAAATTCCCCATCTCGTAAATTCCCCAATCCGCTTTTCCTCAAACCCTCCCTCCATGATAAAGTGTTCCATCTCGCGTCCAGCCGCGGCGAAGGAGGCACCATGGGGCAGGTTTACGAAATCGTGAAAGACCGCCGAGTCTACTCCATTGACGCCGATAGCACTGTGCTCGAAGCCTCGCGCTTCATGATGGAACACAGCATCGGAGCCTTACCCGTGCTGCGCAACGGCGAGATCGTCGGCATCATCTCGGAGCGCGACGTGATGAACCGAGTGGTCGCGGCCGCGCGCATGCCGGGAACCACAAAAGTTGCCGAAGTCATGACCGCCAATCCCAAATCGATCAGCGTCGACGAAACCATCGACAACTGCCTCTTCCTGATGCGTGAGTTCGGCTTCCGTCATCTCCCAATCACGGATGGCAAGCAACTGAAAGGCCTGGTCTCCCTGCGCGATATCCTGCTCCGCTACGTCTCCCAAAAAGAATCCGAAGCCCGCCGCGCCGCCAGCTGAGGATCGGTCGTGGGGTGCGGACACTCCTGTCCGCGTTCTGCGAGCTAGAAACTCACGTGGGGACAGCCGACCTCGGCTTCCCTACAAGCCCCCCAACCACTTCACCGGAAGATGCGCCGCCAGAGCATTCGCCAGTCGTTCGTCAGCGGTCACCAGTTGCGACTTCGAGGTGATCGCCAAGGCCACGTAAAGAGCGTCATAAACCAAGACTCCAAATCACCGCTGTCATCCTGAGCAACGCGAAGGATCTGTGCAATTCGCTCGCGGTGTCGCGGTTCAACGGACCACCAAGCGCGTACGTCCAGACGCCTCCCCATTATCTTCCGTGACATTGACACTGACGCCCCCCTGCACAACAATAAGAACAACACCCAATCACACCTAGCGGAGAATCGTTTATGTCCGACGAAGGCGAACACTTGGTCGAAGTCCCTGCTGAATCTGGAAGCAGCGCCCTGAAGTGGGTCGTGTCGCTGCTCGCCGTCATCTACGTGGCGGGCTCACTCTATTTTCTTTTTAACTTACGCGAGCGGATCGACCAGCTCGGCAAAGACCAAACCGCGAGCAACTCCCAGATCGCCGAGCTTGGCAAGCGCATGCAGTCTGCCGAGGCCGACGCCGAGACCCTCGCGACCCAGCTCGGCATGACCAAGAAAGAACTCGCCAATCGCTCCGCTGAATTGCAGCGCGAGCAGGCAGCGCAGCGCGCCTCGCAACAGAAACTCGCAGACGAACAGAAGCAGCAATTCAGCCAGGTCAATGGCGAAGTCGCCACTGTCAAGACTGATGTCGGCGGCGTCAAGACCGATGTAGCCTCGACCAAGGCCGAACTCGCAGCCACCGAAGCCAAGCTGCAAAGCACGGTGGGCGACCTGGGCGTGCAGAGCGGATTGATCGCCAACACCCGCAGCGATCTCGAAGTGCTCAAACACAAAGGCGATCGCAACTATTACGAGTTCACGTTGGTCAAGGGCGCGAACCCTCAGCCGGTCTCGACCGTCAGCTTGCAGCTCAAGAAAACCGATCCCAAGCGAGGCAAGTTCACGGTGAACGTAACCGCTGACGACAAGACCATCGAGAAGAAAGACCGCAATGTCAGCGAGCCCATTCAGTTCTACACCGGTCGCGATCACCTGCTCTACGAAATGGTGGTCTGGTCCGTCGACAAGAAGCAAGCCGTCGGATACTTGAGCACGCCAAAGAGCGCGCCCGTGCCCGTAACCGCGGGCCAGTAACCCGTGATGTTTCCAGGCGCACACGTCCTCCTCGGAATTTGCGCACGCACGGCAGTGATTTACATCGTCGTGCTTGCGGGCGTGCGCCTCAGCGGCAAGCGCGAGGTCGGGCAGATGACGCCCTTCGACCTCACCCTCCTGCTCCTGCTCAGCAACGCGGTGCAAAATGCGATGACCGGCCCGGACACATCGCTCATCGGCGGCGTGGTCGCGGCCGCCACGCTGCTCGTCCTGAATTACTTTGTCGCCGAAGTGTCTGGAGGCAACCGGCGCTTCCGAAAATTTGTTCAGGGCGAACCCAGCTTATTGGTGCACGATGGCGAAGTCATTGCATCGCACATGGCGAGTGAGCATGTCAGCATGGACGAGTTGCAGCGCGCGATGCGCGAGCATGGCATCGCCAGTTTCCATGACGTCGCGCTGGCAGTGCTCGAAGTGGACGGCTCGATCAGTTGCCTCAAGTATGACGACCTCAAGCCCAACGCCAACAATCACTTGGCACAGCGGCGCAAGATTCTGCAGAAGCATCAGTGAGATGCGGGTTGTGTTCCACGTGGAACATCCCGTAAATAGCTAAAAGCTAATTAACTAAAAGGACTCTCTCGGATAGCGGCTGAAGCCGCATTGATGCCGTGGAGTGGCGATATGGCTAGAGCCATATCCTGATACGAAGCGCGATTAGTGTAGTCCGACTGGTTTATGTACTACGGTTGGCTTATTTGGTTAGGACCAGGGGGACGGGTTGGAAGTAGGGTTGGATTGTTACCTTCAGGGATTTGCGGCTGGCGAAGGCGTCGGCGGTTACGGGGAAGGCTACGATGATTGTTCCTTCGGTGCGCAGGGTTGGATCGATTTTGGCTTCGCGCTCCAGCGGTTTGAGGGCGTGTTGTTTCAGGGAGGGGAAGGCCTGAAAATAGCGATCGAAGTCGGATGGAGACACGGCGTCGGCGGAAAACTTGCCGGTGGGGGTTTCGAGATCGGCCTTGATGGTTTGAATCAGGTATGGTTTGGTGCCGTTGTTCTGGAATGAAACGTTGATTGCTACCATGGTTAAGTTTTGATCGGGAACTTCTACTGAAACGATGTCGTCGATCGCGCCGGTGGCTGAAGATTGTGGGCGCTGCACGAAGCTGATGATACCCGCGATGAGTCCAATGATCGCGGCTCCGATGAGGACAATCTTTATGGGCGGAAGATTTTTCTTCGCGGTGCCGAATTCTTCTCCGATGCGAAATGGGGTGCCGGGTTGGGGTTGCGGAGTTTCCTCGGGCATGGATTTCGATTGTAGTCGGTTTGCGGGGAGAATGTGTACTGGCGGGGACTGAATGCGTCGTTGAAAAGATGTTTAAGAGGTTGCGGAGAAAGTGCGGGATAGGGCGACTGGGGCCTTGACAGAATACGTTTTCAAGCCGCGCCGTAGGTCATTTGCAACGGACTTACGGTATGCCTGAAGGGCATACCCTGATACGAATCTAGAGTTTTGCGATCCAGAAAGGTTCGGCTCGGTAGGGATCCTTCGACTCCGCTCAGGATGACAGTTTTTGGGGATAGTGTGAGTCAGCGGGTGAGCGCTTCGAGAAACATAGCAAGCTATGTTTCTACAGCCTCGGTGCTGCGCTCAGGATGACGGGATATTTTGGTGCCGGACGGCGCGGTCTATTAGTTGCTGCTGGCTGTTTACCGGGTCTTGACGGCTGGAGCTGCGCGAATAACTGCCGTCGGAATGCATGTGGCGGGCCTTTACTGTATCGGCCAGGTAGGTGGCTAGAATTTCGTCGCGGAGGTGGCGGATTAGTTTGGGTTCGCGCACGGGGAAGACTACCTCGACTCTGCGATCCAGGTTTCGCGGCATCAGGTCGGCACTGCCTAGATAAATCTCTGCTTCGCCTGCATTCCCGAAATAATAAATCCGGCTGTGCTCGAGGAAGCGGCCGACGATGCTGGTTACTTTTATATTTTCGCTTACACCCTTGATGCCGGGGCGCAGGCAACAGATCCCACGCACTAACAGGTCAACCCGCACGCCGGCCTGAGAAGCTTCATACAGCAGCTGGATGGCGCGCTTATCGACGAGGGCGTTCATTTTGAAAATCAGGTGCCCGCGCCCGCCTTTGCGCTGATGCTCGATCTCACGGCGGATCATGCGTTCCAGATTTTCTCGCAGACCGATCGGGGCGACCAGCAGTTTGCGGTATTCGCCTTTGGCGGAATAGCCGGTGAGGTAGTTGAACAGGTCGGTGCAGTCGGCGCCGATTTGCTCGTCGCAGGTGAACATTCCGAAATCGGTGTAGAGCTGGGAAGTAACGCTGTTGTAGTTGCCGGTCGAGAGGTGCACGTAGCGGCGGATTACCTTTCCTTCCTGTCGCACGACCAGCGCGGTTTTGCAATGGACTTTCAGGCCCTGCAATCCGTAGACGACGTGGACGCCTTCACGTTCCAGCGCTCGTGCCCACTCGATGTTGCTCTCTTCGTCGAAACGCGCTTTCAGTTCTACCAACGCTGCGACCTGCTTATCGTTTTCGATTGCGGCCAAGAGCTTTTCTACTACCGGCGCATTCCGGCCCACGCGATAGAGCGTGATCTTGATGGCGAGCACGGCGGGGTCTTTGGCAGCTTGCTGCAGAAACGAGATTACGGGTTGGAAGGAATCGAAAGGATGCTGGAGAAGAATGTCCTGGCGGCGAATGGCGGCGAAAATATCATCTCCGTCATCTTCGGTTTCGAGAGCCGCGGGGATTGCGGCCACGAAAGGAGGGTCTTTGAGTTCCGGACGGTCTACGGCGGAGAGGCAGCGCAGGCGGCTGAGAGCCAGCGGTCCTGTGATCTGATAGACGTCTTCGCTTTTGACTTCAAGGTTTTCCACCAGGATCTTGAGCACGGGTGCGGGCATGGCTTGATTTACTTCGAGGCGAATGACGTCGGCGAAGCGCCGCTGCCAGACGCCTTCTTCCACCGATTCGAGCAAATCGCCGGCTTCGAGTTCCTGGATGGCGGTGTCGGCATCGCGGGTTACGTGGAAGGGATGCGCTTCAAGGACCCTCATCCCGGGGAACAACAGCTTCAGGTTGGCCGCGATTACTTGCTCCAACCAGACGAAACATTGCCGGACGGGAGTCTTTGCAGCTGATCCCTTCTCGGCGGGAAGCTTGACGGCGGCCAATTGGGAAATGGAATTTGGAATCTTGACGCGGGCAAAATGTTCGACGCCTTCTTTGTCGCGGATGAGCACGGCCAGGTTCAGGCTTAGGTTGGAGATGTGAGGAAAAGGGCGGCCGGGATCGAAGGCCAGCGGAGTGAGCGTGGGGAAAATTGTATCGTGGAAATATTTGTTCAGGGCGGATTGCTGCGGCTTGGTCAACCGCGAATATTCGACGATGTCGATGCCGGCGTCGTGGAGGGACGGAAGCAGCTCTTCGCGCAAGCATTGGTGGGCGGTTTGAAACAGGCCGGCGACGCGCTCGCGCACGGCGGCGAGCTGAGCGGCAGGAGGCATGCCGTCGGGTCCGCACTCAAGCACGCCTTTCTCGACTTGCCGCTTGAGGCCTGCGACCCGCACCATGAAAAACTCCTCGAGATTGGAGCCGAGGATGGAGAGGAACTTGACGCGCTCGAGCAGCGGGACGGTTTCGTCCTGAGCTTCTTCGAGGACACGCCTTTGAAATTCGAGAAGGCTGAGCTCGCGATTTACGTAGAGGGTTGGGTCGTCGAGCGGAGTTGGTGTGGTTCTGGCGTGTCCGTTGCGGCGGTGGGATTTCTTGGCGGCGGTTTTGCTTTCAGTGATTGTTCTCGGCATGGGAACCGGGCCGTACGGGTCGAAGCGTAATTGTAATTTGCGGATTGTGATTTCGTCTTTGAATCTGCGGTTGGGTAGTAGTTTTAACCGGGTTGTAACAATCAAGCAGATTGTTTTACTGCGGTGCTTTTGTCCGCGATTTTCGGCACTAACGTGCGGGCCATCACATGCCGCCGCTGCGGGGCTGTGACAGAGGCGGACGTGAAAATTGGGTGCGGCGAGCGGAATGCATAGATCCTTCGCTGCGCTCAGGATGACAGCGCGAGGGATGATAGCGTGAGGGATGACAGCGCGAGGGATGGCAGCGCGAGGGATGATAGCGTGAGGGATGACAGCGCGAGGGATGGCAGCGCGAGGGATGACAGCGCGAGGGATGATAGCGCGAGGGATGACAGCGCGAGGGATGACAGCGCGACTGATGACAGCGTGACTGATGGCATCGTGACTTTGGGGGGACTGCTTCGTCGTGCTTACGTTTGACTAGGAGTGTTTCATGGCTTTGGCGAACTCTTTGGCTGGGAGGGTATTCAGGACGTCTGGTTTGGTTAGCCATGCGCGGCGGGCCTGGAGGATGCCGTAGCGGATTTTGTCAAGGTGGGAGGTGTGGTGGGAGTCGGTGTTGATTACGATCTTGACGCCGTATTGCTTTGCCAGGCGAAGATGACGATCGCAGAGATCGAGGCGATCGGGATAAGCGTTCAGCTCCATCGCGACTCTTCGTTTGGCGGCGGCTTTCAGGATTGCGTCTACGTCGAACTGGTAGGCGTCGCGGCGGAGGAGCAGGCGGCCGGTGGGATGTCCGAGGAATGAGGTGTTGGGATTTTCTACGGCTTTGAGCAGGCGGTCGGTCATCTCGCTCGGGCTTTGGTTGAAGTGGGAGTGGACGCTGGCGATTACGAGGTCCATTTGTTCGAGGACGGAGTCGGAAAGATCGAGCGTGCCGTCGGAAAGAATGTCGACCTCGATTCCGGCGAAGATGCGGATGCCGTCCATTTTGTCGTTGGCGGCACGGATGCGTTTGATGTGCTCGACCGCGCGCTGATCGTCGAGTCCGTTAGCGAAGGCGAGGTTTTTGGAATGATCAGTGATGGCCATGTATTGGTAGCCGTGGGCGCGGGCGGCCTCGGCCATTTCTTCGATGGTGTTGCGGCCGTCGGTTTCGACGGTGTGCATGTGAACGTCGCCTTGCAGGTCGGCCTGCGTGATGAGATTGGGCAACGTGTGTTTTTCGGCGGCGTCGATCTCGCCGAGGTTTTCGCGCAGTTCGGGCGGGATGTAGTCGAGGTTTAGTTTGGCGTAGATTTCTTCTTCGGTTTTTCCGGCGACGGGTTTTTCGTTATCGAGTTGCGCCAGGCTGTATTCGCTTAAGGTGTAGCCCATCTTTAAGGCGCGCTGGCGCAGGGCCACGTTGTGGGCTTTGCTGCCGGTGAAATATTGCATGGCGGCGCCGAAGGAATCGGGGGAGAGCAGGCGAACGTCGACCTGCATGCCTCCGCGCATGCGAAAGCTGATTTTGTTTTCGCCGCGCGCGATGATATCCATCAAGCCGGGCAGCTTGATGATGTGATCGATGAGTTTTTGACGCTCCTCGTCGTCGCAGCAGACTTTGCCAGTTACCAGGATGTCGAGATCGCCTACGGTTTCACGTCCGCGACGGAGCGAACCGGCGGGCGTGATCTTCTCGATGCCGGGGTACTCGCGCAGATGGTCGGTGATCTTTGCGGCTTGGGCTTCGGCGGCGTCGAGAAGGAAACGTCCGGCGATGCGGCGGTAGTCCTGAATTGCTTTTAGGAGTTTCTGTTCGTGCTTCTCGCCCATTCGGGGGAGGGTGCGAATTTTGCCCTCCTGGGCGAGCTTTTCTACGCCCTCGGGATCGCAGACGTGATAGGCGCTCCAGATCAGGGCGATAGTTTTGGGGCCGAGGCCTTGAATCTTTAGCAGATCGAGCATCGAGGGGTGATATTTCTTTAACAGTTCGGCGTGCAGGGAAAGGCGTCCTTCTTTCAACATCTCTTGCAGGTTTACCAGCATCCCTTTGCCGATGCCGGGGATGGCGAGGACCTGCTTGGGCTCGCTGATGAGCTCGGCAATTTGTTGCGGCTGGGCTTCAATAGCTTCGGCGGCGTTGCGGTAGGAGCGGATGCGGAAGGAATCCTGGCCGTCGATTTCGAGCAGGTCGGCGGTTTCGTAGAGAATGCCGGCGATGGCTTTGTTGTCCATGGGAAATTAAGATTCTATCGCGGAAGGGGCGAGAGTGGAGTCTATCGAGGCTAAGCAGGCGATGCAGATCCCTCGCTGCGCTCGGGATGACAATCAGATTGGAGCAGTTGTAAAACTGGTGTGCCATTTGTTTTCTGGGATTGGTTGTAGTTTGATTCTGGAGTTGGAACGTCGATGAGTTCACCAATTGCGGAGCAGCTTCGGGATGCGGTTTCGCAGGCGCGCTGGAATGAGGCTGTGGCGTTGCTGCAGACTTCCGATGCCGAGCGCGCGGCTGCGGCATTGGATGAGCTTCCGTTTGAGCAACAACAATCGTTGTTTCGCCACTTGCCGGCGGATCTTGCCGCCGCGGTCGTCGTTCATTTTCCTTATTACCACCAATATGTTTTGCTGCACTCGTTGCCGGCGGGAGAGATGCGGGCGCTGATTGACCGAATTAATCCTGACGACCGAATGCGATTGTTCGACGAACTGCCGGAAGAGGCGTGGCAGCGGCTGATGGATGAACTCTCGGGTGCGGTCGCGGTTGAGAAGTTTAGCCAGGCAGCGAGTGCGCCCGTGCGTGAGCCGGAACCGCAGCGTCCTGAGGCGGGGGAAATCCTGATCGAGGGGCGGCAGATTGAAAAACGTTACACGCAGCCGGATGGCCGGGATATTCAGATCATTGCGCCGTTGGATCTGGCGGTTGAGTCGGGAACGATCTGTGCGTTGCTGGGGCCTTCGGGATCCGGGAAGTCGACGTTGCTTAGAATTTTATCCGGGTTGACGGCGCCTTCGAGTGGAACCGTGCTGGTGCATGGACAGCCGCTTGTGGGCAGTACTCCGAACATCGGAATGGTGTTCCAGAGTTTTGCGTTATTTCCCTGGCTGACGGTGTTGGAGAATGTTGAGGCTCCACTGGTGGCACGGGGGGTGGGGCACCCGGAGCGGCATCGGCAGGCGTTGCAGACGCTCGGCATTGTGGGATTGAAGGGATTCGAGAACGCTTATCCCAAAGAACTTTCGGGAGGGATGAAGCAGCGCGTCGGATTTGCGCGGGCGCTGGCGGTCGAACCTGAAGTGCTGTTCATGGACGAGCCATTCTCGGCGCTGGATGTGCTGACGGCTGAGAGTTTGCGGCGCGAGTTGCTGGAGTTGTGGATGAATGATCAGATTCCCACGCGGAGCATTTTTCTGGTCACGCACAATATTGAAGAGGCGGTACTGCTGGCGGATCGGGTGGTGGTGCTGGGAACGCATCCGGCGAAGATTCGGGCGGATTTTCGTATTTCCTTGCCGCAGCCGCGGGATCGCAAGTCGGCGGAATTTCTTATTTACGTCGATTACATTTACAAGGTGATGACGCAGCCTGAACTGGTGGCGAAGTTGCCTGCGTTGCGTAAGGCTACGTTTCAGACGCTGCCACATGCGACGGCCGGAGGAATGGCTGGATTGCTCGAGTTTTTGAATGATCGCGGGGGCAGGGAAGACTTGTACCATCTCGCGGAAGAATTGCTGATGGAAGTGGACGATCTGTTTCCCATCGTGGATGAGGCGGTGATGCTGGGCTTTGCGGAGTCGACTCAGGGCGACGTGCAGATTACTGCTGCGGGGAGGGAATTTTCCGAAGCCGATATCGCGACGCGGAAGAGATTGTTTCGCGATGCGGTTCTTAGTCATGTGACGTTGATCCAGCAGATTCGGAATGCTTTGGAGCGGAAGTCCGACCGGGCGGTTCCTTTGGAATTCTTTCGCGACGTTTTGGAGAAGCACTTCTCGCAGGACGATGTTCAGCAACAACTCGACGCCGCTTTGAATTGGGGGCGGTACGCTGAGATTTTTACTTACGACTCGCAGACGGACCGGTTGCTGCTGAATGAAGGTTCAGGGGCGGCGAATGCGAGCGAAGCGGCTCCGCTTCATTGATTTAAGGCCGAATCGCCGGCTATTCGGATTGCTCGATAATCGGGAGGTTTGAGGCGATTTGCAGATCCAGGATCAACTGGAGCTGATTTTCGACTTGGAAGAAGCGAACTACGATAACCGTAGGGAGTGCTTTTTTGAGAAGCTCGTAATATTTCTTTCTAAGAGCTAGACGCTGCTCGTCCAAGGTCATCACCCGTTGGGCGAGTTGATCTGCCTTGGGATCGGTCATGGTCAAAAAATTCTGGGCGTAATCGTGGATGATTGCGAGCTTCTCGTCGCCTAGCTTTGTTTGTTCGGCTTCGAAATTCTTGTAGATGGGCCAAAAAACGGCTGACTGCTGATCATTTAACTGCATGGCTTCCTTAACGATCTGCTCGCGCTTGGCCTTCAGGTCGGAGCGAAGCAGGCGGATGTAGGCCTGATCGTTTAGCTCGGTGGTTTCCGCAGGATCCTGTACTTTCTTCTCCTGGGCCCATAGACCAGTTGCTGCCATCAGCGCCAGGATCGCAATCGTCAGTCGAATTCTCATCAGTTCCTCCGATATGAATTTCGTTCTTGCTTAAGTTTATTGAATGATCGGGAGCATTACCGGCTGGGTCAGGGTGAATTCCAACTGAGCCTCGCTAGGAATTTGGACCTGATCGCCCTTCTGCACGACCGAGCCCACACCGCCGGCGACCGCACCGATAGCCGCGCCCATGCCGGCGTTGCCTGCAATTGCGCCGATGGCCGCGCCCAGTCCGGCTCCGCCCAAGAGCCTGAACGCCGATCGTTTTCCGGAGCTTTTTCCTTTTTGCGAATCGAAAACATCGGTCATGATAGGAACGGCATTCCCATTAATTACGATTTGGGTCAACTGCAGTTTCAACTGCGAGGAACCGGTAGCGCGTCCGGCCGAGTTCGCTTGGACCACTTGCCCGTACACAGTTGTGCCGGAGTTCGTGACCACGTAGCCGTTGGCGGCGAGGTTGGTCGACAATGTGGCCGAAAACAGCTGCCCGGTGTAGGCGGAGCTCGTATCGAGGCCGTCTACCATGCGAACGAGAAGGACGGTTCCAGCCGGAACCTGAGTCTGTTGCGGCGCTGCCGGAGGCTGCGGCGGAGTGGGAACGGGGCCAAACGACAAGGATTGAACCTGCTGGGCGGGATAAATTTGACTACTGCCATCGGGGCCGACGAACTGGACTCCTGCCGAGCTTCGACCCATAAAAATCCCGGTGATGACTTGGCCGTTGGTCAAAACAAGCGTGTCGGCCGCGGCTGTGCAGGCTAAGCCGATACAGATCGCGCAAAGAACTAAGATTCTAAATTTCATGCGCCCCCTCTTCTTTTTTCTTGCTTCCACTGTCCGCGGTTAACAGTTCACACCGCTTGGGCTGGTGAACTTTCTGTGCGGAGAAATTGCATCTTACATTTTTTAAAGCCGGGAGAGAATAGCTATAACAGACAAAATTTATTGGTTGTTCTCAATTAGAAAATAATCTTACCCGCGAGTTGCATGTTAAAGGGCTCGCCGGGGCCGATACCGGGACCGCCGAAGAAATCGCCAATCGTATCGGTCACATAGCCGCTCGATCCCACGGATCCGCCACCGGTAGCGAGATTGATCCGGTTAAAGACGTTAAACATTTCGGCACGAAGCTGCAATCGGAAGCGCTCGGTGATGGGAATGTTCTTGATCACGGAGACGTCGACATCGGCAAAGCCTGGGCCGGAGAATTTGTTCCGTGAGAGATCGCCGTTGGGGTCGTCGGGCAAGCAAGTCGGAGACGGCACGCAGAATGCGGCTGGGTTAACCCATTGCTCTCCGGTTGAGGGATTAAAACTGTGCGACACTCCGGCAAAGGGATCACCTATCAGGTTCAGGCCTGGTCGCTGGCTGCCTGAGGCGCCCGTGCCGGGGAAGTTGAATGGCTGTCCCGAGTGAAACGACAAAAGCCCGCTCAACTGCCAGCCGTGGGTCAGGATTTTGGGACCATGCGACGAGCCGGGGATGTCATAGGTCCAGTAGCCTGTGAAATTTTGCCGCGTGTCGAAGTCGCTGTTGCCATACTCCTGATTCAAATTGGTGCCAGCGAGCGGAATTACGCCGCGGAATTCCGTGGCTTCATCCAGAGCATGTGCCCAGGTGTAGGCAAACTGGGAAGTAAACCCGTGCCAGGAGCGGATTTTCAGGACGCTTTGCAGCGCGTTGTAGTTTGAGGTCACGGTGCTGTTGAATTGATTGATAGAGCCGACATTGGGATATTGATTGTCGAATGCACCGTCCTGATTGATGTTCTCCGTGATGGTCAGTTTGCGTCCCAGGCTGCCAACATACCCGACTTGCAACACGGCAATGTTTCCGAAACCCTTTTCCAGTTGAAGGTTGTAATTAAAGTAGTAGGGTGTGCGGAAGTTCTGGCCGACGGAAAAGACGTTGTAGATATTGGCCCCTGTAACCGGATTCGGCACACCGCAGCCGGGTTCGACGATGTAGTTCAGGGTGGCGCAAGTGACTACTCCCGGAAATATTGATTGGCCACCTTGCTGAACTGCCTGCCAGTTATAAGTATTCCGGCCGTAGTTGTCGACGGCGTCTGGACCCGCGGGATTGTTCTCAAGTCCGTTGGCCGCTGCGTTGGGTGGGCGATTGTCGAGGAAAGGGCTTATCGCGGTTTGCTCGTAGTAGACGCCGAATCCGCCGCGCAACACAAGATCACTACGACTGCCCGGTTGATAGGCAAAGCCGAGTCTCGGCGCGAGATTGTTGCCGTCCGACGGATAGATGGAGTCGATGCCGGCCCCTTGGATCACGAGGCCTTTGCCCGGGATGAACACAGGGAGATTCTTGTCACCATTATGGAGAGGGCCGCTGTATTCGTAGCGAAGCCCGAAATTCAGCGTCAGTCTTGGAGTGGCCCGCCAAGCATCCTGCCCGAAGAAGGCGAACGAATTGACCAGAACGTGCCGCTCTGCATCTCCCACTGCGATCGAGGATGTGCTGACATCGCCCGCCAGGAAATCCGCAAGCGCTAGCTGGTCCGCGCAGACGACGTCGGCCGCGGGGCACGTTCCCGCCCATGGTCCTTGGGTGCCGTCAAATGAAAAACTCCCAAGCGAACGGCGGAAATAGAATTCGTCGACGCGTCCTTGCCGCACTTCGCCTCCGAAGCGGAGTTCATGCTTCCCAGTCATGTAGGAAACGATGTCCGTGAGATGGCCAGTGATGTCGTTGCGGCCCTCTGGCGGCGTGATCCCGACTTGATCGAAGCCAGAAATGACGATGTTGGGCGCGCCGGGAATAGGTTGTCCGTTGATCAGCGCATCCGGGCTCAGGTACAGGCCGAGAGCCTTGGTGTTGAAACTGTTGTTGGCGTCGTGAAAGTTCTGATTGAAATAACTGACTCCGAACAAGAGCTGATTGCTCAACTTGGGCGTGAACTGCGAGTTCAATACGGCAGAGTAGTTCTCCACGCGGATGGGAGCTTCCTCGAAATAGTAGCCAAGGTTGGAACTGGCCTCAACCAGCACCAAGGCCGCACCTGGAGGTTGGATTTGGTTGCCCTGTCCCAGGAACCAATGGAGTGACAGATGGTGCTTGCTGCCGAAGTTGTGATCCAGTTTTGCCACGTAGTTGTAGCTGTATCCTGTGGCGGGAACGTTGGCGAAGAAGTTGCTGATGGTGCCGGGCAGTGTGCTGATCGAACTTGGCCACAAGTTTGAAAACAACGTGCTCGAAAGCGAGCTTTGGGGGACGTTGTATTTGGCGAGGAGAGCTTGTGCGCTCTGGATCCAGGCGGCGGAAGGCTCGGTAGCAAGGCCGGTGAGTCCGAAAATGTAATTTTGCTTCTCGAATCCCACAAAAAAGAATGTCTTGTTCTTGACGATGGGACCACCCAGAGTGAATCCGTAGTTTTCGTTGCGAAGCCGTGGTGCTCGAGGAAATTCCGGCGTGGGGACGAAGAACGGCGAGTGGGCTGCGTAGAACTCGTTACGGTTGTAGTAATACGCCGACCCGTGCAGTTGGTTGGTGCCAGAGCGGAGAACCACATTGACCGTACCGCCGGCGTCGCGGCCGCTCTCGGCGTTCGATTCGGTTTGCGTGGAGAATTCCGCGATGGCATCGATAGGCATGACAACTCCGGCGATCCCTGACACGCCTCCCTGGTTGATGGCGGGAATGTCATACCAGAAATCATTGTTATCGGTGCCGTCGAGTTGCCAGTTGACGCCGTTGTTCCGTGCCCCGTTGATCGTGCCTCCGCCGTTGATTGAGTAGCCACCGTACCCCGGAGCGATCGCGATCAACTGGGTAAAGTCCCGTCCGTTCAGCGGGATGTTCTGCACGGCTTCTTCCGGAATAGTGTCGCTCTGTGTTGCAGTCGTAGTGTTGATGGTTAGCGCGGCGGCCGGCACCTGGAGCGATTGGTTCTCTTTCGCCAACGAGAGTTTGATGGCTAGGGTGTAAACGGAGCCCGCCGTTAGATCGAGGTTGTCGGCGGTGTAAGTCGCGAATCCCGCGACCGTGACGGTTATCTTGTACGCACCGACGGGAAGGTCCGCGATCGAAAACTGCCCGTCCGCAGTGGTAACGGTAGCGTGGTTGATGCTGGTGGCAACTTCTGTCGTCTGTATCTGGGCATTCGGAACGACTGCGCCGGATGGATCCGTAATCGTGCCGTTGAGAGCGCCGCGAAAGGTTTGCGCGTGCAGCAAAGCAGCGCCTAATAAACTCAAGCCAAACAATACAAAAGTGCCCTTCCCCATTTGCGCTTTTTCGAGAGTGCCCATCTGTAATGAGAGGTGCGAAATCAAAGTTCAGGCTGACAGATGTATGCGATTTTCGGCGCTGCCTGCCCTGACCGGAACACAAACACTGATCTCCGTCCCGCTTGCTGGCTTCGAGACAATTGAGATGGTGCCGTTCACCAACCGCACGCGCTCCTGCATGCTGATGAGGCCAAGCCCACGTCCCTTCAAGGCGGTTTCGAGATCAAAGCCTACACCGGAGTCACCAATCGTGAGATGAATGTTGCCCGGCGTTCCCCAGAAGCGAACCACGAAGCGCTTCGATCCGCTATGTTTCGCGGCATTGTGCAGAGCCTCCTGCAGCACGCGGAACAAACAAAGAGAGATGTCGGGTGAAACTGGGCTGGGTAAATCGTGGCTCCGGAAGTCGATCTCCAGCTTCTGTTTCTCTCCGAACTCCTGGCAAAAGCCTCGCATGGCGGCTACGATTCCCAGATACTCCAGCCGGGGAGAATGCAGTTCGTGCGACAACGCCTGAATATCGCCGGCGATCTCGGAAGTGTGCTTCCGCAGCTCATCCATGCGGCTGAGGACTTCGACGTTCGAATCCGGAATATCGATCTTCAGTCGTTCAAGCTCGATAGCGAGCAATGCCAGTCGTTGATTGATGTCGTCATGAAGATCTCTAGCAATGCGGGTGCGTTCCTGCTCCTGGGCTTCAATCAGTCGGCTGCTAACGCTTGAAAGTGCCGCTTCGGCCAGCTTGCGCTCGGTAACATCCATGCACGATCCGATGTAGCCGGCAAAAGAGCGATCGGAATTGAATCTGGGCACGCCGATGTCGAGGATCCAGCGATATTCTCCGTCATGCCGGCGCAGGCGGTATTCCATTCTGAAATCTTCTCGCCGGTCGAAAGCTTCCGTGTAGGTAATGAGACAGCGCTTGAGATCATCGGCGTGGACGCCCTCGGCCCATCCGTTTCCAAGCTCGGCTGAAAACGGCCGTCCGGTAAAGTCGAGCCACGGTTTGTTGAAATACGTGCAAAGCTTGTCGGTGCCCGACATCCAGATCAACACCGGGGCAGTGTTCGATACTAGACGGAAGCGCTCCTCGCTCTCCCGCAAGGCATTCTCGGCTTGCTTGCGATCGGTGACGTCCACGCCGATGCCAAGGCCGCGCTGCGGATTGCCCGCAGTCGTGTAATAAAATTTGCCGCGATCCGTAACCCAGCGCACGGAGCCGTCGGGCCGAATGATGCGAAACTCCGCCGTATATGGCTTCTGGTTCTGCATCGCGTCGCTAAGGGCTTTAGCGACCCGCTCCCGATCGTCTGGGTGCATACGTTCATAGAATTCCTGGTCCCCAGCGAGATAGCTATCGGCGCTGATGCCAAACGTGGTCTCCAAATCGCCGAACCAAATGTTTTGTCCGCTAGTAAGATCCCAGTCCCAGCCGGTTGACTTGCTGGATTCCATCGCCAGACGAAGGCGGTCGTGGGCGACGGTCACGTCGGTGGTGAACTCGCGATTGGCCAAATAGTCCTGAATAAAGACCGCGACGCCCAGCAGCACGCCCGCGATCATTACGAGGAGCAGACGGATTTCGTGCGTGCCAAAAGGCTCATCGGTTCGAAACAGCTCCCACACTCCGACGATTGGGATTGCCAGCACGGCGAGCATGGCTAGGACAGAGCTGTACTTGGTGTCCGTCGTGTCCAACTGCACGGTTTGCGCCAACTGCGGAGTCAGCTTCCGGCCCTGCAAGCCGATCCAGACAAACCAGGAGATCGAAGCGGTGAAGACCATCCCGATTAGACCCCGGACGGCAGGGAAGGACGTTCCCGTCAAATCGCCCGAAGGATCCTTCAAAGCCCAGACGACGTTTGCCGCTAAGGAACCGAATGCATACAAAGCCGATGCGCCGAATAGATGCCAATAGATCGACTTCCAGGGAGGTTGGGAGCGAAAAACCAGCAGGCCGAGAGCCGCCAGCAGCAAAAGATTCTCCGCGAAGTAAAGACCTTCGAAGCGCAGTATCATGGCCGACGCCTGCGAACCATACGAATAGGGAAAGAGGAGATAAGCGTAGGCAAAGACCCAAACGAAAAGTAAGACCAGAAAGTTGAAGGTAGGCCGATACGGCCGATGGCTGGGCAGTCTAAGGTGAGGACGCGAGGCCACAGCCGCGATCATCAACACGATGTGCAGAAATAATGGAGGATTGTCGAAGAGGAAGGCGGGAATTGTCCCGTGCAGAACGACACTGTAGAACCAGGAGCACGGCACCAGCGCCCAAACCGCAAATGCCGCCGCAAGGAACAGCCAGAATAACCGGATGGTTTGCCTGTTCTGCAATCCATTCCATGCCGCAACCCCACTGGCCGTCAGCAGCAAAACCAGATAACTGATTTCGCAGTACGCGACCAGGCTGGGGCCTTGCTTCAGTATTAGCGAAAGAGCTGCCTGGGTCAGCAGAAGGGCGATTGCAACCGTTGGCCATGAATAAAGCCGCAATCTGGATCTAGGCATGACGGTTGTGGCTGGCATGGTTCGTCTGGAGCGGCGGTTCGGTAGACGGCTCTGCACAGATTCGCCGGGCGCTCACGGTTCGCGACCGGGACGGGTCATCGTACTAGACCTGTACCGTGGGGCCAGGAGAAATCTGAGGGTTGTCAACGACGATCAACCCACCCACGGGCAAGTATTCGGGATTCCCAGACACTGCAGCCGAGCGATTGCCAGCTTCCGCCATCTCGTTATGGCACGCCGCTAGCATTTTTGCTAGCCAACGATAAATAACATCGTGGCTAAGCAGCCGACAACTGGCAATTTCACTAGTCTACCCAGGCTACCGTCCCCGCTTCTCCCTTGCTTTACATGGGCTTTCGGACGTTCTTCGAGCCAGTCGGCAGGAGATTGTCAGTCGGGGCGGTCCGGTGTATATTACCGCTCTGTCGGAAAGTCAAAAATACAGATTCCGACGCACGATTCCTGCTGCAGGTCAGTTCGCGGGTCCTTGAACGAACTCGATTGCTGCACGCGTTCGAATCATCCGATATTCTCTCTGCTCAGTGGTGCTGCCAATGACGGGACCGGAACGACGCCAAAGTGCACGGACAACAATGGATAGGCACGCCTACATCAACATCGAGCCGAATAACGGCGGCATTGTGCTTAACGTCTCGGAGGGCGGACTAAGTTTTCACTCGTTTGATCCGGTGCCGCGCAATGGCACGATCCGGTTCTGGTTTTCCGACCAGAATCAGCGAATCGACGCTGAAGCCGCGCTGGCGTGGACGGATGAAACCCAAAAGGGAGGGCTGCGATTTACGACGCTGCCCGAAGAAGCTCGCGAGAAAATTCGCAGTTGGATGAGCCAACCTTCGTCCACCGTTTCAGCGGAGGCGTCCGCTTCGGCGGGGCCGCCGGCGCGTCTGTTTCCCGTTCCCAAAGATCGGCGGCCGGGTGAACTGGCAGCATCTGCTGCTCCTATTCCGCTGTCAGGGATTTCGCCGCAAACTAAAATAAGGATTCCATTGAGCGGATTCTCGCGAGGGTTGGCGACCGGGCTTGCCGTGTCAGGCTTCGTTCTAGCCATATTCTTGTTTCAGAACTATCGCCGTGAGCTTGGAGAATCGCTGATTCAACTGGGGGAACGGTTCGCGGCAAAACCACAGGCGCAGACCCTCAGTGCCTCCGCGGAGGCGCGAACCGTGCTGCCAGCGCCCGAGGTTGTCTCGGCGGCAACCCCTGCGACGACAGCACCGGCGACGACAGCACCGGTGCCGCAAGTGACGTCGGCGCCAACGCCACTGCCAACAAAGGCAGTTACCGTGCCACGGACAGAGTCCATCCCTGCGCCTCCGAAGATCGAGAAGGCCCTCTCCCAGGAGAAAGTTGCCTCGCAGCCCTCGCCAAGTCCGGCGAAGCCCGTGCAGGCGAAGCTTGAACCCGCTGCGTCAGTGGTCGCCACTAATCCTCCGTCCAAGGCACCGGCTATGGCATCCGTTCCGGCTGCTTTGTCGAAACCGCCAGCGATTTCCGCGCCCGCAACTGTACCCGCGCCGGCCCCCACCAATGCGGTCGCGGCGAACTCGGCTCCGGTCGTGAATAAGCTAACTCCGAACGTAGGAGCGGCCAACCAACCGAACGTTCAGGCCGAAGCTTCCAGAGTGGTGAATCCCAACTCGACGTCGGAGCTGTACTTTGACGTAGGCAAGTTCAAGAGTCCGTCGCAGGCTCACGACGAAAGCGACCGACTGGCACAGCTTGGCTTTCCCGTGACGGCGGTTCAGAAAGGTTTCCTTTGGACGAATTCTTTTCACGTGCTAGTGGGCCCGTACGCGGACGAAGAACACGCCAAATTGACCCATGAGAATTTAGTGTCGAACGGTTTCAAGCCGCGCGCTTTCGAAAAGGGCTCGCGAGACTTTACGTTGATTTCTCCAGTGACACTGGGCGGTGCGCGCACCCCCGAGGGTGAATACACGATTCGCTGGGAATCGTATATTGGCGACGCCAGCGTGAAATTCATGCGTGACAATTCGGTGATTGCAGAAGCCGATGGGAAATGGGTCAAGCACGACACCAAGTATCCGCGCGACTCATACGTATACAAACGAAATCCCGACGGATCGCACACACTTCTGGAAATCCACTTCGAGGGTATGCGCCAGGCGCTAGTCTTTTAGCAATGCTGCCTCTCGCTTTTACTTACTGAGTTCGATTGAGAAAATCTGGCCTTCAGTAGCCTTGCCTGAGGCGTCGAAGAACTGAACGTTTGCCTTCATTCCGTCCAAGTCGGCACAAGGATTCAATTCGCCCGAAGGTGTGAAATTTACAGCGGTGAACTGGATTTTGAAGTAGTTGTTGCTCTGTAGGGAGAGCGTTTTTCCGCCGCCCTCGACCTTCAATTCCATAACGGCGGGCAGGGAGCACTTCACATCCTTAATTGTGCCTTTCACCCCGCGGCGCGCACCGTGCGGCTCTTCCGCTGCGGGTTGTTTGGCAGCACCCGGCAGCGCTTGCGCAGAAGATTGCCCTTGGGGAACAGCGGATTGAACCCCTTGGTCGCCCGATGGTCTTACGGACTCGCGCGACGCCTGGTACTGCTGGGCCGCCTCCAGGAGATTCTGAACCGAGCTGACCTCGTCCGGCGTCTTGGCCAACCCCCTTGCGTTCTGCAGCACGGCGATAGCATCCGTTGGTCGCTGCATTTGCAAAAGGATGTTGGCCGTGCTCAGCCGGTAATGAAGATTGCCCGGATCCAGTTGTATCGCATTGAGGGCCAGAGTGTGCGCTTCGTCAAGATTCTCGCGCCGCATTCCGTAAAATACCGCCAACTCGTCGTAAGCTGGGGCAAACGCAGGGTTGAGCTTGATGGCCATTCGCAGGCTGTTTTCGACTTGTGATTTGTTTTCTGAATCCAGTTGGCCGCTGTTGACCGTAATCGCGGCGAAGTAGTAGTAGGCCAAGAAACTTTGGGAATTCAATTTTACTGCCTGCTCGTACCATTTGCGCGCTTCGCCGAGATTACCATTGCGGAACTCAATGTAACCCATAGTTTCGTGCGCTGATGCGTTGTTCGGATCTTCTCGAAGTACGTTCTCAAGCAACGTGCGCGCGTCCTTGGCGCGCTGGTCGTAAGCGAGGAAGTCGGCGCGTACAGCGTCGGCCTGTGCTTGGCTGAGGCTTTGCGCATTGAATGCCGCTTCGTCAACTCCCGTTGCGAGTGGCCCTGTGAACTCGTAGAAGAGCAATTGTGCCACGTATTTGTCGAGGGCCGACTGCAATTGTTTGAGGTCTCCAAAAGCTCGCGTCGCGGCGGTGACGGCGTCCACTTTCTGGTTTACCAGTTTCACGTAGTCGTCCACGAAGTGTCTGTTCTCTTGGCGTTCCTTTACCCGAAGATAGTGAGTGAGGGCCCATGATTCGGCATAAAAAATCGAGCCTTTATCCCTTTCGTGGTAATACGGTGAGTTGTGGTCGACCGTGAACAAGATCGGGAGCGGCAAGAGGTGCTCCTGGCGCAGAAGAAGGATATTCCCCGGGCTCGGTGCTCCAACCACCACATCTTTATCGCGGATCTCAGTGTTTTGATAGAACTCGGCCAAACCCTCATTTAGCCAGAGAGGAAGCCACTTTTCAGCCGGGCTCCAAATCAGATGTGTGTATTCATGATAAACCGTCGCGTACGGATGCGATCCCTCAGCATCGAGGCGCATCAGAACATAGTTCTTGTCAGGAGCTCGCAAGAAGAGGCCAGCGAGCGTCAGTTGCCCCTTCGCCAGATACGCTTCCGGCTCAAGCGCCTGGAAGTCCTTTTTATCTTTGACAGCAAGCACGATGATGGGAGTCTCGGGATCGACACGAGCTTCTGGAAATTCAGTGTGAAAAAGTAGCCGCATGCGCTCAAACTGGCCAGCCACGTGCCGGCCCTGCTTCTCGCCAGCGTTGCAGAGGACAGTAAAATGTTCGCTGCGAACCTCGATCCACGTCTCGTCCTTACCGCTCATCGAGGTTACAAACGCGGCAAAGACCGTCAATAGCAGGAATATCCGTGTGGGCATGGCGCGCCCATACAGATACACCTAAACACTCTTGGCGTCAAATTACTGGGGAATCGCGACGGACAGGATGCAGGCGACGCAAGACCGGGCGATGAACCCTAAGCGACGGCGGATGAAAATGAAGACAACCCCGCGCCGGAGTATTCCCCGCCCAGCCCGCGACACTGCGGACGACCCAATACAGATTAGTGCTTTACTTTATGCTGCCTTCGTAACGTTCGAAGCCTGTGGACCTTTCGGTCCCTGGGTGATCTCGAACTCCACAAGATCCCCCTCCTGCAGGCTCTTATATCCTTCCGACGTTATTGCGCTATAGTGCACGAAGACGTCTGCACCATCTTCGCGGCCGATAAACCCATACCCCTTGGCATTGTTGAACCACTTAACCGTACCTTTCAAACGTTCCACTTACGCCCCCTAAAGGCACGAATCTTATCTGTTCCAGGCGTGCCTTCCGATTTGTGCCATTCTCCGGCTAGTCGAAGAGGCTGTCAAGGGGGACAAAGGTTGTACGCTTAATTTCGTTTCTTGCGGCCGTTCCATTTTTGGTTGAACCAGAGCACGCCTGCTATGGTCTTGCCATCGTGGATGCGCCCTGTCATGACCATGCGGACGGCAGCGCCTAGCGAAAAAAACTTAATCTCGATGACTTCATCTTCTTCCGGTTGCGCGGTGCCCGCCCGCAGACCAGTTGCCAGGTAGATGGACATGGTTTCGGCAACGAAGCCGGGGCTGGCATAGAAATTCAAGATTCGCTTCCAGCGGGCGGCGGTGTAGCCAGTTTCTTCGAGTAGTTCGCGTTTGGCGGCCGGAACTTCCTTTTCGCCTTTATCGATTCGCCCGGCACAAAGTTCCCAGAGATACTGCTGTGCGGCATGACGGTACTGGCGCACCAGCAGCACACGGGGCTCGGCGCGGGTTTCATCGACCGCGAGAATCACAACCGAGCCAGTGTGGCGGACGATGTCGCGACGTCCACGGACGCCGCTTGGCTCTAATACCCGATCCGTGGTGATCCAGAACGCTGGACCGCGGTAGACCTCGACGGAAGAAAGCACGCGAGCTTTAGTTTTGGCACGGGATGATTTCGACATACCAACAATATAAGCGATTCAAGGGGCACATAGCCCCGGACGCCCCGTCCGGGAACATCCAAAGATGCCTGTTGATTTTGCTCATGAATGGCAGCCTGATATTCTGCCCGCCATGGCAGCGAAGCCCAGCATCGCGATTCTCGGCCCCGGCAGACTGGGCAGGGCATTGGCGCTTGAACTGAAGCGCGCGGGATATTCGATCTCTGAGATTATTTCGCGCAATGCGACCGCGTCGAAACGCAAAGCCCGTGAGTTAGCCCGCAACCTTCAGGCCCGCGCTTCTACCGGAAAAAATGCGCGCCTCGACGCCGATATTGTCTGGTTCTGCGTTCCCGACCGGGAAATCCACGCAGCCGCGCGACGGCTTGCGTCAGCGACGGATTGGAAGAGAAAAACTGCGTTCCACTCCAGCGGCGCGCTGGCGAGCGACGAACTGAAGGCCTTGCGAGAGCGCGGAGCGTCGGTGGCTTCGGTTCATCCCATGATGACTTTTGTAGGCGGATCGATCCCATCGCTGAAGGGAGTGCCTTTCGCAATCGAGGGCGACGCAGTTGCGGGCCGGATGGCCCGACGAATCGTCCGCGATTTGGGGGGGGAAGCATTTGCTATTAGCAAACAAGATAAAGTTGCTTACCACGCGTGGGGAGCGTTTGCATCACCGTTGCTGGTGGCTACGCTAGTGACTGCGGAACATCTGGCGCAGACCTTCGGGTTATCCGCGGCCGAGGCTCGGAGGAGAATACTTCCGATCATAAGACAAACGGTCGCGAACTACGAAGCGCTTGGCCCCGCCGGAGCCTTTAGCGGACCTATTGTCCGCGGTGATGCCGAAATCGTGGACAAGCATCTGCAAGTCCTGCGAAAGCTTCCCGAAGCGTCCGCGATATACCTGGCATTGGCGCGGGCAGCATTGCGCTATCTGCCCGCACGGAATCGGCACAATCTAGGCAGGGTCCTCGATCAAATTGAAGAGTAATGTCGGATTCAATACAGAGCGTTTTTCGCGAGCAGTTCCGCACATGTGGCCACGCAGACGTCGGGCTCGTGACATGCCAATTCGTCGGCTTTGAAGATCCCGGTACACACCGCGACGATCTGAGAATTCGCGAGGCGAGCTGCCTTCACGTCTTCGGGAGTATCGCCGATGAAACAAACCTGTGCGGACTCACCCAGCCTGCGCTGCACTTCGGTCACGCCAGCGCGGAAGATATCGGCCCGACTTTCGCTCTGATCGCAGAAGCATCCAAAGCTGAAAAACTCACGCAGGCCAGCGCTTTCGACCTTGAGCCAGCCAACGGATTCCAGATTTCCCGAGGCCAAGCCCAGCAGTTTGCCGGCAGACTTCAGCTCACTGAGGACCTCGGGGATCGCGGAGCAAATCATCGGGGCGATGCGGTTGGCGTTCGCCGAAACCTCACGGCAGACAATTCCCAGCGCCGCCGGAAGGCTTTCATCAAATCTGTCGCCCGAGATCCCAACGCGATCGAGCGCCGTACGCAAGATCCCGAGATCAGTCTTACCGTGATAGGCAATTCCGTCGATTGTAGTATCGACGCCATATGCCTCCCGCATCGCCTGATGCAGGGCATTGCGATGGACTCCGTCACGGGTTATGAGCAGTGTGCCGTCAATATCGAAGAGATAGGCATCGGCGCTCATCCAGCGAAAGCCCTTTGATTTTGCTGCTGTTGCCCGAACCTGAAATTCGCCCATGATTGTAGCTATGATTCCTGAAGCCTAAAGCCAGGAGCCCGTTTCAATATCTCACCATCAAGCGAGTAATGTCTCTCGCCCGGCCGGTGCGCTCGTCGCAATCCACCACCACCGCGCACAGGCGGACATCGCCGGTCGCCGCTTCGAATCGCGTCGGCATATTGCTTAGAAATTTGCCGACGATCAATTCCTTTTTCACGCCGATGACACTGTCGTAAGGTCCAGTCATGCCGACATCGGTGATGTAGGCTGTGCCGCCCGGCAGCACTTGCTCATCAGCCGTGGGAACGTGAGTATGGGTGCCAACGACGACGGTGACTCGGCCATCGAGATACCAGCCCAGCGACTTCTTCTCAGACGTCGCCTCGGCATGGACATCGACAAAAATAACCTTGGCTTTGATTTCCTTCAGCAACTGATCGGCGACGCGAAAAGGATCGTCGTTCGAAGCCATGAAAACACGGCCTTGCAAATTAATCACAGCGTAAGGAACGTCGCCTTTGCGGCCTTCGTACAGGCCCCATCCCGGCATTCCAGGCGGATAGTTGGCGGGGCGCAGCACTCGACGGGCGGGGCTGTGCGGGTTTCCGTCGGCGGAGTTGAAATAATCGATGATCTCGCGTTTGTCCCAGATGTGGTTGCCGGTGGTAAGAACATCGATGCCCATCTCGAAGAGATCTTCTGCGAGCGGCGGCGTGATGCCGAAACCAGCCGCTGCGTTCTCACCATTCGCCAGCACGAGATCAATTGCGTGCTCCTTCACCAGGGCTGAGAGGCGGTCTTTGACGATGGTTCGCCCCGGTCGGCCGAAAATGTCACCAATAAAGAGAATGCGCACGTAAGTTTTTCCGAAATTCGATGGTAACACGGGGTTTGAACGAGAGTGAGCCCGTGTGGCTTCTATTGATTTTCTCCGGAAGCTAAGATCGATGTTTGGATTTGGGACGACACGATACACGGGCGACGTCTACAGTAGAGCGCACTACGGAGCTAATTCGGCAGTTTTCAGAAAATCGTAATTTCCCGGCGGATTGAGCGTCAGATTGCGGACGCGCTTGTTGTGTACCATCACATTTTCGTAGTACCACAGATTGATGTAAGGCAGATCTTCGGCCAGAATTCGCTGAACCTCCAAATAAACCTGTTTGCGCACGTTCTGGTCCGCTTCCCCGCGTGCTTGATCGATCAGCGCGTCGAGGCGCGGGTTTGCGTAGAAAGTACGATTGCCTCCCTGCGGCGAAAACTTGGCTGAGTGGAAAACATATTCGAACATATCGGGATCTTCGTTTCCTCCCACCCAGCGCAAAGTATGCATTTGATAGTTGCCGCGCATTATGTCGGACAGAAAGGTCGCGAACTCAAACGTGCGAATATCCAAAGCTATGCCCACGTCGCGCAGTTGCTGCTGCAGCACAGCGGCAATCAGTCGCGGGCTTTCGTCGGTCGAGGTTTTCATGGCGAGACGAAAGCGCACCCCATTCACGGCCCGATATCCGGCCTGGTCGAGCAATTGCCGGGCGTGCTCGGGATCGTAGCCATAGTGCGGAACATCGTCGTTGTACGCCCAACTTTCTGGGGGAAGCAGACTGTAGGCAGGCCGAGCGAAATCGCGCAGCAAATAGTGAATGATCGTCGTTCGGTCGATGGCATAGGCCATGGCCTGGCGCACTCGAACGTCTTTCAATACTGGATCGCGAGTGTTAAACGCCAAATAGCCGAGAACCGTACCCGGAGCATGAAGGACTTCAAGATCGGGCTCGCGCTCCAAGGTAAGAACCATGTCTCCGGTTAGAGAACTGACGGCAATGTCGGCGCTGCCTTTGCGTAGTTCGAGCGCGCGTGTGTTGATGTCCGGAGTCACGGCAAATCGCACCCTTTGCAGTTTCGCCTTTGCGCCCCAATATTCGTCGTTGCGTTCGATGACGACTTCTTTGTCCGGTTCCGCCGACACGAAACGGAACGGGCCCGAACCGATAGGATGTTGGCTGATTTCCTCCCCGCTCCCATAGGGAACAATTCCGACCGCACCGTCTGAAACATTCCACAGCAGGGTAGAGAACGGTTGCTTGAGATGAAATACCACGGTCGCATCGTCGGGAGCGTCGATGTGATCCACCGGGCGGTAGGCGGATGCTTTGGTGCTGCGAATCTTTCCCTGAAGCAGGGAATCGAATGTCCACTTCACATCGCGTGCACTGAGCGGGCTCCCATCGTGAAACTTCACCCCACGATGCAGGTGAAAAATGTAGGTGAGAGGATCGGGGTTCTCCCACGTCTCCGCCAGTCCGGGCTGAACGTTCAAGTGCTCGTCGCGTGTGCACAAGTCGTCGAAGAGCAGTTCGTCGATGCGCTCGGACTGCGCATCCAATCCAACCCGAGGATCCAGATTCGTCGGGCTGTTCTCGATGACCATGACCAGCATTTTGGGATCGGCTTTCGAAGAGCAGGACAGCACAGGAAAGAGCAGCGCAACAACAATCAGAGACCACGCGGGGACAGTAATCCTCGGCCGTGCGTTTGCCGCTCTGCGGCGAAAAGGTTTCCGCTTACGCATAAGAAAGTTTTCCGAGAATTGCGGGTCGCTTTGCTCCAGTAGCCGATGGGACATTCGACGGGTGCCGATTCCAGGTGTGAAAAGCCATCAGCGCGAACGCCGCCGCTTCTTTTGCCGCCGAGGGCAAACCGAATTCATCTGAGGATCGGATTTGCAGACCGAGGGGACGCAATTCGTTTGCGAGCATGGCCATGAGCGTGGGATTGCTGGCTCCGCCACCGGACACGATGAAGTCACGATATCTGCGGTTTCCTTTCAGTACGAATCGTCGAAGAGCATCTGCGACGGACTGCGCTGTCAACGCCGTCGCGGTAGCAACGACATCGCGCTTGTCCGCACGCCCGCAGCGGCGGATGAATTCGTGGGCAAACTCGCGTCCAAATTCTTCTCGCCCCGCTGTCTTCGGCGGCTTGCGCCGAAAAAATGGCACTCGCAAAACATCACTAATTACTTGATCAAGAACAGTGCCGGCGCCGGCGATTCTGCCATCGCGATCGTAGGCCTTGCCGAACAGCCGCTGAGTAACGGCATCGATGACCATGTTTCCCGGGCCAGTGTCGAATGCCAGCACTTGATTGGAAGTAGCGCCGGCTGGAATGGCGGTGAAGTTCGCGATCCCGCCGATGTTCTGCACGATCCGACCCACGCGTTTATCGCGGTACAAGAGAAAATCAAGGGAGGGAACCAGCGGGGCGCCTTTGCCGCCAGCCGCCATGTCCGCTGGGCGAAAATCTGACACCACAGGAACTCCGACGCGTGCCGCGACCAAAGCACCCTCGCCAGTTTGCCAGGTAACAGCAAGCTTACGTCCGAGAAACTGAGAAGGTTCGCCCTGGTGGAAAAGTGTCTGACCGTGGCAGCCCACAAGCTCAGCTTTGAGACGAAAGCGGCGCTGGGTAGCCAAGATTGCGTCAGCGTAGAGTTCCCCGAGGAGGAAATTTAGCCTGGCGAGGTCAGGCACACTCGCTTTCGTAGAATTCATCGCCGTCAACACGCTGCTGCGAACCTTTTTCGGGTATGGATATTCCGCGTGCGCAAGAAACTGGAAACCATGTGCGCTCGTCCCGCCTCGCGAGGAAGTCATCCGCACCAGCGCAACGTTAATCCCATCAGCGGAAGTCCCACTCATGACCCCGGCGACGATCATGCTTGATCCTGCCGTTTTATCATTGCCAGTCGAACCTGTTCGCTGAACTCCCATAACTGGCGTGAAAGCTTCTCCATCTTCGCCGCGGTCGGAGCGGGTGCGGGACGTCGCAATTCTCGCGATTTCGCTTTGAAGGTCAGCACACGCGCAACCGATTCCTTTACCCGTCGCGCAAATCTGGGATCACGCTCCGTTTCGTGCATCAGCGCCTCATAAGAGCGAGTGACGTTTTCTTCGATATGACAAATGAGGCAAAGATCGCCCCCCGCCCGGATGTGCTCTACGGCCGCCTGCTCGATGGGCGCGGCTTTCAGAACCCCGCCCATTTCGAGGTCATCCGAAACTACAAGTCCTCGGAACCCGATCTTCCTGCGCAACACGTCCGTAATCCACTTCTTAGACAAAGATGCTGGCGTGCGATCGTGGGTGACCGCGGGATACGCGGCATGGCCCACCAAGACTAAAGGCGACTCGCGCCGCAACGCCCGGTAGGGTGCGATGT
>Ga0210383_10000282_pt1 | contig 49701 bp, 38 predicted proteins | sample IncBWC14OmetaG_FD_160072 | JGI IMG/M metagenome (GOLD analysis project Ga0210383, IMG submission 160072) | Forest soil microbial communities from Barre Woods Harvard Forest LTER site, Petersham, Massachusetts, United States - Inc-BW-C-14-O ...
TCCTCTTCCTTGGGCTCGTGAATAAGCCCCGGAGTTTCAATGCCCATGCGCATGACGAATGGCAGCGATTGTGAGGTACGGATACGTTCCTGGCGGGCGACAACGAGACCAGCGACCACACCGAAGATGACCTGCGAGACAAGAAACCATCCCCAGGCGATGTGCTCGTCGAGAACGGGATTCACGACACCCATGGTCGAGTGAAGCAGACCGGTCCATAACACCGGCGCGACGATCCCGCCGAGCAATACTGGTCGCCGCGGCAGCATAGGGAGCATGGCTCCATAGAGCAGGCCCACCAGGACGCAGGTGACGAAATGGATGATCGAGGCCACGATCAAACCTTGCCAGTGAAAAGCGGCGATGTCGGCCGTGGATGGGTTCCGCCAGTTTGCCACGCCTGCGCCGCCGAGAAGATTGACCGGATACCAGATGCTGTGTTGGGCGATGAGGCCGTACAGAAGTGCGGGCGGAATCATGGCAATACTGCCGGCAAGGCCGCCTTTGATACCGGCGACGATGGGGTAGGTTTCGACCGGCAGGTGGGCCCGGTCTTCTTCCGGAACAACGATCTTTTCCACCTGCCGGCGCGTGGTCTGAATCGCTATCGTCTCGACGACAACGGGAATGTCCTCATGTGCCTCGTGCGGAAGTACCTGTCGGAACCAGCCGACCACCCCGAAGAGCATGAGCACGCCTCCGAGAACGGAGATAAAACCGTTAGTGACCAGTCCGGCACAAAGCAAAGTGAAGCCGAAGGCCAGTACAAGAGGCCACGCGGTTGGCGCGGGCAGGTGAATCGTTTCGGTGTGGGCGCCGCGTTCTTCGTGATCGCTCATATTATTCCTCGCGTTATCGCCCATCCGTTATCTCCCCACGATGTACACAACGGTGAAGACAACGACCCACACTGCGTCGACAAAATGCCAATAGAGCGCCAGAACCTGAATGCGCTCCGAGTGCTCCTCACGAACATGCCCGGTGAGAGTGAAAAGGAGCACAAGCAGCAGCATCGTGAGGCCGACAACGACGTGGGTCGCGTGCAGACCCACGATCGAATAGAAGGTTGTGCCGAAGAGGTTGGTCCGAATCGTGAGCCCATCGTGATAGATCAGCTTGTACCATTCGAGCCCTGTGCCGATCAGGAAGGTCACACCGAGAGCGATCGTGGCAGCCCACCAGAGTCCGAAGGTACGAAGGATGCCGCGCTCAATTGCGCGCTCGGCCAGCCAGATAGTGACGCTGCTTGAGAGCAGGCAGATGGTATTGAAGATCGGCACTTCAAGGACCTGTGCCGGCGTGGGCCCATTGAGGCTCTTGCCGATGTAAAACACATAGGCGACGACGAAGATGGTGAAAATGGCACATTCGCCAATGATGAGGCAATACATGCCGACTCTGCCGCGAGAGGGCAGATGCCACGTCTGCTCATGTCCGCCGGGAACCAGAGGTATCGCGCTCATTTGAGGTCTGTCCAGTCGTTCATCATTCGTACTTCCAGTCAGGATCTTCCGGGTGCTTTACGTCCCACAGGGGACGGCGGCTGTGCACCACGGGATCGGTGGCGAAGTTATATGCCGGCGGGGGAGAGGCAGTAGACCATTCGAGCGTCCACGCATCCCAGGGATCATTGCCGGCAATCGTGCCTTTTAAGAGCGACGAGATCAGGTTGTAGGCGAAGATAAGCACCGCGACACCCTGGATCAGGCCTCCGATCGAGACGACAAGGTTCAAGTGGTCCCACCCCCGGTCGGCGGGATAGGTGTAGATCCAGCGGGGCATGCCTTCGAAGCCAAGAAAGTGCATGGTGTCGAAGGTGACGTGAAATCCGATGAAGAAGAGCCAGAAGTGCCATTTTCCCAGCGTTTCGTTCATCATGCGGCCCGTCGCCTTGGGGAACCAATAGTAGATCCCGGCGAAGACGTTGAAGACGATGGCGCCCACCAGGATGTAGTGGAAGTGTGCAATGACGAAATAGGAACCGTGGAGCTGCCAGTTCCATGGCGCTACGGAGAGCATGATGCCAGTGAGGCCTGCGGTTAGAAACTGGAAAAGGAACGCAGTGCAGAAAAGCATTGGGGTCGCAAAGCGTATTTTGCCGCCCCACATGGTGGCGACCCAGTTGAAGATCTTGATGCCTGTCGGGATACCTACCAGCATCGTCGAAAGTGCGAAAAACGCGTTTCCCGCCGATGTCATGCCGACCGTGAACATGTGGTGAGCCCATACTCCAAGGCTCACAAAGGCGATGCCCACGGAAGCCGCGACCATTGCGGGATATCCAAAGATCGCCTTGCGCGAGAAGACGGGGATAACTTCACTGGCGATTGCGAAGGCTGGGAAAACCAGCACGTAGACTTCTGGGTGGCCGAAGATCCAGAAGAAATGCATCCACAGATAGGCCTGACCACCGGCCTGAGTGTCGAAGAAATGGGACCCCAGGTATCGGTCGAGCATCAACATCACCTGCGCGGCAGTGAGCGGTGTGATGGTGATCAGCAGTAGTCCACTGTCCACGACCAGGAGCCATGTGAAGAGCGGCATACGCATGAGCGTCATGCCTTTGCACCGCATGGAGAGGGCCGTGGCGATGATATTGATTGCGCCGCCAAGGGTTCCGAATCCGGTCACGAGAAGCGCGAGCGCCCAGTAATCGGTGGCGTTTCCGGGAGAGAAGGCTCGCGCAGTCAAGGGTGCATAGGCCCACCATGTGACGTCCGGCGCGTTACCGACGCCGTACAGTCCGGCACCGCCGAGAAAGCTGAAATAGAGAAATAAAGCGCCAAAAGCAGTCAGCCAGAAACTGAAGGCGTTAAGACGCGGAAATGCCATGTCGCGAGCGCCAATCTGCAGCGGAATCATGTAGTTCGCCCAGGCAAAGACCAGCGGCATGCCCACCAGGAAAACCATGGTGGTTCCGTGCATCGTGAAAAGGCGATTGAAGACCTGCGGTGAAATAAAATGGTTGTTCGGCACCGCAAGCTGAATGCGGATAAAGAGAACCTCGCCGCCGCCGACCAGAAGGAAGAAGATGGCCAGCATCATGTACATCAGGCCGAGTTTCTTGTGGTCGACCGTGATGACCCACGAGTGCAGGGTTTCGAGCCACGTGCTTTCGCCCTCGCGTGGCGGCGTCAAGTCCAGCGAGCCATCGATCGGAAGTGTGCGGTCCGCCATCGTTTTCCCTATTTCAGCGTTTCCAGATAAGTGGTGACCTGGTCGAGTTGGCTGTCGCTCAACTGCATGGCCGGCATTAAGGCGCCGGGCTTGAAACTGTCAGGGCTCTTAATCCATTGCCGCAAATTGTCTCTGGTATTCGGGATTTCACCCGAAGCAAGTGTGTCGCGACTCATCAGATGGGTCAAATCGGGGCCAAATCTGCCGGTGGCGGCGGTGCCTTGGACGGTGTGGCAGTTCATGCAGGCTTCTGTCTCAAAAACTCGCCTTCCTTCCGCGACCGACGGATCCTGCATCCCTGGCTTCGCCTGGTTATTTACCCAGGCCGCAAATTGCTCCGGAGTATCTACATAGACTCGCAGCAGCATATTGGCATGTTGGACTCCACAGAACTGCGCGCACTGCCCCACGTAGAGGCCACTTGTCAGCGGGTTAATCCACATTTCGTTCGGGTGATTTGGAATAAGGTCTATTTTTCCCATTAACTGCGGAACCCAGAAACTGTGATCGGCGTCTGCCGAAAGCAGTTTCAAATGGGTTGGTGTGGGCTGTTTCGCGTCGCTTAAGGGAACGTGCAGCTCGTTTGCCACGACGAGGCCCTGTTTTGGATAGCGGTACTCCCACCAGAACTGGTGTCCGATGACGGTGACGTCCAGCGCTGCCTGGGGCATTGGGGCGTCCTGGATAGCGAAGATCACGCGTGCGGTCGTGAGGAAAAGGACGACCACAATGAGCACAGGAATGACGGTCCAGGCCAATTCGACCTGGTTGCTGCCGTAGATTTGCGCGGGCTCGCGATCATCCTCGGCATTGCCCGCACGAAAGCGAATGATGACGTAGGTCAGGAGACTGGCAACGACGACGAAGATTGCACCGGTGATCTCAAGGACAAACAACGAGAGATGGTGGATATCGATAGCGGGAGTCGAGGTTGGTGCAAAGATGCTGGGTGTGGACTGTGGGCCCTCGGCGAAAGCATAGCTCGACAGAAACATGGCGAGAAGGAACACGAACCCTGCAATCCGCCCTACCCGAAGCCACTCAGGAAGCATCATTCTGGTCCTTTCACGATCAAGGTTCCAGTGCCTTTGCTACAGAGCCGAGAAAATTGCGCCGTCGAATCGAAAAACCATATTAGCGCGTTTTGCGGAGTTGTCTACAGTTCATGACGATTGAGGATTAGATTTTCACGAGACGAGGTGAGTCGCACAAGCTTTTTTGCATGCGCCGCAAGTCTGGAAAGGCCGAGTCCGTTGGCGAACGCATTCAGGGCTGCGGCACGGAGCATCGGTATTGAGAGAAGGCGGCACCCCTGGTCGAGATTTCCATAGAACCAACGCGCTGCCGAAGTGGAAATGGCAAGTTCCGCACGGAGCTTCGCGGTACCCTGCGTGAAATGCAGATGGGCCGGGACGTCTGAACCCAACTCGGATTTAATCGCAGCAGCAGCCGCTTGTCCGCTCGCAATCGCAAAGTAGATGCCCTCACCTGTGAGCGGGTCAACGAATCCGCCAGCGTCGCCAACAAGGAAGATTCTGGTCGCCGCGATTTCGTGTCTCGCTGCGCCGAAGCCCGCAAACTGGCCTATAACTTCCGTGGCAGATGCGTTCCCGCAGTGGTCACGAATATATGAGGCAAGACGGGTTCGGTCGATTTTCTCTTCGCTTGCATAGGAGTAGAGTCCGATATTGATGTGATCCCCCTTGGGGAATATCCATCCATATCCATCGCGAACTGGCGCGAAATCAAAGACGAGTTCGTGCTCGGCGGCATTCGGTAGCGGCACGGTGGCTTCAAGTGCAAAGGCGCGCCAGAACCAGCCGTCGCCACTACCGGTGAGGTGCCGTACCTGGCTGTGAACTCCATCGGCGCCTATGAGGAACCGAGCCATGAGAGCGTGGCCATCGGCAATGATGGTGACCCCTGACGTATCCTCAGTAATCGCGGTGAAAGTGCGAATGCGCCGATATTCTGCCCCCGCGGCGAGGGTCTGGCGAAAACAATAATCGTCCAGCTCTTGCCGGACGGTCATGATGCAATAGGGAGAGCGCCGGCGAAGGACAATCGACTGATTGGCGTCGCGCTTTACGCGCATGCGAGCAATATGGTGACGAACCACGGGCTCGATCGAATATCGAAGAGCTTTTACGGCCTTAAGGGTGAGGCCACCGGCGCAGGCCTTTTGCCGGGGAAACTCGGCTCGATCCAGTAACAACACTTCGCGGCCCGCTAGCGCGAGATCATAAGCGGCAGCACAACCGCCGGGTCCGGCGCCCACCACAATTGCGTCCCAGAGTTTCATCTTTAGGAACTATTGTTACTAAATTGCGATCGTGGACGTCTATTCAATCGTCGTCACTGGAACGCGGATCGATGCGCGATAGCGGTCACCACGATAACGGGAGCACGCCGCTTCGACGGGTGATTCCTGCGTGGTGAGAATGATGCGGCTGATGGAGAGGACGCTTGCCTTTCTGGGGATGGTGAGCAGTTCGGATTCCTCGCGTGTGGCCGGAAGTGCCTCGAGGATCTCGTCGGCATAGCCGACGCGCACACCGTAGCGCTCGCGCAGAGTGTGATACAGGGACTGCTTTGCGAAATCAATGCGGTCGAGCCCGGGGAACTGGCGCAACGGGATATGCGACTCCTCGATGGCCATGGGAATGCCGTCGGCCAGACGCAGCCGTCGCAGTCGCATGACCTTTTCGGAAGAGTCAAGTTTCAACTTCTCCATGAGATCTTCCGTCACCGAAATGACGACTTGCTCGAGCAGTTGGGAACTCGGTTTCATCCCACGTTGCCGCATGTCCTCGGTAAAACCCTGCAGGTGAAGAATATTTTTTTCGAGCTTCGGGCGGCTGACGAAAGTTCCGCGGCCCTTTTCGCTGAAGGCATATCCGTGTGTCTTGAGACCGTGCAGCGCCTGGCGCGCAGTCATACGGCTCACTTGGTAAGCACGGGAAAGTTCCTCTTCCGACGCCAGCGGGTCGCCCTCCGACAGCTCGCCTGACTGGATCTTCTCCATCAGGGCACGCTGAATCTGGAAATACAGGGGAATGAATCCATTCTTATCAAGCGGCTGCACTACTGATTCGTTTCGCTGACGGCTATCAAGGTTGCTCTTCGGCACGTACGCTCCTCGTTCCTCAACTTTTTGGCGGTCCTTCAACGGATCGCGCCGGATAATATTTTCCGCGCTTTGCGAAACCACGCACTGCTGGATGAGGCGAATGTTCTGACCAGCCAAATGCCTTATCCTCAGGATTTGCGGAATAGACTCTTTCAAATGGAAGGTTTGGCTTGCCGTGATTCCAGATTCGCTTCATGGAACGTTGATTGTTTCCTGCCAGGCGCCTCCCGGCGATCCTCTCGACAATGTAGACACTCTGCGGCGCATGGCCATTTCTGCCGTGCGCGGTGGAGCCGGAGGATTGCGAGCCAACGGCGTCGAAAATATCGAAGCCTTTCGGCAAGAGACAGATGTACCGATTATCGGCATACTGAAGCGCAAGATCGGCGGCGAAGTTTCGATTACTCCGGATTTTGCCGCAGCGATTTCGATATCCGACGCGGGCGCGGACATCATTGCGCTCGATTGCACCACAAACAGGCTGGCTGCCGCCGAGCCCTGGCCGCAGTTGATTCGTCGCATTCACGGAGAGATATGCAAGCCTGTGCTGGCCGACATCGCGACTCTCGAGGATGCATTGGCCGCCCAGGAGGCCGGCGCGGATGCAGTTGCCACTACCCTTTATGGATTTACGCCGGAAACGGCGCAATTTCGATCCGTCAATTGGAAACTGGTCGAACGGCTGATCCAAAGCCTTCGCGTCCCTTTGATCGTGGAAGGGCACATTTCTCAGCCGGAAGAGGTGCGGCGGGCCCTGGATCTGGGTGCACACGCAGTGGTCGTAGGGTCGGCAATCACGCGTCCCGAGGCGATTACCGCGCGCTTTGTAAAGGCTATCCATGCCTGATTTTGCCAATGAGCCGATAGGCCCGGTGTGTACCGCTCTGCTGACGCTGTCCAACCAGGCATTTGACGATCCCCGAGTACGCCAGGTCTCGCGGAGCGAATAAGGGCACCTGACACTCTTGTACTTGCAACTCCGTACAGTTGTCTATACATCATGGTAACTTTCTTGAAGACTCCCCGCGCGAGTAACAGGGCGCGCGAGGAGGATAAAAGTGATAGAGGAAAAAGAACGCATGCCCCGTACCTACCCGCACGCGATGCTCCAGGAAATTTACGAGCAACCCGGCGCGCTTGTGGCGACGATTACCCGCTATGCTCCAGGTGGTTCGTTGAGCGCCGAGTCGTTTCCGTGCATCGCGGACATTCTTCGCGGCCGCCAGCGGCTGGTGATTGCCGCCAGCGGTTCGAGCCGCCATGCCGGGCTAGCCGGCGAAATCATGCTTGAGGACTTCGCAGGCCTCGCTGTGGATGTGGAATACGCAAGCGAATATTGCTATCGCTCGACACACACGCTGCATGACCCCGGTGTCCTGGTGATTTCGCAGTCAGGAGAGACCGCCGATACACTGGCTGCTTTGCGCGAGGCCAAGTCGCGCGGGCTGGCGACGGTCGCGATCACGAACAATGCCGAGTCGACAATGGCCCGCGAAGCCGATTCGTCCTTACCGACGATTGCCGGCAAGGAAACGGCAATTCCCGCGACAAAGAGCTTCACCACGCAACTGAGCGTTCTCTACCTCCTTACTCTTTACCTGGCGCGGCTTGGCGGACGGATGACAGCGCAGACCGTGTCGGCGCACCTTGAACAACTGGAGCGCCTGCCTGGCCTGCTCGCGTCGTCCTTAGAGCAATGGGAGGATCGAATCCATGAGGTCGCCAGGGAAACTCATTCGGCGCGCGGCTTCCTTTACCTTGGCCGCGCCGTTCATTATGCGATTGCACGCGAAGGTGCGCTGAAACTGAAGGAATCGGCTTATATTCAGGCGGAGGGATATCCAGCGGGCGAACTCAAGCACGGACCCAACGCGCTGGTGGGTGCCGATTCACCGCTGGTGGTCCTGGCAACGCGCGACGAATCCGATCCGGATTCGGTTCTGCGTTACCAGAAGACAGTACAACTGATGCGCGACATGCGTGCGCAGGGTGCGACCATCTTTTCCGTCACGACGGAAGGCGACCTAGAAGCGGCGGAACTAAGCAACTACTCGGTGGCCGTGCCGGCTGTGAATGAGTTTCTACTACCGTTGCTTGAAGTCGTGCCCTTGCAGCTGTTTGCATACTTCACAGCTATTCAGCACGGCGTGAATGTCGACGCTCCGCGAAACCTGGTCAAGGCCGTAGTGACGGAGTAACACCAACTGCGGTTTCTCCTCGGGTTTCTATTTCGACCTGTTGACACCGGGGTGTTACTGCTCATCGATGTAGACAGTCCACCTTCCTGCGGTCCGCACGCGCGCCTGCCGTCGGAGGTGATTCCGGAGCTGCGGGCGGCTTTAAAAGAGGCAAGTCCAGAGCTGGCGGAATCGAACTTCACGAGGATGGACCAAATCTTGGAGGACCCCTATGGAAGCCAGATGCTGGCAGCGCGGCTGCTGGAGATCTTTGCCGGCAAGCGATGCTTTTCTACACCCCCCCTATCCTCTATACCCTATATACCCTAGTTGTTATAGGAGTGCCAGGCCCACCCGAGATAGTGCGGGTTGCTGCGGAGGGTGTCGTCCAGCGTCTTCAGCATGCGCGACATCAGCTGATCGTAGTCGGGGGTGCGCAGGCCGATGGCCATCTTCGCCAGCCTGGGAGCGCTAAGTCCCTGGTAGGCCATCCCCATAAATTTCTCGCTCTCCCTGCGGAGTTTTTCTTCCTTTTGTTCGGGGGACTGTCCATCGTTGGGGCTGCTGAGCTCGTAGAGCATGAGGGTGAAGCGTGGCAGGGATGTAAGAAGGCTCCGCCGCTGATCGAGGTTACCCTTGAGAAGTTTGATCTGAATATCGGCATTGATGGTGAGGTGGGTGGGCTCGGCCAGATGGCGCACAGCTCGGTATGCGTCAACCAGGCCGGGCAGAAAATTGAGGTTGCCCGGCCCCTTGTTTTCCGGTCGTTGCTGCGGCTCTATGTCGAGATGAATGCCGTCAAAGGGATCTTTAGGGTGGCTCCCATTGAATTCGATGACGTCGCGGACTTCATTTAGCAGTTTTTCACGATGCGAGCCTAGTTCGTCGGCGTCGTTGCTCGATAGAAGGGCCTCGACGCGAATGCTTGATTTGTGAAGTGTATGGACAAGGCCGGCGAGTTGAGGATCTTTCGAAACCTTGGAAAACGAAAAGTACACCTCGTTGATGCCTTCGATCCGGCAAAATTCACGCAAGGTGTCAGGTCCATGCGGATCGGCCAATAAAGACACAGTTTTCCATAGCCAAACACCGTGGACATGTTGGTCCTGCGCCCACGCGTTCAGGGGAAGAGACAAGAGAAGAAGTGCACGGAGGATAACGGAACCAAGGGCGGTGCGATCCATTGGCGCTCGCTCCAAAACGAACCTGGTGAGCCGCGGTGCTTAATCCCGGATTCGCGCAGATTATTGCGGCTTCGCGGGCGGCGGGGCCTGCTGCCCCGGATTGGTGCCGTTGCTGATGTCTTGCCCCTCGTAGAGCACGCGGATGTTGGAGTGGTACTGCTTGTAGTCCGTGTACTTCAAGGTTTCGCGGATGTGGACGTCTGAGCTCAGATAGCCTGTGCCGGCCGAGAAGTGCAGGATGCCCTCGCCCTTCGTGTAGACCGGGAACCAGTACTTGCCGTCGATCTGCTCACGGTAGGTGGTGAAGGGAGGCGACAGATCCTCGTGTCCCTTGCGTGTGTCGTCGGGGACGTTCTTTCCATTGGTGACGACGATTTGAAGGTCGTGCTGCTCGACCCAGATGCGGCCCTGGAAGTACCGCTTATTCTTCTCGATGACCTTAGGCTTCACATCGAAAACGTAGGTGTCGAGCTCGTCGACCTTCTGCTTGCCCAGGTAGGTCAGGTCGTATTGGCCAACGTCCTCTTTGGTCAGGACAAAGGGCAGGCGCTGTTCGATGTCCTGAAAGTCCGCGGGCGACATCATGATGCGCTCCAGCGTGTTGGCCGGCGCAAGGACGACGTGTTCGAAGCGCTTTCCAGTGGGGTCGAAGGAGATGTCGGTGACCTGGAAGTATTGTCCGTCGACTTTGTTGTCGTCGTCGAGGGTCTCAACCTTTACGCTGCGCTCGTAGAGGTAGTTGGCCATTGCTCGCCGAAAGACGCTCTCCTTGGCCGTGAATTCGTCGATAATCTGCTGCGCGGGGATCGCGGGCGCAGAGGTATCGAGCGGACCGAAGCCCTGGTCGAGCGGCATGGAAGTGTAGGAAACCTGGCCGCGCGCGGAGAGTACGAAAGCAAGAAATGCAAGGCCGAAGAGACTAGTTCGGCCCAGGATACGGGGGGCCGGAACGCGTAGATGATGAACTGCGGGCAAAGGAGTGTCCTCTGGAACCTATCCCGATATAAACGATCCTAATACGAATAGACGCAGGTGGAGGCAAAAAAGGCCACCCAACTTGCACCACTGTCGCGATGGCCGTTATTCCGTCAGGGTGCGCCAGGAGTAAACTGTGTCTTCGCCTCTTCTTGGTGCAATGGACGAATACTATCGCGTTCCGACTCTTGCTCTGCTCAGCATCCTGGTGGCCGTGTTCGCCGCTCTGTATGCGCGCTCGAGGACTCCGCGCACTCTCTTATGGCTGATTGGGTGGACGCTGGCGATCACGCGGCTGGCCTTGCAGGCCAGTGCGCATGGCAGACACGGGGTGGGACTGGCGGTTTCCAATACAGCCATGGCCTTGGCTGCGCTCATGCTTCTGGGGTCGCTGTCGCCGATTTTTATCAAAGGTAAGACCGAGGTTCTTCACCTCGTGGGTCTGGCCCTGCCGCTGACGCTGTTTTCGGTACTCACGTCGCTCCATCCTTCGCCGGGAATCTTTTTGCGGATCATCGACTGCGTGAGCTTAATCGCGGCGGTGGTTGTCGCCGTGCATTGGAGCGCGCAGAAGCACTATCTGCCGCGTTGGTTCGCGCTATCCGTCGCGCTAAGTCTGGGCGGTCTCTGCATTTACCTGGCCCTCATAGGCGAATACGATCTGGTGCTGCGCCTGGCGCACAGCGGAATCAGCCTGATGACGGCCGTGCTGGTGCTGGTGACCTACCGCAGGTGGAGTCCGGGAGTGATTTTCACTGCGGCAGGACTGCTGATCTGGAGCTCCCCGATGGTTGTGGACTTCCTGCTGCACCAGGGCGATCCCCTTTGGCTTCTTTATCTGCGGGCGGTCAACCTGATGAAGGTGGTGACGGCGGTGGGGATGATCGTGCTGGTCACGGAGGACGAATTGATCCGGAACGAGACGGCGCAGAAGCGGGACCGTCGAGTGCGCGCTGAGATGGAGCAATACTCGAAGCTGACTGTTCTGGCCTCTCCGAATCGGGATTTTGGGACTGATTTCGACCACGTGTGCGAGGTGATCTCCGAGGCCAGCCGGTTTGCGCAGGCGGCGATTCTGCTCAGGAGCGTCGACCAGCAGTTCCGCCTTGTGGGGCGGGCTGGAATGGAGGGTGCCCTCGCAGGGGCCCTGGATGCGATGGGGCAGCGTTTGACGCCGGAGAACCTGGAAGTCTTCCGGAACCGCAACCATTCTGTGGAAAACGGCAGCAATGCTGTGTTGGACCTGCGCCCATTTATGGCGCCAGGGGACGACCTGGAACAGCTGGGCTTTGTCCGGGCGCATGCGATTCCGATGGGGACGCCGGGTGCGGGTCTCCACGGCGTGCTCCTGTTGAACGGCCTGAAGGCGCCGGACGAATCGCTGGCCTCCGAAGATCTGCTGCCGCTGGAGTTGCTAATGGCGCGGTTGACTGCGGTGCACGAAAACAACTTGCTGTTGCGCCGCGTGGCGCAGTCGGAGAAGCTGGCCGGGCTGGGACAGCTTGCCGGCGGAGTAGCGCATGAGTTGAACAATCCGCTCACTGTCGTGATGGGATATGCGGAACTCATTGAAGAGAGCGGCGTGGACGATGCAACCCGACGAAATGTCGCGGTCATACGCAGCGAGTCCCAGCGAATGAAGCATACGATCGAGAGCCTGACGCGATTCTGGAAATCCTCGCCAAGCGAGCAGACCTCAATCTCAGTGGAGCAAATACTGATCGATATTGGCATGCTGCGAAAGCCCGAGCTCGAACGGGTGGGAATAGAACTGGAAGTTGTGATTACCAGGAATCTGCCCAGGATTCGGGCAAATGGTGACCAGATGCGGCAGGTTTTCCTGCAGATCATCAGCAATGCAGCAACCGCATTGCAGGGTTCGCCCACGACACAGGAAAAGAAGATACGGATCAGCGCGACGGCTACCCCGGACCGAGTGCAAGTGGCAATTTCAGACACTGGGCCGGGCTTTCCCCATCCCAATCGGGTCTTCGATCCTTTTTTTACGACCAAGAAGCCGGGGGAAGGCACAGGGCTGGGCCTGAGCTTGTGCTATTCGATCGTTCGCGAGCATGGAGGCGAGATCTCCGCTTTTAATCTGCAGCCGCACGGCGCGGCTGTGGCGATTGAGATGCCGGTGGATGTCGCGACGAACGAGGTGTCAGTAGCCGGCGAAGTGTTCTCGCAGTAATGCATCCGGCTAAGTAATATGGACGGTGATCTGCGACGGTGCAGGCGCGCAAGGTAGCCTGAGAACGAGGAGCGGAATGGCGCGTAGCCGGATTGCGGCTTTTTTGCTGATGATGTGTCTGTTGAGCTTGTCCGCGATGGTGCTGGGGCAGGCGCGCCGGCCGATGACCTTCGAAGACTTGATGAAGATGCGGCGGCTCGGCGACATCGCTGTATCTCCGGATGGCAGATGGGTGATGTTTTCGGCGACAGATGTCGATCTTGGCAAGAACACGCGTACCTCGCACCTTTGGATTGTGCCGACGGCAGGAGGCGAAGGGCGCGCCCTGACCGCGTCGCTCGCGGGTGAAAGTCGGGGAAGATTTTCACCGGAGGGGAAGAAGGTACTATTCGAGAGCACGCGGGATGGGGGCCAGCAGATCTGGCTGGCCGATTTCAACACGGCAGCAGGCACGATTGGCGAGCCTCACAAGCTGATCTCGCTAAGTACAGAGACGGACGGAGCGACATGGTCTCCCGATGGCAAGCAGATTCTGTTTGTGTCGGCGGTATATCCGGATTGTAACGATGACGGTTGCAATAAGAAGCGCGACGAGGAGAAGGCAGAATCGAAGGTGAAGGCACAGGTGTTCACGCATCTGCTCTATCGTCACTGGAACGCGTTTACAGGAGACAAGCGAAGCCATCTGTTTCTGGTGAGTGTGGATGGTGGCGCGCCTCGCGATTTGAATCCGGGAGATGAGCATGAAGTCCCGCCATTTTCACTGGGGGGTCCGGATGGATACGGGTTTTCGCCCGACGGGAAGGAGATTGCGTTCGAGGAGAACCTCGACACGGTTCCGGCGATCAGCACGAACTCCGATATTTTCACGCTGCGACTGGACGATCCGAACGCCAAGCCTGTGAAAATTTCGACTGCTGCGGGCGGAAATCATTCACCGGCTTATTCTCCGGATGGGAAGTACATCGCGTGGCGCTCGCAGGAGCGCGCCGGATATGAGAGCGACAAATTCCGACTGGTGATTTATGACCGGGCGACCAAGCAGATCAAGGAGCCGCTGCCGAATTTCGATCGCTGGGTGGATGAGTTTGCATGGAGCCCGGATTCGCAGAGGATTTACTTCACGTCCGGAGATAAAGGCGAAGAGCCAATATTCGTAGCAACTTTGAATGGTAAGCATTTGGAGCTTCTCGATCAAGGCGAGTTCGGCGATATTCACCCGCTCAGTGACGGCAAGACCGTTGTTCTGTCGCAAATGACGGCACGTCGTCCAGCGGAAGTTATGAAGGTTAACTATGAATGGCATGAAAGCGAGTGCGGCACCGAGTGCCCCGGCGGCCGCGGGTTTGCCGAGGCGCTCACCCACCTCAACGATGCCATTCTGAATGAACTCGATCTATCAAAACTGGAATCATTCTGGTTTCCCTCGATTGGCAAAGTCCAAGTGCAAGGCTTCCTCATTAAGCCGCCGGGGTTCGATGCGTCCAAAAAGTATCCCGTCAAGTTCCTGATCCATGGAGGACCGCAGGGAGCGTGGGGAGACAGCTGGAGCTATCGCTGGAACGCCGAGTTGTTCGCTGCGAATGGATATGTCGTCGTGATGGTCAATCCGCGTGGCTCGACGGGCTACGGACAGGCGTTTGTCGATGGCGTGAATGGTGACTGGGGCGGCAAACCCTATGTCGACCTGATGCGCGGACTCGATTATGCCGAGGCGCACTATCCGTTTATCGACAAGGGCCGCGAGTGTGCGCTGGGCGCGAGCTATGGCGGCTACATGACCAACTGGATCCTCGGACACACAACGCGCTTCCGCTGCATCGTGACGCATGACGGCATGTTCAATCCCGAGTCGGCATATGGGACGACAGAAGAACTCTGGTTCAACGAGTGGGAATTCAAGGGCACGCCGTGGACGAATCGGTTGATGTACCGGAAGTGGTCGCCAATGCTGGCGGAGACAAACTTCAAGACACCGACGCTGGTAGTTCACAGCCAGCTTGATTATCGGCTGGATGTGTCGGAAGGCTATCAGCTCTTCACGACGCTACAGCGCATGAATGTGCCGTCGAAGATGCTGTATTTTCCAGACGAAGGACACTGGGTGCTGAAGCCGCTGAATTCGCAGCTCTGGTACAAGACGGTGAACGACTGGGTGGATGAGTGGACAAAATAGACCATGCCGTTCGCACGCCCTAAGAAAAACCCCGCTCCGCTCGATGAGTCTGCGCTGTACGACTACGCCGTAGTTGCACTGGGGCGGCGCATGCGTACAGTCGCTGAGTTGAAGCGGCTGATGAAGGCCAAGGTCGAGCCTGGCGGAAACAGTGCAGCCAGAATCGACGCGGTGATCGCACGACTGAAGGAGTACGGCTATGTGAACGATGCCGACTATGCGGCGTACTACACCAAGTTGCGGCAGGAGAATGCCAGCCTGGGGAAGCGCCGGGTGCGCCAGGATCTGACGCAGAAAGGCGTGAACGCAGAGGTGATCGCGAAGACGCTCGATGCGGCGTACGAAGATGTGAACGAGGAAGTACTCGCGCGGCGGCATCTGGAGCGAAAGCGCGTGAAGAAGCCCTCCAACGAGAAGGAAGCGGCGCGAGTCATGCGTCTGCTGCTGCGCGCCGGTTTCTCGACGACCGTGATTTTTAAAATCCTGAAGAAGTGGGACGTAGGCGACGAGGCGCTGGCGGCGCTTGATTTCGTCGAGGACGAGAATCCCCTGCAATAGCGTCTACCATCAAAATCGATAAACGAGATCCGTGGCCAGTGTGAATTGATTGCTGCTGCGGCCTCCGTTATAGGCGGCCCGGTCCCAGGAACGATCGAAGCGCAACTCGGGACGCAGAAGCACCGTATTTCCGAACCACTTGACCGCGGCGAAGGTGTTTTCGGAATACTTCGTCGCGAAGCTGGTGCGCTGGCCTTTCTTATCGTCCATGAATTCGGAGCGGAAAGAGAGATAGAAGGTGGGCGAGAAGGACTTCTGAATGAAATTCACGGCTGCGTATTCCGGCGCAGTGCAACGGGGAGCATTGGTGAGGCAAACAGCGCCGAAGGTGCCAGGATCGGGAATGACGGGATATGTAACTATCGGAGATACATTTGGCACGTCGCGCTCGTACATGTACCAGGTTTCGGTGGCAATGTGCCAGGACTTCGAGAACTTGTGATACCAGGTTCCATCGAACATCTGTACGTTGTCGTAGGTATATTTGCCGTTGTTAATACCGTTCGCGCATAGATAGAAATTGTCCTTCACACTTGTCGTCGTGTAGTCGACGCATAGATAACCCGTCGGTTTTGCTCCCGACGCCCAAAGAGCAATGTCGTGGCCGTCCGTGATGCCGGTCTGGACGAGCCACCGGTCATTCAGTTTGATGGTGGCCAGTATTCCCGTGTCGGTGAAGGGGTCGTAAACGTTGAGCAGCGAGTGCGAGAAGATGTAGTTCGCGGGGGCGAATTGAGTTTCGATGCCGGGGATCGACGCATAACGGCCGATGCGCAGGTCCATGCCCTGGGCGACATGCGGAAAATAAAGATCCACGTATTCCATGGGTAAGTCGTACCCATACTGCCGGTTGTATTTAATCAGCTGGTTGCCGAAGTAGCCTTTCCCCACCGTGTAGGCGTAGTCCACACCATAGATAAAGCTGAAGTGGTAGCCTACGTCGAAGTGCTGCGTTTGCACTGTGTCCGCCAGGCGCTCGACAAAAACGAAGCCCTGCTGTCCGGCGATCATGTTAGGGATGTGGTTATAGCCCTGCGGCAGGTTGGTGTGACCGGACGTGCTGAAATTGACGCCCGGCTCGATCCAGCCATAAATCTTCGTGCGGCTCCGAGCGTCATCGATCGCGGTCATCAGCGGATAGGTATTGCCATCAGGCGCGCCGATGTCCTGCGAGCCTCCGTATGACCAGTCGGCGCTGGGAAAGGGTGGCGAATCGAGCGGAGAGGAAGGGCCACGCCTCTGGGGCGCGGGTCCTGAGGCCGATTTGCCGCTCCAGTCATCGCGATAAAAATTCGCCAGTCGAACGAAGAAGTTGGGAGTAGGGGCCGCTGTTGTGCTCGGGGCCGTCTGAGGTGCATCGGGCACTGTCTGGGCTTGAATCCGTGCAGATGCGCACAGGAGAAGAATGCAGACGGCGCGAAATCGTTTGAAGTGGCACATGCAAGGTAATAATTCCGTGCTCGTAAGCCGCAAACGTCTGCGTGAAGAAAGCCCCGGTCTTGAATTTAATCGAAAACGGAAGAATTGGGCCCTGATCTGTCGTCGAATTTCACGTCTCTTCACGCGGTATGCATTGGTCACATGCACCGGCCACTCATTTTTGGACGTCGACCGCCTCTTTGTTCAGCAACTGGGATCCGGCCGTCGAAGCGGCGGCGTTAAACTCAAGAGATGCAATACCGTTCCGGCTCCGATATACGCGAGACCTTTCTGCGATTTTTTGAGACGAAGGGGCACCGCCGCGTGCATAGCTCTTCGCTCGTTCCTGCCAATGATCCCACGCTGCTATTTACCAATGCCGGGATGAATCAGTTCAAGGATGTGTTCTTGGGCATCGAGCGCCGCGATTATGCGCGGGCCACGAGTTCGCAGAAGTGCGTGCGGGCGGGTGGGAAGCACAACGATCTCGAAAACGTCGGCTTTACGCGGCGGCATCACACATTTTTTGAAATGCTGGGGAACTTCAGCTTTGGCGACTACTTCAAGAAAGACGCCATCGCCTACGCATGGGAATTGGTGACCTCGCCCGAGTGGTTTGGCATTCCCAAAGACAAGCTCTACGTCACGATCTTCAAGGGCGAGAATGGCGTGCCTCGCGATGAAGAAGCGTATGAGCTGTGGCTGGCGCAGGGTGTGCCGGCGGAGCGCATACACGAGTGCGGCAGCAAGGATAACTTCTGGCAGATGGGCGAGACGGGTCCGTGTGGTCCCTGCTCGGAGATTTTTTACGACATGGGCATCGAGGCTGCGGAAAATCCGGGGGTCGATAAACCATTCGGTGAGGACGAGGCGCGCTACGTCGAGATCTGGAACCTGGTCTTCATGCAGTTCGACCGCGACGCGCAGGGCGAGCTCCATCTGCTGCCCAAGCCCTCGATCGACACGGGGATGGGGCTTGACCGGACTGCGGCTGTGCTTCAGGGAAAGATTTCGAACTTTGAAACAGATTTGTTCGCGCCGCTGATACAGAAGGCGAGCGAGCTGACCTCTACGAAATATCAGGACGGCACCGCCCCGACAGATGCTTCGCTCCGCATCATCGCCGACCACGCTCGCGCGGCGACCTTCCTGATATCGGATGGCGTGAACCCCGCGAATGAAGGCCGGGGCTACGTGCTGCGCAAGATTCTTCGTCGCGGCATTCGCCACGGACGCCTGCTCGGCCAGGAAAAGCCCTTCATGTATCAGATGATCTATGCGGTGCGGGACGAGATGGCGGGCGCATACCCGGAGTTGAAGGAGAGCGCGGATCGTGTTGCGAAGGTTGTGGAGGCAGAGGAGCGGCAGTTTGCGAGAGTGCTTGCCCAGGGATCCCTGGAGTGGGACCGGCTCATTTTTCGCCAGCGGGACGAGAACTCAGTAAAGAAATTGAAATTCCGCACTGACTTAAAGCAAGCTCTGCAGAAAGTATACCCAGCAGTGGCTGACCGGTTCGACGTGGGTACGCGAGAAATGCTCGAGATCAATCAGCACTTCTACGACGTCGAGGAGGCCATAGAGAAGGGATTCCCCGCGTCAATGGCGAAGCCACTCCTCGATGAATGGCATCAGCTCGAAGGCGCTCAACCTTCTGTCTCGGGCCGAGACGCATTCCATCTCTACGAAACCTACGGCCTCCCACTCGATTTCATGATGGATGCCACGCGGGACGCTGGTATTCATTTCGATCTTGAAGGCTTCGAAAAGGCGCGTGCGGAAGAACAGGCCCGCGCGCGCGCGTCATGGAAAGGCGGTACAAAGCAATCCGCGAGCCCCGTATTTCGCGAGCTGCCGAAGACCGAGTTTGAGGGATATCGCCAGCTCAGAGTCGATGGCGCGGAGGTTCTTGCCATCGTTAGGGATGGTGTCGGTGTTCCCGCGGCGGCTCCCGGTGATGCCGTTGAGATTGTCCTCAACTCCACCAGTTTCTACGCCGACTCGGGCGGGCAGGTGGGCGATATCGGCTGGCTTTACTCCGACGATCACAACTCCGTCGTCGCCGATGTGAGCGGATGCACGAAGCCCGTCCAGGGAGTCTTCGCGCACAAGGCGATTCTGCGCCAGCCGCTGGCGGTCGGCGACAAGGTTGATACGGTGGTCGATGCTGATTACCGCGCGGCGACGCGGCGCAACCATACCGGCACGCATCTGCTGCACGCGGCGCTGCGCGAAGTGCTGGGCACCCACGTGAAGCAGGCGGGATCGCTGGTCGATCCAACAAGATTGAGATTTGATTTCTCGCACTTCACTTCCGTTGCGGACGAGGAGATGCAGGACATCGAAGACCTCATCAACAAGGAAGTGCTGAACAACATTCGGGTGGAGACGCTCGAAGACGTGCCGATCGATATCGCGATCAACGAGTATCACGCGATGGCGCTCTTCGGCGAGAAATACGGCGAAAAGGTTCGCGTGGTGAAGATCGGAGACTTCTCCACGGAATTATGTGGGGGCACGCACACCGGCGCGACCGGCGAGATCGGCGTGGTGAAACTGCTGGGCGAGGGCTCTGTTTCGTCCGGGGTCCGGCGCGTGGAAGCTGTGACCGGCTTTGGTGCGCTCAACGAGTTTCGCCGCGATTACGAGGTGGCGCAACTGGCAACGCAGTTCGCTCCCAATGCAGAGCTGGCTCCAGCAGAGGCGTTGCGCGCGAAGCTTTCCGCCCAGGACGAGGAAGTTAAGAAGCTGCGGCGCGAGATCGACCAGGTGAGAATGAAAGCGGCGTCGTCGGCTACCTCCGGCGCGGCAGACCAAGCCATTGAAGTCAAAGGCGTTAAGATCTTGACGCAGCGCGTGGATTCGCTCGACCGCGGGCAGATGCGGACGCTGGTGGACAATCTTCGCAACAAACTCGGATCGGGTGTGGTGGTCATCGGCTCGGCGCAGGACGAGGGCAAGGTCGCGCTGATTGTCGGTGTAACCAAAGACCTTTTGGGCAAAGTACAGGCGGGCAAGGTGGTCGGCGAGATTGCGAAGCTTGTGGGGGGCTCGGGGGGCGGCCGTCCGGACATGGCTGAAGCGGGTGGCAAAGACTCAAGTCAGCTGGATGCGGCGCTTAAGAGCGCGTTGGATGTGGTTGGGGCGTTGGTGGGGTAAGGACAGGCGGGTCGGTGTCGATTTGACACAACATCAGTTTGCGATCTGGGTTCGTTCCATTGATGGGTTTTTTGCTGGAACTTATACTTTGAGTGTCGCGTGCCTCTTATGCCGGCTTCCATTCTCCACGCAGGACGTTCTCGCCTGCTTTCGATTGCCGGCTGCATTTGCCTGCTGACGTTCGCGAGCGCCCGACTGCCGGCTGCTCCGCAGCATGGTGCGGCGGTACATTCTCCCTTTGAAAAGGCGCAGCGCATGCGGGAGGCCCTTGAGGGCCGGCCGGAGCATCAGCGCACACGCCGCGACTACGACCACGTGATCGATGCGTATCGGACGATTTATCACGGCGATCCCGTGTCCCCCAAGGCGGACGCGTCGGTTTCAGCGGTGGCGGATTTGCTGGCCGAAGAAGGGCGCGTTTTTCAGGATGAGAGGGCGCTGCACGATGCGATCGGGCAGTACGAGTTTTTGCGGAAGGCCTATCCTGGGAGCCGATATCGCTTCAGCGCGCTGCTGACCGAAGGTGAGATTTATCTGCGCGACCTGAATGATCGCGAGAACGCTCGAGCGACATTTCAAGAGTTCCTGAAGCTCTATCCGCAGAACGCGCTGGCCAACGAAGCCAGGGTCGAGCTGAGCAATCTGCACAAGCCCGCGGGGAAGACTGCACGGGGCGGCACGACGGTTGCGCAGAGCGCTGCCGGAAGCTCGACCCCAGTTACTGCCAAACCGGCATCGTCCGGGCATCGCACCGTGCTGACGGCTGCGATTCACTCTCAGGAACCGCAGACACAGGAACCGCAGACACAACCGCGTCACGCAGCGACACAGCCTGCGAAGCCGCCGCAGACAGAGGCAAAACCGGCGCCAGAGCAGCAGATCGCCGAAAACGATATTCCGCCTGCAGCAAAGCGCCCCGCGACGGAGCCTTCTCACCTGAGTGAGGCAGTTTTGAATGCTCCTCCGCCGCCCCGCAAGGGAAAGCTTCCACTGGTGACTGGTATCCGGCATTGGTCGACACCGGTGTACACGCGCGTTGCGATAGATTTGCAGGACGAGGTGCGATATGAGGCGGTCCGCGTGCCGAATCCTGATCGGATTTTCTTTGACCTGCAGGGGGTGCGCTTGTCGCCGGAGCTGATCGGGAAGTCGGACGAGGTGATCGACGACGGCTTCCTGAAGCAGGTGCGCGCGGCGCAGTTTTCGAATGATGTGACGCGGATCGTGCTCGATGTGAGTGACGTGAGCGAGTACTCGGCGTTCTTCTTGCCCAACCCCTCTCGTTTGATCATCGATGTGCATGGGAAGACGTCACGTTCTGCGCCCGTGTATACCGCTGTGGCTGCGCCCGCAGTTGTTCCCGCTCCAAAGCCGGCGACGAAGTCGAACAAGCCGCCACCAACAGTGGTGGTCGCCAAGACGGTGGTCGCCTCGAAGCCCACGATTGGGATCGGGACGGCGACCTCCCCGGCGGATGCGCTCGGGGATCCATTGCCATCACCGGGGAAGACCGTAGCTCGGACGCCGACACCCAAAGCTCCAGCGGTTATTGTGGTCAATGACGGCGATGATGCTTCGGCCATGGCGGATGTGGCCTCGTTGAGTCAGCAGCCGAATCGGGTGAAGGCGACGAAGCGGCCAACGAAGGCTCCTGTGGCGCAGTCGGTGGCGGGTACGACGCAGGCGCCACAGCCTGACGATGTGGTTGCCGCGAACACGGTGCCCGCTCCGACGCCGAGAATACGAGTTTCGCACAGTCGCAACGCGAATGCCTCTCCGGCAAGTACATCGCCGGCAAACACACTGACCGCAAGCACGCCGACAACAAACACGAGCACGCAGCCAATTCATGCGGCGCAGCCGACCGCCGATGGCCAGCGGTCGATGGTGCGAGCTCTTGGGCTGAAAATCAATCGCATCGTTGTGGATGCAGGGCATGGGGGGCACGATTCGGGAACACTCGGGCCGGATGGAATCCAGGAGAAAGACGTAGTGCTGGATGTGGCTCTGCGGCTCGGTCAACTCTTGAAGCAGCGGCTGGGCGCGGACGTAATCTACACGCGCGACGACGACACGTTCATTCCACTGGAGACGCGGACGGCGATCGCGAACAAGGCGCAGGCGGATCTATTCATCTCCGTGCATGCGAATTCGAGTCCCGATAATTCCGCACGCGGAGTGGAGACGTATTATCTGAACTTTACAACCTCGGCAGATGCGCTGGAAGTCGCGGCACGCGAGAATGCAGTGTCAGACCAGTCGATTCATGAGCTCTCCGACCTGGTGAAGAAGATTGCGCTGCAGGACAAGATCAACGAGTCGCGGGAGTTTGCCGCGGATGTGGATCAGAGTCTGTATGCGGGGCTCGAAGAAGGCAACGCTGGATTGAAAGATCGCGGGGTAAAAAAAGCTCCGTTTGTGGTGCTGATCGGTGCGAATATGCCCTCGATTCTGGCGGAGATTTCCTTCCTGACGAATCCGAGCGATGCGCATGAGCTGCGCGATCCGGCGTATCGCGAACGGATTGCGGAGTCGCTCTATCGCGGGGTGTCGCGCTACGTGGGCAGCCTGAGCGGAGTGAGAATCGCCGACGCGGCGACGCACAGCGCGAGCCGTTGAAGCCTCCTGTTTTGAGCGAGATGCCGAACCCTGTATGCTGAATTTGTATGCTCGATTTGTCATTTGTACGCGCCAATCTGGAATTGGTGGAACAGAAGCTCCGCGATCGCGGGCAGGATCCAGCAGCATTGCTCGGAGATTTTCGCGCGCTCGATCAAAATCGGCGCGAGCGCATCACGGAGGCGGAACAACTCAAGGCGCAGCGGAACAAGCTGAGTGAAGAGGTAGCGCGGCTGAAGAAATCCGGCCAGGACGCGAACGCGGTGATGGATGAAACGCGCGCTCTGAAGTCCCGTGTGGACGAGCTGGAGCAGGCGGCTGATGAGACGGACAAGATCCTATGGTTGATTCTTTTCAACGTTCCGAATCTCACGTTGGATGATGTTCCAGTTGGAAAGAGTGAGAGCGACAACGTCGAGATCAAGCGCTGGGGCGAGATTCCGCAGCGTGATTTTGCGCCCAAGCCTCATTGGGAAATCGGCGAGCAGCTCGGCATTCTTGATCTGGAGCGCGCAGCGAAGATTTCTGGAGCGCGTTTTGCAGTCTATTGGCGCGAGGGTGCGCGGTTGGAGAGGGCGCTCGCCAACTTCATGCTCGATGTGCATACGCGCGATCACGGCTACACCGAGGTTCTGCCGCCGTTTATGGTAAACAGCAAGAGCCTGTTTGGTACGGGGCAGTTGCCGAAGTTTGCGGAGGATCTATTCCACTGTGAAGACGGGCAAAAATACGAGCCGGGGATATATCGCGACAACGATCACTGGCTCATACCGACGGCCGAGGTTCCGGTCACAAATCTTTATCGCGATGAAGTTTTGGACGACGCGCAGCTGCCCATTTCACTGACCGCCTACACGCCGTGCTTCCGGTCAGAAGCGGGATCCTACGGCAAGGATGTTCGCGGGATCATTCGTCAGCATCAGTTTCAGAAAGTGGAGATGGTCAAATTCACCCGTCCCGAAAAGAGCGAAGCTGAGCACGAGAAGTTGACGCGCGACGCGGAAGAGATTCTGGAGCGCCTGGGGCTGCCGTACCGCCGGATGCTGTTGTGCACCGGCGACATGGGGTTTAGCTCAGCGAAGACCTACGACCTCGAAGTGTGGCTGCCCGGCCAGCAGCTTTATCGCGAGATTTCTTCATGTTCGAATTTCGGAGACTTCCAGGCGAGACGGGCGAATATCCGGTATCGGCCGGCGGGGCAAACAAAGACAGCGTTTGTGCACACGTTGAATGGCAGCGGGCTGGCCGTAGGACGGACGTGGCTGGCGATCATCGAGAATTATCAGAACACCGACGGCTCGGTTTGTGTGCCTGAAGCGCTGATACCCTATATGGGCGGGCAAACAGTGATCCGCGCGAAGGGCAAATAAGCATGTCACGGATTCTACGGAGCTATTTTTTCTGGACCTATGAGCGCGGCAGCTTTCATTACGACGTGATGGTGACGCTGATTCTCGCGTTCATCTTTCTCACGCCGAGAATCTGGAACTATGGCGATCGTCCGCAGGCAGAGAAATTGGCTCCGGGCAGCGTGCTCGTGAAAACAGCCGGTCCGGGAGATTTGGTTTACGAAATTCCCGCGGCGCAGATTCGCGGGAGCGGTTCGCTCGATTCGCAACTCCAACAGAACGTGGAATCGATTTCGGGGGCCGTGGTCATCGATCGCTACGAGGCGGTTAAGGAGCCGCACGGAAAGATCAGCGTTTATCGCGTATGGGCCCATCGTTAGGGCCAACTCGCCTGTCCTCCTGGCCCGCATCCAATCTCAACGGAGCAGAAATAGAACTTCTATGAAGAAAAGCAATCTGCTGCGCACGTTCGCAGTAATCCTGATTTTCACGCCTCTTGCAGCACTGGCGCAGAACGCCGAGCTGCAGAAAGTCCTGGCCGAGATGGATGAAGCTTCGGCTAAGTTTCAGAGCGCGCAGGCCGACTTTGTGTGGGACCAGTACACGGCGGTCGTGCAGAGCCATGATTATCAAAAGGGAACGATTGCGTTTCGGCGTCTGGGCAATACTACTGAGATGGTCGCGCACATCAAAACCGAAAACGATCAGCCCTCTCCGAAAGATGTGCTGTACAAGGGCGGAGAACTTGACTATTACCAGCCGAGCCTGAAGCAGGAGACGATTCTGAATGCGGGCGCGAATGTTGAGCGATATCTGACGCTCGGATTTGGCGGCAGCGGAAAGGATCTGGCAGCCCACTGGAACATCACGTACCAGGGCACGGAAAAGATCGCTGATGTGGACACGGCGAAGCTCGATCTGACTCCGAAGCAGCCGGGCAACAACGAATTCACACACATTACCGTGTGGGTCGATGCGAAACAGGCCATCTCGCTCAAGCAACAGGTGTTTCAGGCGAGCGGAGATTGGCGCACGGCCGTGTATTCGAACATTCGGTTGAACAGCGTGCCTCCGAGCGCGTTTGTGTTGCAGCTGGCTCCGGGGACGCAGAAAGTCAGGAAGTAGCGGCCTGGCGGCGGGGAGCGAGTGCAATTGCCGCTAACGCAATAATCATCGGAAAACACTCCAGAGTGTAGCGCGGCTCGGGCGCTTCGATGGTTACGAGAAGGGCGCAGCGGAGCAGGATGAAAGTCACCATCGCGCCTGCAAGCGGCGGCCGGCGTCTCACACCAAAAAGCGCAGCGATCAGATACAAGAGATTGAGCCCGGCGTAGGCCCACGCAAAGATGGTCTCGCCCTCATGATGTTGGAATTCCCACCAGCGCAGCTCAATCCACAGCAGTTCGGTGCGCGGACGTAGCCACATATCTGCCAGGCGTGCCAGGGGCAGTGCCAGGTAGTAGCGCAGTGGTCGGGCGCTGACTCGATCCGCGGCCAACTGCGCGAAACGTTCGTCCATTGCGGGGGTTAGAGTCTGCGTCTTGTTGTAATCATCGAGAAGCTGCCGGGTTTGCTCGTACTGCATCGAGCGGTCGAAGGCGCGCGATGGAAGCTTTGCGATGTCGATTACGTCGCTATCAACGTTCCAATAGACCTCCCAGGTGCAGGTCAGATCGACACAGACGGTTTTCGTCCAGCGGTTGAAGCCGGGATCGGTGAATTCCCCGGGGTCTGTGGCGTAGCGCGGGGCCAGGGGCTGAAAAACGTGAAAAGTGCGCCAGTTGCGTATGGTCCACGGAACAAAAGGAAGCACGGAGAGTACTGCAGCGACCGCTGCGTAGCGTAGCAGGCGCTTTGTGCCCCAGAGCTTGCCTCCGTACCAGACCATTGCAGGACAAAGAGCGACGGCAAGAAGGGCTCCATCGGGACGCAGCACAGCGGCGTAGCTCCAGGCGAGGGCTTCGAGCAGGGCCCAGCTCCAGCGCGGAGCATCTGTGCCAAGAAATCGCGCGAGTGCGTACAGAGCGACGGAGATCCAGAAGATCTCCAGCGTCTCAGTCAGAGGAACAGCTGCATAATTTGCCGTGAACGGGCAGAGCACAGCGAGCCACAGAGCCCACCACGCGGCTTTTGCACTCCAGATGCGGCCCGTGAAGGCGGCGATCAGTAGGCAGCTTGCGAGGTCCATGGCGGTCTGCAGGAACATAACCGCGTGGTAGTGTTCCATGCCGAAGAGCTTGAAGCAGGCGGCGAGGAATAGTGGATATCCGGGCAGACGGATAAGTGTGGGACGAAGGATTCCGCTGGTCGTCTTTCCATAGACGCCATGCAGCATCCAATTCTTTGCGATGTTTCCGTAGACGAGCGGATCGCCTTGAACTTCGGGGTAGGAGTGAATAAACCAGAGCCGTAGAGCCGCGCCTGCGGCCAGCGCCAGCAGCCCCACCCACCATGTACGAGGAAACGCAACTCGCATGAAGATGAATCATACAAGCGACCAGGAAGCGTCCTCAGGAAATCCTCGCACAGGGTAACCTATAAGAGGAGCAGAAATGCCTTGTGCAGTAAGCTGGAAATTCGCCCCACGACCTGATGAAACAAATCTTCTACGACCCGCAACGCAAGCGATGGAAGCGCCTCCGGCGCATCATGGACGTCACCGCAGTCGTCTCGACGATTGTGTTGATCGTCTTCTTTCTGAGCGTGGTTAAACGGCAAACGCTTCCCGAGCTATTACTGCCAGCGCAGAAGAGGAATTACAAGGCGCTCAAGGAGCGTACCGGAGATCCGCTCAGGAAGAGCGCGCCTCGCCCAGCCCGCCGAAAGACTCATCGCCGGCCGTCGGAGATCCCTCTGAACGGCGATGAAGGACTTCGCGCAGCGTTCTATACCAACGATGAGGCGAGCTATTCGTCGCTCAAGGCACACATCCACCAGATCGATCTGCTCTTTCCCGACTGGTTGCACGTCTTTGCGCCGAACGGCGATCTGATCGCCTCGACATCCCTCTTTCCGGTCAGCCTTTATAACGTTGTGGACAAAGCCGGGGTGGTTCACGGAGTCGATCCGCAGAACAGGGTGCAGCGCGTGCTTGCGGCCGCCAAGGAAGACACAGAAGTCTTCCCCATGCTGAACGATTACAACCCTGCCGATTCGCAATGGCATGGGGATACAATCGGGAAGGTCCTGAAAGACCCGGTCGCCCGCGAGAATCTGCATCAACAGATCGACAAGTTCCTTTATGCAAACCCCAACTACCACGGTATCTGTCTTGATTTCGAGCAGGTTCCGGACGAGGACCTGAAGGTCTATACCGAGTGGATCGGCGAGCTTTATCACGATCTGCATGCGAAGAACCTGCGCCTCTATGTGGACGTGGAGTCAAGCGCCGACGATTGGGTCATGAAGGCTCTGGCGAAGAACAGCGACGGCGTCATCCTGATGAATTACGACCAGCATGAAGAGGAGAGCGATCCTGGCCCAATTGCCGCTCAGGACTGGTTCGAGAACAACCTCCAGCGGGCGCTGAAGGTCGTTCCCAAACAAAAGCTGATTTGCGGGATGGGCAACTACGGATACGACTGGGCGCTGCCCCTTCCGGAAAAGGGCAAGAAGCCCGCCCAGCGAGTGGCGAACGTGGATGACCTGAGCGTGCAGGAGGCCTGGCAGCGAGCCGCCGACGCCGATGCCGATGTGCACCTGGAAGGCGATGAGTTAAACGCCCACTTTGCCTATGACGACGAAGACGAGCACATGCGCCACCAGGTGTGGTTCCTTGACGGCGTGACGGCTCTCAATGAATTGCGCGCCTCGCGCCAGATGGGGATCAGCACATTCGCGCTGTGGCGCCTGGGTATCGAAGACGGATCGTTATGGTCGGTGTGGGATCACCCCAGCGCGAAGGAAGCGCCGCACCAGCTTGCGGTGGTTCCTCCTGGAAACGACGTCGACACCGAGGGGGAAGGCGACATCTTGCGCATCATCTCGCGGCCGCAGACCGGCAGGCGTACCGTCAACATGGACGCGGATAACTTTACGATCACCGACGAGCACATGGAGTCGTTGCCGCGGTCGTACGTGGTCCAGCAGTACGGATACCATCCGAACAAGCTTGCGCTCACCTTTGACGACGGTCCCGATCCCACCTGGACGCCAAAGATTCTCGATGTGCTGAAGCAGTACAACGTAAAGGCTGCTTTCATGGTGATCGGAGAGCAGGGTCAGGACTACACCGACATCCTGAAGCGCTATGTTCGCGAAGGCCATGAGATTGGCAATCACACATTTACGCATCCGGACATCAGCGAAATATCCGACCGTCAGATCCAACTGGAGTTGAATCTCACCGAGCGGCTTTTTGCGGCCGAGTTGGGCATCCAGCCTCTCTACTTCCGTCCTCCTTACTCGATCGATCAGGAGCCGGACACGAACGACCAGGCCGCTCCCGCCGATCGGATCCAGCAGATGGGCTACACCATCATCGGCGACAAGATCGACACCGACGACTGGAACGAGCACCCCCGCAAGACGCCGCAGGAGATCACGGACAACGTGCTCGCGCAGCTCGCGATCATGAAGGACAAGCCGTGGTTTCGCGGCAGCATCATTCTGCTGCACGATGGAGGCGGCAACCGCTCGGCGACGGTCGCCGCGCTGCCTTTGCTCATTACGACACTCCGCGCCAAGGGATACGAATTGGTGCCGGTCTCCGAGCTGATGGGCAAGACCACCGCCGAGGTGATGCCGCCTATTTCGCCCCGGATGCGCTGGCAGGCGCGCATTGACTCGGTGGCCTTTTTCTTCTTCTCCTTCTTCAGCCATTTTGTTGTGGATGTTTTCTTCGTAGGCGACGTGTTGATGAGCGCGAGGCTGATCCTGGTGGGGATTCTGGCGCTGATCGCTCGCATCCGGCACCGCCGCATCCCGCACGGTAAGTATGATCCGCGTGTTGCCGTGGTCATTCCGGCGTACAACGAGGAGTCGGTGATTGTTCGCACGATTCGCTCGGTGCTCAACTCCGATTACCGGAACATCCGTGTCATCGTAATCGACGACGGATCGACGGACAGCACCTTCGAGGCAGCACGTGATGCGTATCCTGCCGAACTAGCTGCCGGCAAGCTGACCGTGCTTACCAAGCCGAATGCTGGTAAAGCGGAAGCGCTGAATTTTGCGTTGCAGCATCTGGATGAAGAGGTCTATGTCGGAATCGACGCCGACACCGTGATAGCTCCGGACGCGGTTTCGAAGCTGGTGCGTCATTTTGCTGACGAGAAAGTCGGCGCAGTTGCAGGCAACGCCAAGGTTGGCAATCGCGTGAATCTTTGGACGCGCTGGCAGGCGCTGGAATACATCACCAGCCAGAATTTCGAGCGCCGGGCCCTCGATTTGTTCAATGTGGTCACGGTTGTGCCCGGAGCCATCGGGGCATGGCGCACTGCCGCTGTTCTTCGTGGCGGCAGCTATCCGATCAATACCGTCGCCGAAGACGCCGACCTCACGATGAATCTTCTGGAACAGGGCTACAAGGTAATCTACGAGGACCAGGCGCTGGCATTCACCGAAGCGCCGATCAACGCCAGGGGCCTGATGCGCCAGCGCTTCCGCTGGTCCTTCGGAACCTTGCAGGCGGTCTTCAAGCACAAACAGGCTTTCCGCACGAACAGGGCGATGGGGCTGTTCGCTCTGCCCAATATCGTCATTTTTCAGATTCTGCTGCCGCTGGTCTCGCCCTTTATTGACCTGATGTTCATTGCCGGCGTCATTCATTACTTCATCGACCGGCATTTCCATCCGGAGGCCGCCAGCGCAGCGAGCTTTGAGAAGCTGCTGACCTACTTCCTGGCTTTCCTGATTATCGACTTCCTCACCTCGACTCTGGCTTTTTCACTCGAGCGCCGACATCCGGCCAACAAAGGAAATGGGTGGTTGCTCTTCCACATCTGGTTGCAGCGCTTTGCTTACCGGCAGATCTTTTCCGTGGTCCTATTCAAGACTCTGAAACGCGCGATCGATGGACGACCATTCGCCTGGGATAAGATCGAGCGCACGGCGAAGATGTCGCGCCACACCGAGAGCATTACGGCGAGCGGCTAGCGACTGTTAACTCTATACTCGGGCCAACTTGCATAGATTTCTTCCTCGGGATGCAGTAGCCTGATGCCGGGGGGAAGGTTATGCCACCCACCGGTCGCCACTTCTCTGAAAGCTGCATGGAATGCAGCCATCGCGGACTACGCCTCTTCTGCAGCCTGACTGATCACTCGCTGCAACGCTTGGACGAAATCGGGATGCACGTCGCGCTGCCCAGCCGGGCAGTTGTTTTTTCTGAAAGCCAAGCCTCAAAAGCCGTTTTCATCGTCTGCGAAGGCCAGTTAAAGCTGTCCGCCTCGTCCAGCGGTGGCCGCACTATGATCCTGAGGCTCGCCGGCCCGGGAGACCTGCTGGGACTTAGCGCAACGCTGAATAATCTTCCTTATGAAGTCACAGCCGAGACGTTGGAGCCGACGGTGCTCAAGAGTGTGCGTCGCGCTGACTTCCTGAAATTCCTGCAAACCTTCGGCGAAGTTAGTTCGAAGACAGCGCAAGTGATGGCAAAAGAGTATCGCGAGGTGTTTCTGGATGCACGCCGCCTTGCGCTTTCCGGCTCTGCCTCGGGTCGGTTGGCCTGCCTCCTGCTGGAGTGGGCCGCGAGCGCGGCTTGCGGCAAGCCCGAGCTTCGCTTCACCATGGCCCTGACTCATGAGGAACTTGCAAATATGGCAGGCACTTCCCGCGAAACCGTAACGCGGCTGCTGAATCAGTTTGAACGCGATCAACTCATTGCGCGCCACGGCTCCTCACTCGTCATTCTCAGCCCGGATCGGCTGAACCTGCTCGCCGACTAATTCTTCTCTCGCCGGGTCCAACGCAGCTTTCTTTTCCGGGTCGAAGACCGCATTCATCCGGCCATGTGATGCAGATCACATCCAGCCGTGAGTTGCATCACTGCCGCGCTATCTCTTTCAGCCCATAGTGGAGAAGAAATAGGAGAAAAGAGATGGAGACCAACAAACTCAAATTTGGAACCATCGTGGTAGCGACAGACCTTGGCAGCACAGCATCGACTACACTTCGCTACGCTCAGGCGATTGCGCGTTTCCAAGGTTCTACGTTGGTGATTGTGCACGTGATTGATCCGGTCGGCTATGCGTTTCCAGACGGAGCGCCAGATTTCGCGGTTGCGGACAAGGCCGCCCGCGACGAGCTGCGTAGGATCGAGGCGGAGAAACGCGATGAGGGAATTCAGATTCATTCCGTGGTGGAGACCGGTGTGATCTGCGAGCGCATCCTGCAAGCTGTTTGCGACCACCATGCTGATTTGCTGGTGGTGGGCACGGGGGCCAAAAGCAGGCTGGGCAAAGTTGCACTCGGGACAGTTGCGCGACAGCTAGTCGCCAGGACTCCATGCCCGATCCTGACCGTTTCGCCGGAAGCCAACACGCACTTGCCCTGGGCCGGAGGAGGCTGGCGCCGCGTCCTGGTGGCCACGGAGTTCTCCCCAATTTCCCGCTTTGCGCTAAGCTACGCGCAACAGATCGTTCACGAACAACTGGTTGTCGTCCATGTGGCGCGTTGCTTGGACGAGGGGAAATGTGCGAATTGCAGGGAGCGGCTGCGCTTTCTTGCGCCATTCAACGAGTCGCATACTGTTCCGGTCGATCATGTTGTCGTGTCGGGAAACGCCGCCGATTCGATTGCCGAACACGCCAATAAACTGCACGCGGATCTGGTCGTGCTTGGCGCTCCGGTCAACGAACTTACCCCGGACGAGTTTCATTCAAGCACCGTGTTGCAGGTCATCTCACAAGTCTCTTGTCCGGTGCTTTGCGTGCGCTCTTCCAGGACAACTTCTCAACAGGAAGTCATTGAAGAGGTCGCATACGCGTAGATCGCAACGAGTTTCCCAACATATGCCTGAAAGGAGAACGAGCCATGCTTAATCCCATCGAAGAAACATTTGAAACCAAAACCTTTGCCGCTCCCAACATGATCGTGATGGCGACTGATTTAACCGACACTGAGGAATTGTTGCCACATGCAATTGCCCAGGCCAAAGCCTCGAATGCTGCTTTGCGCTTCGTCTATGCCATTCCACCTTACGAGACTTTTGTGCCGGAAGCAGGCAAGGTTGCCTACATCGATCCGGCGGAAAGGGCCCGCGATGCGCGGATGGTGCTGGAACAGCTGGCAAAACAGGTGTCTGCGCAGGGCATAAACTGCGCCGTGACGGTTCGCTGTGGAGAACCCGCGGACATTGTCGCGGAATTGGTCAAGGAAACCGGCGCACAGCGAGTTATCGTTCGCACGCACGGGCGTACTGGAGTAAAGCGGCTGTTCCTGGGTTCAACGGCTCGCGAGATTCTGACCAGGATCGATGTACCGGTTTGCACGATCGGGCCACATTGCCTGCCGCCGTCCAGGGATGGCGTTCACACGATTATGCATCCTACTGCGCTCGAGTCCGATTGCTTCATAAGTGGGCGGCTCGCGCTCGATCTGGCAGAGTATCACCGTGCCGAGCTGACAATGTTGCACGTGGTAAGCCCCGATACCGCTATCGAGCCGTATCTGGACCCGCATTACGCTTTCGAGAAACTGGCATCGATGTTGCCGTCGGAGTCTGAGAATGCGCACATCAAGGTCCACACGCTGGTTGTCCCTGGGGATACGACGAAGGAAATCCTGCGCGCTGCGGAGGAGATTCATGCGGACATGATCGTTCTGGGCGTTCACCCCGGGCTTCCCCACGGGGCACTCGGAAAGGACGAGCACGCGTATTCTGTTGTGACTTCCGCGCTGTGCCCTGTGCTCTCGTTCCGGACGCCGGAGCGTAAGGGAAAGAAAAGCTCCGATATGGTCCACAATGCGTGCGTGATTTGCTGACTGTCTCCATTGGAGAAGAGGTTGCGACGGTCGGCGTTGAAGCAGTGGGGCTGTGGCATTGTCCCGGGAAGTTCAATCGGGCAAGGTCACGGCCTTTGCTGCCTTGATAAAGATTTTGGCCGAAGGGAAGAGCCTTCCACTGGGCGATTCATAAAAATCGCCCGGCCTGGAACGGTGGCAATGAAAACGGGATAAACTGGAGAGTTATGGCTACTATCACGCTCCCCACCGTCATCCTGCCGCGCTCCCCGAAAGGCGAGTTCAAGAACGAACCATTCGTCGATTTTTCGAAGCATGACAATGCCCACGCGATGAAAGAGGCGCTCACTCGTGTGGGCGATATGCTCGGCCATGAGTATGAGCTGATCATTGGCGGAGAGCGCTTGCGGACTTCGGGCAAGATCGAGTCCCGCAATCCGGCCCGACCTGTGCAGATTGTCGGTATCCACCAGAAGGCAGGCGCCGAACATGCGGAGCAGGCGATTCAGGCAGCGCTGCAGGCTTTTGCCACGTGGCAATATGCTCCGGTCGAAGAACGCGTCTCGCTGCTGCTGAACGCGGCGGAAATCATTCGCGCCCGCAAGTTTGAATTCTGCGCATGGCTAACCTATGAAGTCGGCAAGAACTGGGCGGAAGCCGACGCTGACGTGGCTGAAACCATCGATTTCCTGGAGTTTTACTCGCGCGAAGCATTGCGCCTTGCCGGGTCAACTACGCCGATTCAATATCCCGGCGAGCGCAACCAGCTCATTTACATTCCGCTGGGGGTTGGCGCGGTAATTCCGCCTTGGAACTTCCCCTTTGCCATCATGGCAGGCATGACGACTGCCGCCATTGTCACTGGCAACACCGTCGTCCTCAAGCCGTCGAGCGACTCGCCGACCATCGCCGCAAGGTTTGTCGACGTGCTGGAAGAGGCCGGGCTGCCGCCGGGGGTGGTGAACTTCTGCCCGGGTTCCGGTGCCACCTTTGGAAACGCTGTGGTCGAGCATCCCAAGACGCGATTCATCGCCTTCACCGGCTCAAAGGAAGTGGGACTCGATATTCACGAGCGGGCAGCGAAGACCCAGCCCGGTCAGATCTGGATCAAGCGCACGGTGCTGGAGATGGGCGGCAAGGACTCGATTGTTGTTTCCGCCGACGCGGACCTGGATCAGGCAGTAGAGGGTGTGGTGGCGGCGGCCTTCGGGTTTAGCGGTCAGAAATGCTCAGCGTGCTCCCGCGCGATTGTCGAAGAACCGCTCTACGACGTCTTCATCGAGCGCGTGCGAGAGCGTGTGGAAGGTCTGACGGTTGGCGATCCGGCGGCGAATGCGAATATGGGCCCGGTTGTGAATGAAGGCGCTCTCAAGACAATCGTGGATTACATTGCGATTGGAAAGAAGGAAGGACGACTGATTGCGGGCGGCGAGATCGTCGACACTCCGGAAAAGGGTTACTTTGTTGAACCGACGGTGATTGCGGATATCGCGCCTGACGCGCGCATTTCCCAGGAAGAGATCTTCGGTCCGGTTCTGGCGATTCTGAAGGCTCAAAATTACGACGATGCACTGGCAATTGCCAACAATACCGAGTTTGGGTTGACAGGCGCGGTATATTCGAGCGACCCCCAAAAGCTCGAGCGAGCCCGCCGGGAATTTCATGTTGGCAATCTTTACCTCAACCGCAAATGCACGGGCGCGATGGTCGGAGCGCATCCCTTCGGCGGATTCAATATGTCGGGTACGGATTCAAAGGCAGGAGGACCGGACTATCTCTACTTATTCAGTCAGGCTAAGTCGGTTGCCGAGAAACCACGGTAACCAGAGATATATTCGATCGAGCAACCGCAAATCGATAACTTCGCACATTTGAGATAACCTAATAACATGCGCACGAAAAGTCTGATGCGCGGAGACAGCCGTTGGCAAAGATCCTCTGCGTAGATGATGATCCAGGCATCATCTCGTTTAAAAGAATAATCCTGGAACAGGCAGGGTATGAAGTAACAACCTGCACTTCTGCTGAGGATGCGATTCGAGAGATAGAACGGGTCGTTTTTGATGGTGTCGTGACAGATTGGCGCTTGGGGTCTGATCGTGGCCGCGCCATTGTCGAAGCGGCAAAGGCACGTCTCACGGTGCCCGTGGTGGTCGTATCGGGGTATGTGGCCGAAGCGTTCCAGGCGGCCGAGCCGTTGGCAGACATTTATCTGGAGAAGCCCGCGGATCCTCGCGAGCTCGTACAGATATTACGTACGCTGCTCCAGGCGAAGGTGCTTCGTAACCACAATCTTCCTAGTTAGCAGGCCACGGGGCTTTTGCAGAGCGACGGTGTTCGAGAGCAGCGACCGCGGGGCAGGTCCCCAGACCGCCCCCCGAGCCCTTTGCTCAGTTCAGTCGTCGCGAAATCGCCTCTAGTGGGTTTGCAGGATCAGGTCTCCGGCTGCTGCCGCCGCTTCGGCCAGCATGCGATGGTGAATCGTAAATAGCGCAAGCTCCAATCGATCGGATACGCCGGTCTTGTCATAGATGCTGCGCAAGTAGTTCTTGATCACCTGCTCGGTCGTGGTGAGGCGCATGGCGATTTCCTTGTTCTTGCAGCCTTGAACAATGAGCGCGACAATTTTCATTTCCTTGGGAGTAAGACGGTCTCGAACCCTTGCCCCCACGTGATCTTCGTCCTGTGAGCCTGTTCCCAGTCCGGCCACTTTCACGCCGCGCTCGCCACGCACCACGCGGCGGGTGCAGTCGATCAGCGCTGGCCCGCTTACCGAGCGGTGCGCCGCGCCATGCACGCCCGCGGCGAGATAGGAGTTCGTGGACTCGCTGTTCTCGGCGATCACGATACAAAGACTGCCTTGAGCGCGAACCCGCTCGACAAGTTGATTGATGTTCAGTTTGAGCGCGGAAGCGAATAAAAGTGTCGCTCCCCTGAATGCTTCCAAAACCTGATAAAGGCGCTCCGCATCGCCGCACTGCGCAATGATGCGGAAGTCATCTTCCATGGTTAGAACTTTTGCGGTTCCTGCACGGAAGATGGCCTGATTGTCTGCCAGGATTATCTTATTCATACTCACAGCCATCCTTGCTGTAAAATGCCGAGACCCGGCACACGAGTGTGCGGGACTCGCCGAAATGATCGACTGCAGGCTGGCGCATCACAACACGCGTACATGACTTATCGACCACAAGGCAATGTTATGTACTCGGTGTCTCTTACTCAGACACTATGAGTACCCAGACGATAACTTCATTTCTCCGAAGCTATTACCAAGAGTTTGTGGAACTTTGATTTGTATGTTCCCAATAGACTATCCGACGATTTCGAAGTTGCAAAGAAAAAAGTGTCCCCGAGGATAACATTTTCTGACGGCTGGAGGCCGGGATCCCGTTAGGGCGTTCGTCATCGGACTGGTAATACACTGGAATATATGGGGAAGCCAGTCATTCTCGCAGTGGACGATGACGTCAGCGTTCTTGAGGCCGTGATCCAGGACCTGCGCCGGAAATATGGCGCCGGTTATCGCATCCTGCGTGCCGGCTCAGGACAAGCGGCTCTCGATACCTGCATTCAGCTCGAGCAGCGGGGCGACGCTGTTGCGCTGTTTCTCTCCGATCAGCGGATGCCGGGCATGTCGGGTGTGGATTTTCTGGAGAAAGCCCAGAAAATCTACCCGGAGGCCAAGCGCGCCTTGCTGACCGCGTACGCCGATACGGAAGCCGCGATCAAGGCCATCAATACGGCCAAAATCCACTACTACCTCACTAAGCCATGGGATCCGCCCGAGGAGCAGCTCTATCCGGTATTGGATGACCTGCTCGAGGCCTGGAAAGAAGGCTACCGCCCGCCTTTCGAGGGCCTCCGCGTGGTCGGCCCCCGGTGGTCGCTGCAGGACCATCAGGTCCGCGATTTTTTGTCGCGCAATCAAATTCCGTATGTGTGGCTTGATCCGGAAACCGACAGCCAGGCCTTCGATCTCCTGGCGCGCTACAAGCTGAACGATCGCCAGCTACCGGCAGTTCTCTTTCCCGACGGATCATCGCTGGTTCAGCCCACGCAGCAGGCGCTGGCGGAGAAAGTTGGCCTGAGCACCCATGCGGCGAGCGACTTCTACGACCTGGTGGTAATCGGAGCAGGTCCGGCGGGCCTGGCGGCCGCCGTCTATGCGGCATCGGAGGGCCTGCGCACGCTGGTCATCGAGCCGGAAGCGCCCGGAGGACAGGCTGGGTCGAGTTCGCGCATTGAGAATTATCTGGGCTTCCCGTCAGGATTGAGCGGAGCCGATCTTGCCCGCCGCGCCTACGTGCAGGCCTCGCGCTTCAATGCCGAATTTCTTACCCAGTGCGTGACTGGTATTCGCGCGGAAAATCAATACCGGCTCGTCCGCTTGGGAGACGCCCGCGAGGTGTCGTGCCACGTCTGCCTGATCGCCATTGGCGTCAACTACCGGCGTCTGGACGCCCCTGGCATCGACCGCCTCACTGGATTGGGTGTTTACTATGGCGCCGCCCTGGTGGAAGCCCGCTCCTGCAGGGACGAGCACGTGTACATCATCGGGGGCGCAAACTCCGCGGGTCAGGCGGCCATGCATTTTTCAAAGTATGCCGGCCGGGTGACGATGCTGGTTCGCGCCGAGTCGCTCGAAAAGACAATGTCGAAATATTTGATCGATCAGATCGCTCAAACATCCAATATAACGGTGGAGACACGCACGCAGGTGATTGAGGCTATGGGAGAAAGCCGGCTGGAGTGCCTGAAAATCCGGAACGGCAGCGGAGACCAAGTCCGCCCAGCCTCCGCTTTATTTGTGTTCATCGGAGCGGCGCCGGTGACCGACTGGTTGCCCGAAGAGGTCATGCGCGATCCGAACGGCTTCGTTCTCTCCGGGCCTGACTTGAAGGTGGAGAATAAGTTGCCGCGCGGCTGGAAGGAAGACCGGGAACCGTATCTGCTCGAAACCAGTCTGCCCGGTGTTTTCGTAGCAGGCGACATCCGGCATGGCTCGGTGAAGCGCGTTGCTTCGGCCGTAGGCGAGGGATCGATCGCCGTACAGTTTATGCACCAGTATCTGGCACGTTTTTAAGGGTGACGAGAAAAGCGAATCGATGGAAGAGAAGCAAACCAACCTGAACACGAAAACGATTTCCGCGCGAGAATTGCTCGCAGAAATACGGCAAATCCCAATCTTTCAACTGACTAAAGAGCAGGACCTGGAGTGCCTGGGCGAGGTCGAGCTGGTCGAGGCTCCGGCCGGCGCGGTTCTCTTCGATCGCGGCGAGACACGCCTGTCCTTCTGGGTCGTCCTTCAGGGTGAAGTACGCCTGGTAAAGCCGGAATTGGACAACGGGATCACCCTCCTCGGCTCCCTTAAGGCGGGCGACACGTTTGGCGAGGTGCCTCTTCTAACCGGTATTGCGGGTGCCCCGGCGCGGGCCGAGGTGACCGCGCCGAGCCGGCTGGTGCGCGTCAATGCCCCGTCCTTTTGGAGCCTAATGGGTACGTGCCCGGTGGTGCGTGCCGGGATTCTGTCCAACATGGGCCGCCGTCTGGAAACCTATCAGGCGCTCACCCTGCACCGTGAAAAGCTCATCTCGCTCGGAACCCTTGCCGCAGGGCTCATGCACGAACTCAACAATCCCGGTGCCGCCGCCCGGCGCGCCGCCTCGCAGCTGCGCGAAAATCTTACCCGCCTGCAACAGATCAGCCTGCGCTTTACGCGCACGCCGCTTACTGCCGAACAGAAGGATTGCCTGCGCGATTTGCAGGAGGAGGTTCTGAAGTTCGAGAAGCCAGCCGCCATGAGCACGCTCGACCAGGCTGACGCCGAAGACGAACTCCTCAGCTGGCTGGAGAGCATCGGCGTCGAGAATGCCTGGCAGATGGCCCCGATCCTCGTGGCTGTTGGCTGGACGCGCGAAGATATTGAATGCGCCCACGCGGCCTTCCCAGCGGAGTTTCTTTCCGACGCGCTCAATTGGCTGATGTCGCTGATTTCGAGCATGCAGCTCGTGGGCACGATCGAAGAAAGCATCACGCGCGTCACCGACCTGGTCATCGCCGTGAAGAAGTATGCCTACGACGACAAAAATCGTGAGCGCGAGATCGATGTGCACGACAGCATCCTGAGCACGCTGACCATCCTCGCTCACAAGTTCCGCTACAAGCAGATCGTCATCGAGAAGCGCTTTGCGCCCGAGATGCCGACCGTCAAGACCAGCGGCACGGGACTTAGCCAGGTGTGGACGAATATTCTGGACAACGCGATCGACGCTTCGCCGGAACAGGGCAAGATCGTCATTCGCACCTGGACGGAAGATCATCAGGCCTGCATCGGCATCGCCGATCAGGGAACCGGGATTGCGCCCGAATATCGCGATCAGATTTTTGAGCCCTTCTTCACGACCAAGCCGGTCGGCATCGGTACCGGACTGGGCCTCGATATCGCGCACCGTATCGTCGTCGGCCAATTCGGAGGCACCATCACTTTCACCTCCGAACCGGGTAACACGGAGTTCATCGTTAAACTGCCTGCGGGAAAGTGAACGCGATGCTCAAGACGGACAGTCTTCGCATCCGACGGTTTGTGACAGCACAGCCTAAGCAAACTGACGAGAAGCGCGTTTCATAGGACTGAACCCCACCTATGCTGACAAGGCCGCCTTCTCAATCTGCTTCAGCCTTTCCGTCAGCAATTCCTGCTCCCGCAGGTTTTGCGTCATCGTGATTGCGCGTTGGATTTCCTCACGCGCCTCAGTGAATCTCCCCATCTTCATAAGCAGATCTCCGCGAACACTGGGAAGCAGATGGTAGCCAGCCAGGGCAGAGTCAGTGCCGGGCGGGTCCATTGCATCGAGTGCATCGAGTCCAGCAGCAGGGCCTTGCGCCATGCCAATGGCGACCGCACGATTCAGTGCCACGATGGGAGACGGGCTGATCTGCATCAGAGCGTCGTAGAGAAGTACGATCCGCTCCCAGTCGGTCTCTTCGGCTGTGCGAGCCCGCATGTGACAGGCAGCAATCGCTGCCTGCAAAGCATATTGTTTAGCGCCACCGTCCAGCTTTTGCGCGTGTTCGAGCGCAGTCATTCCTCGCTGAATCTGTGCGTGGTCCCACAAAGAGCGGTTCTGGTCCGGCAATAAAACTGCCTCGCCCTTTGGTCCCCGGCGGGCTGCAGTGCGCGACGCGTGTAGTTCCATCAGTGCCAGAAGACCGTGAACTTCAGATTCGCCGGGAAGAAGTTGCGCCAGTATGCGTCCGAGCCGCAGCGCATCGTCGCAGAGGGCAGCCCGCATCCATTCATCTCCCGATGTCGCGGTATATCCCTCGTTGAAGATCAGGTAGACCACGGAAAGTACTGACTCCACCCTGCGGCGCAACTCGTCCCCGCGCGGCGTCTCAAAGGGAACGTTGGCTTCCGCGAGAGTCTTTTTGGCGCGAAAGATACGCTGGCCCATCGTCTTTTCAGGCACAAGGAAGGCGCGGGCGATCTCCGCCGTAGTAAGGCCGCCGATCAGACGCAACGTAAGCGCGACGCGTCCTTCCACCGCGAGGACCGGATGGCACGCGGTAAAGATAAGCCGAAGGACGTCATCGTTGATCACCTGATCCAGTGCCTGGTCCATAGCCTCTCCGAGCCGCTGCTGTTGCGCTTCAAGCTCCCGGGCAATTTCTTCGTGCTTTTGTACAAGCATCTGTCCACGGCGGAGAGTATCAAGAGCGCGCCGCTTGGCCGCCGTCATCAGCCATGCAGCGGGATTTTCGGGAATACCTTCCTCGGGCCACACCTCGAGGGCAGTGACGAGAGCGTCCTGGGCGAGTTCCTCTGCAACGCCGATATCGCGGGTGACGCGGGCAATGGCGGCGATAAGCCGTGTGGACTCGATCTTCCACACGGCTTCAATCGTCTTAGGCACATCTTTCATGCCTGCTAGATTACGGCGTTCCGGTATTCACTGACGATGTCGCGTCGTCGAACTATCCGGTCTTCAAAGGGTCAACGACCTTGTAATGATTGAGGAGGATGCCGGTCGGCGTTGTTTTCGTGTTGAGGAGTTCGAATGTGCGTGGCGCCGTTCCTTCCACAAAGAAGCGTTTTCCTGTGCCCAGCAGGACCGGATACACGACCAGCAGGACTTCGTCCGCAAGCCCATGTTCGAGCAGCGGCGATGTCAGTGTGGAGCTACCCCAGAGGATAAGGTCCGGGCCGTCCTGTGACTTGATGCGGCGAAGGCCCTCGACCAGGTCCGGTCCAACGGCCTCGAACGGGCCCCATTCAAGGCTGTCTGGCCTGTGGGTCACGACGTATTTCGTCGCAGCATTAAGGCGGTCCGCCATCGGACTGCTCGGCGCCTTTGGCCAGGAGCCCGACCATGCATCATAGGTGCGACGGCCAAGCAGCACATCGCACTTCTCGCCATGGGCGGCGACGAGTGCATCTCTGCCAGCCGGGGTCCGATAGGGCGTGGACCAGTCGCCGTAGGGGAAATTGTTTTCATCCGCGGACTGCTGGATCACGCCGTCCAGCGAGATGTGTTCGAAAATTTTGAGCTTTCTCATTTTGAGTCTCCGTGGCCGGGTGATTTTATATTCGGCCGGATTTTCAGGAACGCTCGCACCTCGACAGGAGCCCGGCAGGCAACGACGGCTTTGCGTGCCCACGCGAGGGCCTCATCCATGTCAGCGGCTTCGAGTATCCAGAAGCCGCCCACGTGCTCCTTGGTCTCAAGGTACGGCCCGTCGGTGATGACCACGTCTCCACCAGGCTGCTTATGCAATGATTTCGCCCTGGCTGCCGGTTCCAGGCCGCCGGCAAAGAACCTGGCGCCGGCGGCAGCCATCTCCTCGTTGAGCGCGCCGATATCGCGAATCATCGCTTCGCCTTCCAGAGACGGGTCGTAGTTGTTGGGGTGTTGAATTGCGACCAGATATAGCGGCATATTTTTCTCCTTTTTACATTCTGGGTGCCGGCGTGCCATCGGACCATTTGTCCGCGCCTACCAGGAATACGGCTATGGGAGGAAAGCTTTGCAGCTGTGGATACGACTGCTCGGATGAATACCAAAAATTCACTGCCATAACCGGAGAATTGGGGAGATTCGCACCCCAGGCTGCAACGTCCTTGATGGATGCGTAGAACATGATGTGAGGCATGTTGTGGCCGCCGTTATCGGTAAGGTAGGACGACTTCGCCATCATGTAGGACACGGCTCCCGGCTCGAGAGCCGGCAATTCTTTCTTCTCAAGTGCCGCCTTAATTGCGGCGATGGCCTCGACCCTGGATTGCCCGGCCAGCAGCAATTCCGTCCGTTTATAAGCAAGCGGCAGCATGGAGCGCGCGGCCGGTGGATTGAGGCATTCCGCGGCTCGAACTTTCGGATTCCAAAATTCGGGCCAATCGAAAATAGCCCCCCATCCACGTCCCACCCAGCACACCCAGCCATTCTTGCCTTCCACCGCGGTTTCGTAGCCATGCCGGCCAAGGACGAGAACCGTGGCATCGCGTGAAATGGCGTCCGGAGCTGCACTTCGTGCCAGCGCGATCTCGGCAGTTCGGTCCACAAGATACTGCTCGATCGGGGCCATCTTCGGATAAGGTGTCGTGGCATCCTGTGCCATCGCCTGGTGCGCCGTACCGAGTACGGCAACGAGGATAACAACGAGTACAGCGGGCAGTGCGAAGCTCTTGATTGCGATTCCGCCAAGCTTCTTTTTTCGCATAGTTTCTCCTGAGAATGGGCCCCTTTTTTTCGCGAGGTCGTTCTTCAGCGGGCAACGTTCTGTCGCCATCGCTGCGCGATCGGTTCGTTCAAGTCCGCTCAGTTGCTAGTCGGAGAGGGCACGAAGAATATCTCTCGCACCTCGACCTGCCCCCGGGTGGCGACGACGCCTTTGCGCGCCCATGCCACCGCTTCGTCCATGTCAGCGCATTCCAATATCCAAAAACCGCCAATGTGCTCCTTGGTCTCAAGGTACGGCCCGTCGGTGAGGAGAACGCCGCCATCGGGCTGCGCCCGCAGCGACTTCGCGGCCCCTAGCCCGCAAGCGAATTTTGTGACGCCGGCCGCGTCCATTTCGTCATTGAGCGCGTGGATCTCGCGGCCCACCGCTTCGTCCACTGTGGACGGGTCGAAGTCGTCGGGTTGGTAACCAGCAACCAGATATTGCGGCATTGTCTTCTCCTGGAATGGTGTTCAGGCGGGCTTGTTGCCCCGCCTTCACTATAACGACGAACGGCGGAACCGGAATTCGACAAGTCGTCGAGGAAATATTGTTTCTTCCCGCGCTTCAAGAAATTCGTGGAGAGCATCCCGGAAGTAGCTCCTCTGCTTGCAGAGATCGATCGCTTCGAGCAGCGCTGTCTCAATGCCGCTCAGTGGTTTCCTGAGGCGCTGATCGAAAGAGGAACTCTCGCACCTCGACCGGCGTCCGACAGGCTATGACGGCCTTGCGCGCCCACGCTACCGCCTGGTCCATGTCAGCGGTTTCCTATATCCAAAAATCGCCTACATGCTCCTTGGTCTCAAGGTACGGCCCGTCGGTGATGAGACCCATGCGACTCGACCGGCTCATCAAGTTCCGATGTCGACTTCGGGCCGTTGCTGCTGCTGCATCCTCCAGCACAACCATCATCGCTCACCATGTTCCTTCCGTTCCTGTCTGGACGAAGACCAGTCATTTGCTTCTCGGACATCCATGATAAGTAAAGTCAAGGGAAAAGCGAGGGTCTTCGTGCCGCGCTCGGAGGGCGCGGGGTGAGGTATGTTTTTTGCAGTTCCTTTCATAGCGCTTTTGTTTTTGGTTCCTGCGATGGAACGCAGAACCACACATCCATTTGCTGTCTTGGGCCGTAGCCGTCACAGATGTTTGAGTTGAGATTCTCTGCCAGTCTCGAAACAAGTGAGTTGGAGCCTTGGGAGCGGATGCTCCGTCGCTCAGCCGAAAAGTTGTGAGACCTGGCAGAGTGCGCTTGAAAAGCCCTGAATGTGGGAGCAGCAGTTATGCTGCGTCGCGGCTGTGAACCTGGTGAGTCACGAAGGCACGTTCTCCGCGATCGATGGCCAAAAGGTATGCTGCCAGCTTGCGGGCGACGGCGATGGTAGCCTGGTTGTGGTTGCTCTGCGCGGCTTCGCGCTCGTAGAGAACGGCCAGCTCCGGGTTGAGTCTCGGAGCCAGATGCGCGGCCTCCAACAGCACCGTCTGCAAGTGCCGATTGCGCTGCTTGGAGATGGGCATGCGTCTGGAACTGTCGGCCGAGGTCTTCTCTCCGCTGCACAGACCGCAGTAGCTGATGGCCTGCTTGACAGAGTGGAACCGCTCAACCTCGCCCACTTCGAGCACCCAGGTCAGCGCCGTGACGTGGCCGATGGCAGGGATCGTCATCAATCGCTCGACCCGCGCTGCTAGCAGTGGGTCGGCTTCGAGCGAACGCAGCAGAGCTCGTTCCGTCTTCTGGGTGCGCTCGATCATCTCGCGGGTGAGCTTCAGCAGCGGCCACACCGAGGGGTCGATCTCCTGGTTCGCGGGCAGAACCTGATGGAAATACCCCTGCTGGTGCAGCTTCTCCTTGTTGTAGGTGACGCCGGACTCCATCAGCAGCTGCGCGATTTTGTTCTTCAATTGGACGTTTTGCCGGACCAGCAGCTTCCGGTAGCGCAGGGTGCGCCGGCGCTGCCGAATCTCCATCGGTGCCATGTAACACTGGGGCAGAAAGTCACAGCGCAGGCAGTCGGCGATCCTGCCTGCATCGATGCGATCGTTCTTCTTCTTAGCCACGGCAATGGCACGCAGCATCAGCGGATGAGCCACCTTGACCGCTGCCGCGTGCGGTCGAAGGTAGTCGTAGATCCAGCCCGTAAACATGGTCGCTTCCATCGCCACCGTCCAGGGCTTCGCCAGCGTCCTAATCCACTCCTGCAGACCCTGCCGCGTCGCCGGTATCTTGCCCTCTGACAGAACCTTGCCACTGTTGTCCTTCACGCAATAACTGATCGTCTTTTTGTGGATGTCCAACCCGATGAAGTTCATACTGGTCCCGAGGAGCCTCCTTGGATGTTTCTGAATCAGCCGCTTCTGCTGAGTTCAGCACTTGTACACCAAATGCTCCTCAACCAGCGACTTATCCATCCAAACAAGTGACGTTCCTGATGCTGGATAAACTGACTCAATCTCACTTTGCCGATCCAAAACACAAAAGGCCCCAGGCATTCGCCGGGAGCCCTTCACGCGACACCTTCGACAGCGATTACACTTGAGCGGGAACCGGCTTTGCCGCTTCCGAGTTGAGGCTCGCGTTGGTGCCGGAATTCACCTGCTGTTTCGGGTCATTACCTGGCTTGCGAATGTCGATGCCGCCCTTGAAGAACGCGCCATCCTCAATCGAAATCCGCTGCGCCGTCACGTCCCCGGTCAGCGAACCTTCGCTGCGAATGTCCACGCGATCGCTCGCGCTCATATTGCCGCGCACCTTGCCGAGGACAACAATCTCGCGCGCCGTGATGTTCGCCGCGACCTGTCCGTTCCGGCCCACCGTCACGCGGTTGCCTGCCAGATTGATCGCGCCTTCCACCTTGCCGTCGATATAAAGCGATTCCGAACCGCTCACTTCGCCCTTCACCACCAGGCTTTTGCCAATGGTTGCCTGATCGCCGGACGAAGCAGGCTGCGCGCTGGCTGTCGGAGTACGGACCGCCGGTTCAAAACTGGGGGTGGCAGGCGCCGCCGGACGAACCGGTTCGTTGGTGGGCGTCTGCGAAGAGCTGCTGGGCTGATTCGGTTTCCACATCGTGTTAACTTTTCCTCTCTTCTTCTGCTTGCTCCACTGGACCAGCGGCGCCGTGGGAAACTTTCGCCCATCGCAGCGCCCCTCATCCCGCAGGGCTTGAATTACGTCGATCCCTCTTTGACCAGGCCCTCGTCAGGCCTGTTCGCCAACAGCCAATCCGCACAATCGGCGTTATGACTCGATCTTATACACCCTCACGGAAAAAATGCACCCTCCCTGTGAATCTTTTCGTCAATGCGGGAAACTCTTGAGTCACATGGAACAGCTGAGAAGCAGACAGCTGCCCCTGCCGTACCATGTTCCTGTGACCGACCGCGAACTCATCCGCCACATCGAGCGATCCCCCGGACAGCGAGCCGGATACAAGCAGCTCGTCCGCGAGTTCTCGCTCGGCGGAGGACGCGAGCGCCGTCTGCTCCTCGAACACCTCGCCCGCCTCACCGCCGCCGGCCATCTCGTCAAGACCGATCGCGAGCAATGGGCCATTCCCAAAGCTCCCGCAAAATCCGGATATCAGGCCAGCAACCTCGTCGCCGGGCGCCTCGACCTGCACCGCGACGGCTTCGGTTTCGTCCGCCCCGCGCAGGGCGACCGCCTCGACGACATCTTCATCCCGCCCAACGAAACCCACGACGCCATGCAGGGCGACCAGGTCCTCGTCGAACTCGCTCCTTCCCGAAATGACGGACGCAAGCTCGGTCGCATCGTCCGCGTGCTCACCCGCCGCAACGCGACCGTCATTGGCACTTTCCACTACGCGCGCGAAGGTCGCGGACGTGAGAATTTCGGCGACAACTACGTCACGCCCTTCGACGACCGGATGAACCAGCCCATCCTCATTCCCTTCGACGCGCCTCTTCCCCATCTGCCCACGGCCGCCGCCAACCCGCACCGCGTCCTTGGACAAGAAGCCGCCCACGCCATCCGTAACTATGACAGCGACAATCTCGAAGGCCTCGTCGTCGATGTTGAAATCACCGCCTGGCCTACTCCCACACGCCCCGCCCGCGGCAAGATTCTCGAAGTCCTAGGCCACGAAAACGACTTCGGTATCGATGTCGAGATGGTCATCCGCAAGCATCATCTACCGCGCATCTTCCCCGATAACGTCCTCGCCGAAGCCCGCGCTGTTGCGCATCTCGACACCGACGTCATCGCAGCCCGTCGCGACTTCCGCGATCTGCCCATCGTTACCATCGACGGCGAAACCGCGCGCGACTTCGACGATGCGGTTTTAGTCGAACACGACTCCGCAACCGGCCACTGGCATCTCCAGGTTCACATCGCCGACGTGGCCCACTACGTCACGCCAGGCACCGCGCTCGACCTCGAAGCCCGCTTGCGCGGCAACTCCGTCTATTTCCCCGACCGCGCCATCCCCATGCTCCCGCAGGAGCTTTCCACCAACATCTGCAGCCTTCGCCCCGGCGAAGACCGCCTTGTCCTGTCGTGTCTCATGAACATCGACGCGAGTGGCAACGTCCTCGACTACGAAGTCACCGAAGGCGTCATCCGCTCCGCTCGCCGCATGACCTACACGCAGGTCTACGCCATCCTTGACGGCAACCAGGCCACCCGCGCCGAATTCGCCGACATCGTCCCCGCCTTCGAACGCATGAAGCAGCTCGCCGAAATCCTCAACCACAAGCGCGACCGCCGCGGCTCCATCGACTTCGATCTGCCTGAGCCCATCATCGAGTTCGACGAGTTCGGAGCCATGAAGTCGGTCACCCGATCCACGCGCAACTGGGCCCACCGTCTCATCGAGGAGTTCATGCTCTCGGCCAACGAATCCGTGGCTTCATGGATCGAGACCCTCGGCGTGCCTTCCCTCTACCGCATCCACGAAAAACCCGAACCGCGCCGCATCGTCGAGTTCGAAGACATCGCCGCGTCCTTTGGATATTCGCTCGGCATCGGCAACCTCCCCGTCCGCAAGTTCCAGACGAAAGGCGAGCGCCGCGAGCATCAACGCCGCGACAGCGGACGTGGCCGCTCCAATCCCCGCCAGCACGAAGTCCCCGAAGACATCCCCGTCACACCACGCATGTACCAGAAGTTGACCGCGAAGATTGCTGGCAAACCCGAGGAGCGGATCCTTTCCTACCTCATGCTGCGCTCGCTCAAGCAGGCCCGCTACAGCGAGAAGAATGAGGGACACTTCGCGCTCGCGGCGCCCTGTTACACCCACTTCACCTCGCCCATCCGCCGCTATCCCGACCTCATCGTTCACCGCGTGGCAAAATCACTGCTCAATGCCGGAGTGAGCGGCCACGGCCACCTCGTCCCCGGCGAACCTCACGCCAAAAGCCTGCACTCGCGCACTCACTCCAACAAACAAAACGATGTCATCCTGAGCGGAGCGCGGAGCGCGGAGTCGAAGGACCTGCTTTTCGACTCTATCCCGGAAACCGATCTCTCCCTCATCGCCACCGAATGCAGCGAATCCGAACGCCGAGCAGCCGACGCCGAACGCGAGCTCGTCGAGTGGAAAAAGATGAAGTTCATGCGCGACCGGGTCGGAGAAGACTTCGACGCCATGATCCTTAGCGTCACCAAGTACGGACTCTTCGTCGAACTCGGCGACCTCTTCATCGAAGGCCTCGTGCCCATCCAGAGCCTGGGTGCGCTCGACTACGACTACTACACCTTCCGCGAAAACACCCGCGAGATCATCGGCGAACGCTGGGGCCGCCGCTTCCGCATCGGCCAGCGCGTCCGCGTCATCCTCGACCGCATCGACGCCGTCCAGAAGCGCCTGCAATTCGCCATCCTGCTAAGCGAAGAAGAGCAGCCATCAGCCCTGAACCCCAAACCCACAACACGCTCAGGCAACACAAAGCAAAAGAGCAAAAAGAAGACCAACACGATTCCAGCCTTCGCCGCCAACATAGCAGGCGCAGCAAAAAAGAAATTTAAAGCAAAAAAGGGAAAGAAAAGCATGCAGCGCCAGGCGGCCACGCCCCACCCATTCCCCAAGAAAATCAAAAAGGCAAAGCGGCGAAAGTGACAAGCCTCAAACTTACTTATTCCATAACAAGTTTGCATTAGTGCCGCGAGCCAACGGCCACGCCCTGTGAGTGCTCACCTCGATCAGCACCACCATCGGCAAGCTCCTCGTGGCTTGCGCTTCGGCAACGAGAAACTTCCCGTTCGGCGACAAAATCTGCGCATATAAAGCTACTTGATCATTGGATTGGAGTAAATGGAGGTTTGTTCCGTCTACGTTCACCTCGTAAATGGCCGTCCGATCATTAAGCTTCTGTTCAAAAGCAATAGCCTGCCCATCAGGGAACCACGACGGATTCACGGGTGGATAGTTCACCTCGGTAATCTTGTGGACTTCGGTACCGTCCGCGTTGACCACCCATATCGATACATTGGTTCCCCCATCAGAGCGAGTGAACAAAATGCCCTTTCCGTCAGGCGACCATTTCGGATGGCTACCTGACGTAATCGACTTTGGGTTCTGTCCATCGCTGTCCATCACGCGAATTGTAGAAGTATGATCGCCAAACTCAACAAACACGATCCGGAGGCCATCTGGCGACCATTGCGGAAAGCATTCGCCTGCATGCTTAACGTTTGTGATCTGTTTTCGGCCGGAACCATCCGCGTTGATCACATACATCGGGCCATAACCGCGGCCATCGCCAGCGCGTTCACAATAGGCAATTCTTGCGCCATCAGGTGAAATAGCAGGAAATTCCCCGAGCACCAAATGCCTCGATTTTGAGTTGTAGGAGTCCAGGACATAGACCTCACCTAAGGGGAGGATCTTTTCCCGAGGCAGCATCTCTTGGCACCTGGAACGCGAGTTTGCTGATCACTGCTGGTACAGGAGCCGGCGGCTGGGAGGCATCTTGCCCAAAAGCCGATAGCGAAGAGCAAAGTGCGAATAA
>Ga0210383_10000283_pt1 | contig 49581 bp, 47 predicted proteins | sample IncBWC14OmetaG_FD_160072 | JGI IMG/M metagenome (GOLD analysis project Ga0210383, IMG submission 160072) | Forest soil microbial communities from Barre Woods Harvard Forest LTER site, Petersham, Massachusetts, United States - Inc-BW-C-14-O ...
GGAGATCCAACTCGGACAATTTTTTTCCGACGCCCGCGTTGTCGGCACTCAGGGAAACCGGCGTGATCTTTCCGATGCCAGGAACTTCGTATGCGCCGTCGATGCCAGCGGGCGCGCCTTGAAGCGCGATGCGTATGAGCCGCGTAGCGTTGCGAATCTGCCCCTGCATCCGGAGCGCGCTGCGGCTTACGACAGCGATCATCAGCACGCTGGAGATTACGATGACCCCGATCCCTTCGAGCGGCGCCATGAACGGCTGGACGATCGCGAGCAACGGCACTGCGGCGACGAGCAGAATCGTTATCTGCAGCAGTTCGATCAAGGCGCTCACGGCCGGCGCGCCACTCGGAGGGAGTTCCGCGAAGGCGCGCGACGCAAGCCCGCTGGCGAGCCGCCGTGCCGCGAAATACATCGAGGTCGCCGGCAGCACGCACAGCAGCAGCGCGAACGCGTCCACGAACAGGCCGGCATCGAAGTACCGAAGATTTTCGATATTCGAGACCGTGGTCGTGATGTCGAACGGATCGAACTCGTTGACGATCAGAATCGCGGCAATCAGGACCGCGCTCGACACAATAGTGGCTATCGGCCATCCGATCGAATTTTCGTCGCGCGCCGGCTGCCCCGCGTTGCGAATTCGTTCGAGCCACGAGTCGTAAACCGCCTCGAGCACTTTCAGCGGCCGCGGTATCCGCGCGGAAATGAATTCGGCGAATGGAATGGAGACGCGAATCATGTAGGGCGTCAGGAACGTGGTGATGGCGGAGACCGCGACGGCGAGCGTGTAGAGAAAATCGCGGGTCGCGCCCGTCTGCAGCCCGGCGCCGGCGATGATGAACGAGAACTCGCCGATTTGCGACAGGCTCATGCCGGCTTCGATGGAGGTCTTGCTGCCGACGCCGCTCAACATCGAGGCGAAAGTCACGCCGATAATTTTTCCGCCGACCACCGCCGCCGTCAGCACGAGCAGCGCCTGCCAGTGCTCCGCGATGAGCTTGGGATCGATCATCATGCCGACCGAGACGAAGAACACCGCGCCAAATATGTCGCGCAGCGGGGCCACCAGATGCTCGATCTGTGCAGACTCGCCGGATTCCGCGACGAGAGAACCCGCCAGGAACGCGCCGAGCGCGACTGAATAGCCGGCGTGCTCGGCAAGGATCGAGAAGGCGAAGCAGATGCCAACGACCGCGACCAGCGTCGTTTCGGGCCGGCCCATGCGCACGACGAATCGCACGAACGGCGGTACGACGATGAAGCCGATGCCGACGAATGCGACCAGGAACAGGATCAGCCGCGCGACCGTGATCGTCATCAGCGACGCCGAGACGCTCGCGCCCGAGGCCAGCGTGGTCAGAATCGCGAGCTCGACGACGGCGGTGAGATCTTCCGCGAGCAAAACGCCGAACACCAATTCGCGCAGGCGGTCGGATACCGGAGTCTCCTGGTAGGCCTTGGCCACGATGGTCGTGCTCGAGATCGAAAGAATCGCGCCGGTGAAGATACTTTCGAGCGGCGTCCATCCGAGCGCGCGCCCGCACACGTAGCCGAGCCAGATCATGAAACCGACCTGGATCAGGGTGATAAAGCCTGACGTCGGGCCGAGGCGAATCAGCTTGCGCACGCTGAACTCGAGACCCAGCGCGAACATCAGCAAGATCACGCCGAACTCGGAAAGAATGTGGATGCGCTCGGAGTCGGCGAGCAGACCCGGGATGTACGGGCCGACAATCAGGCCGGCGATCAGGTAGCCGACGACCACGGGCTGGCGGATTTTCTGAAAAAGTATTGTGGTGACGGCGGCGACGCATAGCACCATCGCGAGGTCTTCGAGAAACGTCTGTGAGGCGATTACATGCACGGCGTCGTCCGCGCATTGTAACTGGTGCCGCAGAGCGCGCGCGAGTGGTGGCGATTAGCGTGCGTCGGTGACGCGCGGCAAGACCTTGGTCCAGAACAGCTCTATCGTTTTCATCAAGCGATCGTGCGGCATCAGTCCGTTGTACATCCACGCGAAGATCCACCTGATTGGCAGGCGCTTCAGGAGGTGCTCGACCTGGCGCGTGACGGTGTCGACGGTGCCGACGAATGCGAGACCATTGCTCCAAAGATCGGCGGGCTCCCCGGTTTTGGGATCGTCGAGGCCCTTGGAGAAGCCGAACGGCTCGAACCATTCGTGGCCGCAGAAGTAACCGCTCTCGCGCCAGATTGCGCGCGCCTCGTCGTCGCTGTCGGCGATCACAATGTCGCGCAGCACGCCCATCCCTTCGCCCAGCGGCCTGCGCGAGACCTCCGCATAGACTTCGCACAGTTGGTGTTCGAGCGACGGATGCAGCGGCGGCAGAACCGCGGTCACGCCCTCCTGCGCACACCATCGGATACTGCGCTCCGAGGACGCAAACGGCTGGAAGATCGGCGGATGCGGTTTCTGCACGGGCTTGGGCACGACCGACACGGCGCGCACGATGCCGTTCTCGATTCCGCCGCCCCACTTGGCCGTCGCGTCGAGCTGCCACGGCGTCTCGCCGGGCGGGATGCGCCAGTACTTGCCCTCGTAGGAAATGAAATCCTGGGTCCACGCCTGCTTGATGATGCGGAAATTTTCCTCGAAGGCCGCGCGATTCGCGTTGTCAATTTCGTCGTGCTGATGCGGCAACGCGCCGTGAATCCCGTGCGTCTGCTGCGCCATGATATCGACCCATCGCCGCTGATAGCCGCGCGCGAAGCCGGCGTTTGCGCGCCCGCCGCTCATATGATCGAGCATCGCGATGTCCTCGGCGACACGCAGAGGATTCTGCGACGGTAAGACAATGCCGAGCTGGCCAACGCGCAGCCGCTTGGTCTGCATCGCGATGTACAAGTCGAGCAATACGGGATTGTTCGAAAGCTCGAACCCCTCGACGTGAAAGTGATGCTCGGTGAAACTGATCGAATCGTAACCGAGATCGTCGGCGAGGCGCGCCTGCCCGGTGATCTCGCGCAACATCTGATCGTAGAGATGACCCTGCAATCCGACGCGCCCTTTTTCGATGTCGGCCTTGCTGCCGACCGACGGTAGATAGAAGAGCGATACTTTCATGATGTTCCGACTGTAGAACTCCTCGATTGAAAACGGCAAACGGCTGAGTCGAGCTTTGGCTTTGCCGATTTGCACGAGGCGGCGCTATAGTCGGAACGCGAAGGACGCCGGCGACCGGCAAAACTATTGGAGAGGTTAAATCGATGTCGCAACAGCAACTCCAGCAGATAATTCAGATGCTCAAGGCCCAGCCGATCGCGGGCCATCCGACGGTTCAGGAAACGCGCGCGAACTTCGAGCAGATGGCCGCGCTGTTTCCGGTCGCCGCCGACGTCAAGTGCGAGCCGGTGAATGCGGGCGGGGTCAAGGCGGAATGGGTGACGGCGCCGGGTGCGGACGCGGGACGCGCGGTGCTTTATCTGCACGGCGGCGGCTACGTGATCGGCTCGATCAATACGCATCGCGATCTCGCAGGTCGAATTTCGCGCGCAGCGAAAGCACGCACGCTGCTAATCGATTACCGGCTCGCACCCGAGCATCCGTTTCCCGCGGCAGTCGAAGATAGCGTCGCGGCGTACCGCTGGATGCTGGCGCAGGGACTGAAGGCCTCGCGCATCACTGTTGCTGGCGACTCGGCAGGCGGCGGGCTGACGGTCGCGACGCTCGTTGCGATTCGCGACGCCAAGCTCGCGACTCCGGGCGCAGGAGTGTGCCTCTCGCCGTGGATCGATCTCGAAGGACTGGGCGATTCGATGAAGTCGAAGGCGTCTGTCGATCCGATGGTGAATAAGGAAGCGTTGCTCGAAATGGCAAAGCATTACCTCGCCGGGCAGGATGCGCGCAGCCCGCTCGCCGCTCCCCTGTATGCCGACCTCGCGGGATTGCCGCCGCTGCTGATCCAGGTCGGCACCGCGGAGACGTTGCTCGACGACTCGACGCGGCTGGCCGAGCGTGCGCGCAAGGCAGGCGTCAAGGCCACGCTCGAGCCGTGGGAGAATATGATCCACGTCTTCCAGGTTTTCGCGCCGATGCTCGACGAGGCCCATCAGGCGGTCGAAAAAATCGGGGAGTTCGTCCGCGCCAACGCCGCGTAAGACTGGAGCGTCCATCGCGGATCGCGTAGCGGCGCTCGACTGGCCGCGTATTGAGCACGATCTCGACGCGCAGGGCTACGCCATCACAGGACCGCTGCTGCGCGCATCCGACTGCGCTGAGTTGATCGCGCTTTATCCCGATCGCGATCGCTTTCGCAGCCGTGTTGTGATGGAGCGTCATCAGTACGGCGTCGGCGAGTACAAATATTTTGCGCGACCGATGCCGCATCTCGTCGAGGATCTGCGCGTCACGATGTATCGCGAGTTGGCCGCCACGGCGAATCGATGGGCCGAGCGGATGCGCTCGCGCGATTCGTTTCCACCGTCGCTCGCCGAATTCCTGAAAGTTTGCGCCGCCGCGGGACAGATCAAACCGACGCCGCTAATCCTTCGCTACGAGAAGGGCGGCTATAATTGCCTGCATCAGGATTTGTACGGCGAGGTCGCGTTTCCGCTGCAATTTACTTGTGCGCTGAGCCAACGCGGCAGCGACTTCGAAGGCGGCGAGCTATTGCTCGTCGAGCAACGGCCGCGAGCGCAATCGCGCGGCGAGGCGATAGCGCTCGACGCCGGTGAGGGATTGATCTTCGCGAACCGCTTCCGTCCTGCGCCAGGCGCAAGAGGATTCCATCGCGTGAACATGCGTCACGGCGTGAGCACGATCCGATCAGGCGTCCGCTACGCGATGGGCGTCATCTTCCACGACGCCGCGTGAACCGGTGAGCCGCCCTACTATTAGTGGTCGTCAGCCGGGCACTTGCCGTCGGTGCATTCGCAAGTCCCGCCCTGGTTATCGGTACGCCACTGGCCACAGAAGTCGTTGCAGGGAGTGAGGTTGTCGTCTGTGTTGTAGAAGCCCTTGCAACCCGCCGCCGCATTCGGCGTCTTGGGATTGCTGAAGTCCGCGTGACGATCGTGGTCAGCCGCGTACGCGAGTCCCACCACCGCGATCGCAAACAGTCCCGACATGATGATCTTACGCATCTAATCGTCCCCTAGGCACGAAGCCCCCAAGCCGCGTGCGAGAATCGTTTGACGGTATCAACACCCTCCGCTATTCACAAACTAAAGAATCCGAACCGGTCCGTAATCCGACAAACTGTTCGCCGAGCCTCACAGTTTGTTGTCATCGAGATAGTGGACTGCTAGATTGCGATGAAATTTGTGGACCATCTGTCTTCATAGGGGGGAATTTTCCATGCAACGAAGTCTGCTCGTTTTGCTTCTCTTCATATCGACCATAGCGGCCGGATGCGCGTCGCAGAGCGCGTCGAGCGGTGGCGGCGGTTCGTCGAACGTAAAGGTCCTGAACGGATGCAGCGTCGATCCGGCGCGAATCTGCAATTCGCTCCGCGGTCAAACCGTCGACATGTCCTCCACCGGGTTGCAAGGCGACTCGCGCATGGTCGAGCAGAACTCTGCGCGCACGGCGAACATCGTCGTCCCGGTTAAGAAAGCCAACGGTGACGAAATTTTCGAAGTTGAATGCGGGATGAATACCTTGAACCAGTCGGTTAGTTGGGCGCATATCAGGACCGGTCCGCCAGTCACCGACGACGACGCCCAGTATCTGCGCGCGCGGGGGTACTGTTCCGAGCCCTGACAAATCTTCATGCGATACTTCAAGTCTGCGATTCTCGCGGGTGCGGCGGCGATACTGATCGCAATGCCGGCGGGCGCGCAGCAGCCCGCAATTACAACGTCGCAGGGTGTGCTGTCCGATTTCGCCGCGAGCGCAACCGCGCGGACGAATTACTATCGCGCGATGGCGAAGTTGCCGCCGATCGTCGATGACCCCGCAATGAGCGCCGGCGCGCTGAATCACGCGCGTTACCTCGTCAAGAACGGAATCGCCGGCGGCGACATCGTGCTCGACAAGCGGGACCTTCATTTTCAAATGCCGCAGGACGCCTTTCGACTTGAAGTCAAAGGAAAGCCGTTTTACACCGACGACGGCGCGTCGTCCGGAACAAACTCAGTTGTCGTGACGGCACCCTCAATCGATTTGAGCGGCGCTGAATTCGTTGACCGGCTGATGACGATGCCGTTCAGCGGACTGGTCCCGATGGTCCCGCAGTTTTCCGTGGCGGGACTCGGGGCGTACTGCGAACCCGGCCAATGCGCGATCGTGATTCCGGTCCGCTACGCGTTGGAAAAGTCGGTGCGCATCGCGCTCTACGATGGACCGGCGAGCGATCGAACCTGGAACCCCCATCTTGGACTCATCCCGATGGAGACGGGCCGGCTGCGATCGCCCGTTGAGTTTCCGCCCGACGGCGCAACCGTCAACCTGCAATCGTTCGCCGGCGCCGACTATCCCGATCCGTTGTCCGCGTGCCCCGGCTACAAGGCTCCGACCGGCGCTCCGATTTCGATTCAACTTGGCGAGGGTTACGGTCCTGACGGAAGTCTCGAAGTGTCGTCGGACTTCGTCACGCGCGACGGTGTCCAGATCGAGACCTGCCTGATCACTTCGCAGTCGTATCACGGCAGCACCAGCGAGCAGACCGAAGTTGGCAAGTACGCCCTCGCGCGATTCGGCGCCGCTGTGATTCTGCCGCGCGAACCGCTCACGCCGGGCCGCTACAAGGTCGCGTTGAAGGAAGGCGACAAGGCCTACGAATGGAGCTTCACGATCGCTGCGCCGGCGAATCCCGCGCCGTCGCCTGCTCGCTAGTCGCGGGTTCGTAGCGGCCCAGCGGGATCAGCATCGCAACGGCCGCGAGCGCGATTGCCAATGCGGCCGCGATCGCGACGCGATAACTGCCGGTGCGATCGATTATCAATCCGACCAGCGGCGGGCCGACCATCGCGCCGATTCCGCCACTGGTGTACAGCGCGCCCAGCATCGTGCCCATCCGCTGAGTACCGAACAGATGTGCGATCACGGCGGGCGAGAGTGCGACGTAGCCGCCATATCCCGCGCCCATCACGAGCGCGAACGCGACCATCATCGGGTAAGAAGTCGCTGCCAGCCAAATGCCGTAGCTCAAGGCCAGCACGAGAAAGCTTGCCTGGTACAGCCGCACCACGCCGGCCCGATCGGCCATGCTGCCGAGCCCCATGCGTCCCGCCACACTCGCGCCGCCGATTATGCCGACCAGTGCTGCACTGGCAAGTTCAGTCGCTCCTCGATCGCGCGCGAACGACGGCAGATACACGAAGGGCACGAACAGCACGATTGAGACCGTCACCGATGACGCGTAGAGCAGGCCGAAGGCCGGGCTGCGAAGCGCGTCGCGAAGTTGTACTCGCGACGGCGTGACGTGGACCGGCGGCCGCTCGACGATCCACGCGCATCCAAGGAGGATCGCCATGGTAGCGATCGCAAACGCGACGTACGTCCCGCGCCATCCAAGATGAGTGATCAGGCCGGCGGCAATCGGCGCGCCGAAGATTGTGCCAAATCCGATCCCCGCCACCGCGATGCCGAGCGCGGTATTGCGCCGCCGGATGAACCATCCACCTACCACAGCCACCATCGGGACATACGCGCACGCGACGCCGACGCCGACACCGAGTCCGTAGGTCAGGTAGCCGAGCCACAGCCGATCGATCATCGACGTCAGCGCCAGGCCCAGCCCCATCGCTATTGCGCCGGTCGCGACGACGATTCGCGGGCCGAAGCGATCCGACAGATGACCGGTGACGGGACCGAGGACGCACCAAACCAGCACGGTGATCGAAAACACTGCCGAGGTCGCGCTGCGCTGTGCCCCGAACTCGGCCGCCATCGGCTTGAAGAACGCGCCGAAGCTGTAGGCGACACCGTATGTAGCGCACATCGCGGCAAATGCTGCGGCGACCATCCGCCACGCCAGCACGGAGTCGAACAGCTCGAGCGACGGGAGCACCTCGCGCGATTCGTGCGCGCCGGTATCAGCGTCTGCCTTCATGCTCGAGGGCAATGCGCGCAGCCTTCAGTTCCTTGCGTTTGGCGGCGTCGACGATTGGATAGTGCAGATTAAGGTCGTCCAGCGCGTGGATAACGGCGGCCGCCACCACCAGCCGCGTGTACCATTTCTTGTCCGCGGGCACCACGTACCACGGCGCGTGCGGAGTCGCAGTGTGCTGGATCATTTCCTCGTAGGCCGTCATGTACTCACTCCATCGTTCTCTCTCGGCAATGTCGGAGCTGGAAAACTTCCAGTTCTTGGCGGGCTCGTCGAGACGGCTCATGAAGCGCTTCTTCTGCTCCTCTTTCGACAGGTTGAGAAAGAACTTCCGGATGACCACGCCGTTGCGCGACAGGTAATGCTCGTACGCGTTGATGTCGGCGAAGCGTTCGTTCCAGATATTCTTTGTGACGAGCGACGGCGGAATCCGCTCGCGCTCGAGCAGCTCCTTGTGAACGCGAATGACCAGCACTTCCTCGTAGTAGGAGCGGTTGAAAATCCCGATACGGCCGCGCTCCGGGATGCACTTGCTGGTGCGCCACATGAAGTCATGATTGAGATCCTCGGCGGAAGGCTGCTTGAACGAATAAACTTGGCATCCCTGCGGGTTGATGCCGGACATCACGTGCTTGATCGCGCCGTCTTTGCCGGCCGCATCCATCGCCTGGAAGATCAGCAGAATCGCCCAACGGTTCTGCGCGTAGAGTTTGTCCTGCAAATCGCTCATCCGCTCGACGCCGCGTGGCAGTATTTTTTCCGCAATCTTCTTCGACTTCACGCCGCTGCTATCGTCGGGGTCGAAGTCTTTCAGGCGAAACTTGCGGCCGTTGTCGACGAGATATGGCTTCGAGAAATCGTTCGCGATTGACATAGAAATCCGCTCCTCCGCTCGGGCTTCGTGATTATCGCCGCAGGAACTTCAAATAAGAAGCGATTCGAGCGATACTGCGCTTGATCGCAGAACCTGAATTTCAGCGAACCAACAGGAACCGACTCGATGAGAATGAACTTCACCAATATCGCGTCCGCAATCACGCTCATCCTCGCGATCGCCTGCGGTCCGGCCGCAGCCGGAACAGTGAGCTGCGATTCTTACGGCGGCAAGCGCAATACATGCGGTGCGGACACGCGCAACGGTGTCGCGCTCGCACGCCAGTTGAGTGGCGCCAAATGCAAGCGAACTGTGAGCTGGGGCATTCAGGACGACAACCGGATTTGGGTCGATCAAGGATGCCGCGGAATCTTCACCACCGGCGTGATGTGGTCGAACGGGGGCGGCGGTGGTCAGACGCTCACGTGCGCGTCATACAACAACCGCAGAACCGAATGCCCTGCCAACACCAACGGCGCCGCCCGGATGGTTCGCCAATGGAGCAACGCCCCATGCATCCAGGGCTCGAGCTGGGGCTTCAACAACCGAATGATCTGGGTGGATCGCGGATGCCGCGCCGACTTTATGTTCGGGAAATGATGGTGCGCCATGAGGGACTTGAACCCCCGACCTGATGATCCGTAGTCATCCGCTCTAATCCACTGAGCTAATGGCGCGTCCGAACCCTAGAAATTTTCACATCGCGCGCCCGCGAGCAAGCCGACTCGCGTCCTCGCCAAAAAAACCTCCTAACAGGCGCGAAGCGCCGCATCCGAATACTGGGTGCAGGGGTCGCCCCTGCCGCCCACCGCGCAGGTGATTAATCTTTCTTCGGTTCTAATTCTGCGCCGCAGGAATCCAAACGGACACTGTCGTGCCTTCATGCACCTTGCTCTCGATCCGCAGCGCACCGTGATGCAACTGGACGATATGCTTGACGATCGCGAGGCCCAGCCCGGTGCCGCCGAGCTCGCGCGAGCGCGCGCGATCGACGCGATAGAATCGCTCCGTCAGGCGCGGGATGTCCGCCGCGGGAATCCCCTCGCCCGTGTCGACGACCACCAGCGCCACACCCGGCTTCGCAGCAGCTCCGTTGGAATCCGCGGCTTCGCGCGCCTCGACCGTCACGCGGCCCTCGCGCGGTGTGTACTTGATCGCGTTGTCGATCAAGTTGAGCATCACCTGATGCAAGCGGTCTCGGTCGCCGGCTACCTTCGGCAACCCGTCCGGGCACTTCACTTCCAGACGCAGGCCGCGGCGTCCCGCTTGCTCCTGCATCAGCTCGGCCGCTTCCGAGAGCACGCGCGACGGTTCGAGCTGCTCGATCTTTAGCGGCGTAAGTCCGCGTTCCAAATCCGAAAGCGAGACCAGGTCGTCCAGCAGTCGCGCGAGGCGCCGGGCCTGCCGCTCGATAATTCCGAGAAAGCGCGTCGCGGTTTCGCGATCGTCCACGCCCTGAATGAGAGTCTCGGCGTAGCCGTACAGCGCGCTCAGCGGCGTGCGCAGCTCGTGTGTGAGATTCGAAATAAAATCCGCGCGCAGCGTCTCGTACGACTTGAGCTGCGTGATGTCGTGAAAGACGAACACCCATGCGGCGCCGCGCGAGGTGCGAATCTGCGCGGCACTCGCGCTGACATAACGCGGCGCGGGATTCTGAATCATAATTTCCGCGCTCATGACCTGGTTGTCCGTCGATCGCATCGAGCGGCCGGCAAACTCCTGCAGGCGCGGGTCGCGGCACAGCTCGACGAACGGCCGGTCGCGATAGTCGGTGTCGGCGCCTAGCGCGAAGATTCGCCGCGCCGATCCGTTCAGCAAAATTACCTCGCCGCGCGCTCCGGTCACGACCACCGCCTCGGCCATGCTGCGCAGGATCGCCTCGAACTCGTCGCGTTGCTCGGCCAGCGAGTCCACGTCGGCGACGATCGAATCGGCGGCGTCGAGCAGATGATGCTCTGCGCGACCCATCGCGTCGCCGCCTTCGGGCAGCAGATGAGGCGGCGGACGGCGGTTCTGCAAAGCGGCCGCGACAGCGTCGAGTCTTTCAGCGCGGCGCGAAAGCGCGCCGCCGATTGCCATCGCGGGAATCGCGCCGAGCACAAGTCCGATCGCGATTACGACGACGACCCACACCGGCGACGCGGCGCCGGTGGCGGCAAGCACTACGAGGAAAATGGCGGCGGGCGCGAGACCGACTGCTGTCGCTGCGATCAGCCCGGCGGTCGGCGATCTATCCAAGCGCTTCGGGGTTGAAGCGGTAACCCACGCTTCGCACCGTGAGGATTAATTCCGGATTGGCGTCGTCGCGCTCGATATGCTGGCGCAGGCGGCGGACGTGCACGTCGACGGTTCGCGGTTCGACGAACGTGTCGCGGCCCCACACCATGTCGAGCAGTTGTTCGCGCGTATAGACTCGCATCGGATGCTGCACGAAAAATTTCAGCAGTTCGAACTCGCGCAGCGCAAGTTCCTTGCGCTTGTCTTCGACGAACACCTGGTAGGTGCCGAAGTCCATCCGCAAGCGCCCCTTCTCAAACGCGCCGCCGCCGGAGTCAGGCTCCGAAAGCGGATTCGCGCGCCGCAACAACGCCTTGACGCGCGCCACCAGTTCGCGCGGACTGAACGGCTTGACCACGTAATCGTCGGCGCCCATTTCGAGCCCGAGCACCTTGTCCACTTCGGTGCCCTTGGCGGTGACGATCAGTATCGGCAGCTGCGCGGTCTCGCGCTCGGCGCGCATCTGGCGGCAGACCTGCAAGCCCGGCATCCCGGGCAGCATCAGGTCGAGCACCATCAGGTCCGGCACGCGCCGCTTGATCTTCTCGAGCGCCTGCGCGCCGTCGGCTGCCTCCTCGACGATGAACCCTTCTTGCGCGAGGTTGTAGCGGATCAGCTCGCGGATGTCGGCGTCGTCCTCGACGATCAGCACGCGGTACCGAAGTCCGCGCTGCGCCTCCGAAGTTGCGCTCGTAGCCTGGCTCGTTTGATTCATCGCTTCACCCCCTCCACCTTGTAAATCAAGTTCCCCGCTTCTTGGTTTCCACGTGACGGATCATTTTGCCCTTGACCATGAACGTCACCATCTCGGCGATATTGGTCGCGTGATCGGCGATTCGCTCGAGATACTTCGACACGAACAGCAGCCGCGTCGCCGACGCTATCGTGTGCGGATCCTCTGCCATGTAGCTCAGCAGCTCGCGATAGACCTGGTAGTTGAGCAGATCGACTTCGTCGTCGCGCGCGATCACCTGGTCGGCCAGGTCGGTGTCGTCGCGCATGAACGCGTCGATACTGTCCTTGACCATCGACTGCGCGATTTCCGCCATCCGCGGCAAGTCGATGTAGGGCTTGAGCTGCGGCACTTCGTTCAGTTCGAGTGTGCGCTCGCAGATATTGACGGCGTTGTCGCCGATTCGTTCGAGGTCGGTGGTGATCTTCAGACCGGTCGTAATGAAACGCAGGTCGCTTGCGGTGGGCTGATGCAGCGCGAGCAGCCGGATACACTGCTCGTCGTTGTCGTTGTCCATCCGGTTCACTTCTTCGTCGCGCTGGATCACTTCGCGCGCATGGTCGCTGTCGCGATTGACGAGCGCGTCGACGGCCTCGGCGATTTGACGCTCGACCAGTCCGCCCATCTTGAGCAGACCAGCGCGCAAGCCGCGCAAATCCTCTTCGTACTGCCTGTTGGTATGCTGCGGCTGTGTACTATCCATTTGACTCTTCCCCGAGATCAGCCGAATCGCCCGGTGATATAGTCCTCGGTCTCACGCTTGGTGGGGTTCGTGAAGATCTGCTTGGTCTCGCCGTACTCGATCAGGTCGCCGGTGTACATGAAGGCCGTCATGTCCGAGCAGCGTGCGGCTTGCTGCATGTTGTGTGTCACGATGACGATAGTGTACGCCGACTTCAGTTCCAGCAGAAGTTCTTCGATGCGCGCGGTCGAGATCGGGTCGAGCGCCGAGCACGGCTCGTCCATCAGCAGCACCTCGGGCTGAACTGCGAGCGCCCGCGCGACGCACAGACGCTGCTGCTGCCCGCCCGACAAACTGCCTCCGGGACGCCGCAGACGATCCTTCACCTCTTCCCAAAGCGCCGCCTGGCGCAGGCTTCGCTCGATTATCCCATCGCGCTCGGAGCGGCTTACTTCGACTCCGTTGAGAGTAAGCCCGGCCGCGACATTGTCCTCGATCGACATCGTGGGAAACGGCGTCGGCTTCTGAAAAACCATCCCGATTCGCCGCCGCACCTGCACCGGATCGACGTCGTCGCCATAGATGTTGTTACCGTCGAGCAGCACCTCGCCGGTTGCGGTGGCGCCCGGCACAACTTCATGCATCCGGTTGAGGCATCGCACGAGCGTCGATTTGCCGCATCCCGAAGGCCCGATAATCGCGGCGATTCGATCCTCTTCGAACGACAAACTGACGTCCTTGAGCGCGCGATTCTTGTGAAAGAACGCGTTTAGATTCTTGACGACCAGCTTTTCTGCCATGACTACCTTGGCGCCTTCGCCGCCCCGCCCGTCACCCATCGCACGCCCAACTCGAGCGCCAGGATTATCGCCGTCAGCACCAGCGCGCCGGCCCACGCCTGCCGCTGCCAATCAGCAAACGGCGAGATGGCGTAAGTATAAACCTGCACCGTCAGCGTGTTGATCGGATGGAACAGCGATGTCGACCAGAAGCGGTTGCCGAAGGCAGTGAACAGCAGCGGCGCCGTCTCGCCCGACACTCGCGCGACCGCGAGGATAACGCCGGTGGCGATTCCCGACAGCGCCGTGCGCGCGACCACCGACAGCGTCGTGCGCCAATTCGGCACGCCCAGCGCCAGCGACGCTTCGCGCAGCTCGGGTGGCACCAGCAGTACCATCTCTTCAGTGGTGCGCGTGACCAGCGGAATCATGATCGCCGCGAGCGCGACCGATCCCGCCAGCGTCGAGAACCCGCCGAACGGCCGCACGATAACCGCGTAGGCGAATATTCCTACTACGATTGACGGCACGCCCATCAGCACGTCCGCCGAGAAACGCACCCAGTTGGTGAACTGGCTCGCACGATTTGCCGCGAGATACAGACCCGCACCGACGCCGATAGGCACTCCAATCAGGCACGCGATTCCAACAACTTCCAGCGTGCCGACAATTGCGTTGGCCATGCCGCCGCCCTTTTCGCCGACCGGTGCGGGCATGTTCGTGAAGAACGCCCAGTTGAGACTCGCGACCCCCTTGGTGAGCAGATATCCAAGCACCAGAAACAACGGCATCAGCGTGACGATCGTCGCGCCGACCGTGATCGCCATCATCGCGTCGCTCTTGAACTTGCGGTAGCGATAGTTGGTCTCGCCGTGAAGTGTGGTGACGCCGGCCGCCATTATTTGCCCGCCTCCCGATAGCGCCGCCGCTGCACGCCAAGCACCAGCGCGCGCGCCACTACGTTCAGCACGATTCCCAGAATCAGCAGCACGAGTCCCAACTCGATCAGCGCCGCGACATACAAATCGGAAGTAGCTTCCGCGAATTCGTTGGCGATCACACTCGCGAGCGTCGCCGCCGGCTTGAACAGCGACGCCGAAATATCCGCCGAGTTGCCGATCACCATCGCAACCGCGATCGTCTCACCGAGCGCGCGCCCCAAGCCTAAGATGATCGCGCCGATCACGCCGGTCATGCCGTACGGGATCACCGCCGTTTTCACCATTTCCCACTTGGTCGCGCCAAGTGCGAGCGCCGCTTCGCGCTGCGTATGCGGCACGACGCGAAAAACGTCGGTGCACACGGACGAGATATACGGGATGATCATGATCGCGAGAATGACGCCGGCTGAAAGCATCCCCACCGCTACTTTGGGTCCCTGGAAAAATGGGAGCCAGCCGAAGTAATGCGCGAGCGGCGGCTCGACGTAGTCGCGAATCCACGGTCCCATCACGAACACAGCCCACAGGCCGTAGACCACGCTCGGAATCGCGGCCAGCAGGTCGACCAGGAATCCCAGGCGATGGCTGAGCCAGTCGGGCGCCATCTCGCTCAGGCATAGCGCGACGCCGAGGCTCAGCGGCACCGCGACGATCAACGCGATAAACGACGAAACAAAGGTCCCGTAGATAAACGGCAACGCGCCGTAATGATCGTTGACGGGATCCCATTCCGTGCTGACGAAGAAATGCAATCCGAAGGCGCGAATTGCGGGAAAGCTGTCAGCGATCAGCGCGATGCCGAGTCCGACCAGCAACGCGAGAATCGCCAGCGCAAGAATAAATGTCGCCGTATTGAAAATTCGATCGCCGAACAGGCGCACATGCACCGGCGCTCTCGCGCGCTCGCGCCGGACCGCCGGGATACTGTCGGCCATCGAACCTTCTAATTCGGACAAGCGATCTCTTCCTGCAGAATTTTTTATCGCACTCACGCCCGGACCGGCCTCTACCCAGGCCGGCATGACCGTCTGTGTTTAATCATACTCATCAAATGTTGCGGGAATGTTACGGAGCCCGAAAATCGCGATGAACCCGCGAATTTAAGGCGAAATCACAGTGTTATACTCTCTTAACATTGGGTGCCCGCACTAGATTTTGCGTATCCGTTCCATTCCCCCCATGTAGGGACGGATGACGTCGGGAATCGTCACGCTGCCATCTTCGTTCTGATAATTCTCGAGCACCGCGATCATCGTGCGCGGCAGCGCGAGCCCCGATCCATTCAACGTATGCACCAGCTCCGGCTTGCCGCCCTTCGTCTTGAATCGAATCTTCGCGCGACGCGCCTGGAAATCCGTGCAATTCGAAACCGAGCTGACCTCGAGCCACTCACCGCATCCGGGCGCCCACATCTCCAGATCGTAAGTAACGGCGCTCGCAAAACTCAGATCGGCAGTGCACAGCTCGACGACGCGAAATGGAATCCCTAGCCGCCGGCAAATCTCCGAGGCGTCGTCCACCATCTTGTGAAACTCGTCGTCCGACGTTTCTGGACGCACCAGCTTGACCATCTCGACCTTGTCGAACTGATGCCCCCTTTTGATACCGCGCACGTCGCGCCCCGCCGACATCTTCTCCCGCCGAAAGCACGGTGTGTGCGCCGTCATGTAAATCGGCAGCGCGCTCTCGTCGAGCGTTTCGTCGCGATGCAGGCTCGTCAGCGGAACCTCCGCCGTCGGGATAAACCAGAAATCATCCTCGTCGTCGTGGTACATCGTGTCGGCATTCTTCGGCAGATGACCCGTGCTGGTCGCCGTCTCGCGGCTCACCATCAGCGGCGGAATTATTTCGAGATAGCCCTGCTCCCGCTTGACGTCGAGCATCCACGCAATCAGCGCGCGCTGCAGCCGCGCACCCGCACCGCTCAACACATAGAAACGCGTCCCCGAAAGCTTCACGCCGCGATCGAAGTCGATGATCCCAAGACTCTCGCCAAGCTCCCAGTGCGGAACCGGCTTGAATGAACTGAACTCAGTCGGCGTCCCTTCCGTCTTGATCACGCGGTTGTCAGCCTCGCTCGCACCGACAACGACATACGGTCGCGGAATATTCGGCAACGTGAGCGCGAGCCTTTCGACGTTCTTCTCCGCCTCGTTCAGTTCCGTGCCCAATACCAACAGCGGGTTGCTCGCATCGACCGACTCGCCTTTCGCCAGCCGCACCTCCGCCGCTTCCTCAGCTCGAATCTTCGCGATCTCGATTGCGCGCTCTTCGGGCGGCAGCTTGCCGACTTCCTTCGATCGCCGCTTGCGATCGGCCCGCAATTGATCGACCTCGCCCTGCAGCTTTCGCCGCTTCAGGTCGGCCTCGAGCAGTCGATCGATTTCGGCCGGCTCGACTCCGCGCTTGGCGAGCTCGCCCTTCACGAAATCGGGCTGTTCACGAATCAGCTTGATATCCAGCATCTCAGAATGCGTTCCTCAAATGTTCAACCTTCAGTCGCTTGCTCGACGCATCAACTGCGACGATATCGAACCGCATAGTTACGTCCTCGGCGCGGTAGCGCGTCGCAAACATTTCCGCCGCGCGCCGAATCTGTGCCTGCTTGCGCTCATCCACCGCCTCTTCCGGCGCCCCCGCGTCGCGACTCCGCCGCGTCTTCACCTCGACGAACACGAGCGTTTCGCCATCCATCGCGACAAGATCGATCTCCGCCCCCGCCGCCCGAAAATTCCTCGCAACGATCCGATACCCGCTGCGCCGCAGATACTTCTCCGCAGCCCGCTCCCCCCGCCGCCCCAGCGAAATCTGCGCTCGCAGCTCCCCGATCCGCGCCGACGCGCGAGCCATCAGATCGCGCGCATTCATCTTATAGAAACCGCCCCCACAATCGCGAGGCTAAAAGGCCGCACCGGCCGCTGCAAGCACCGGGTGCAGGGGTCACCCCTGCCGAAGGAAGCGTGAAACCCACCGCGGGTTTCACATTCAATAAAGTGATCTACCCTTCCCCACGTCCCTGACATCGATTGCCGGTAATGTTACGATTCCCGCAGGATCGCCATGGCCGCAGCAAAAATAACTCTCGAACAGGTGCGTCACGTCGCGCGCCTGGCGCGCCTCGAACTCTCGCCGTCAGACGAAGAGCGCCTGCGCGCCGACATGGACGAGATGCTCGCCTATGTCGACAAGTTGAACGAGCTCGACACCAAAGATGTCGCCCCCACGACCCAGGTCGGCGAGGCCGGCACGCCCATGCGCGACGACGTAGTCACCAACCAGCCCGCCGCCGACGCGATGCTCGCGAACGCGCCGTCGCGCGATCGCGACTACTTCAAAGTACCGAAAATAATCGAGTAGAAAGTTTTCCCGAATGACATCCGAACTGAACAAACTCACAATCGCCGAGGCGTCGTCGAAGCTCCGCGCGCACGAAATCACCGCCACGCAACTGACGCGCGATTGCCTCGATCGCATCGCCGCCGCCGAGGCCAAGCTGCATGCGTTCATCACGGTGTGCGAGAAAGAAGCTCTCGATCAGGCCCGCGCAGCCGACGCTCGCCTCGCCGCAGGCAACGCTCCCGCCCTGTGCGGGATTCCACTCGGCATCAAGGACATCTACGCGACCAAGGGTGTGCGCACGACCTGCGCGTCGCGAATTTTGGAACATTTCGTGCCGCCGTTTGACGCGACGGTGATCGAGCGCCTGCGCGCCGACGGCGCCATCTTCGTCGGCAAGACCAACATGGACGAATTCGCGATGGGTTCCTCGACCGAGAATTCCGCGTTCGGCGCGACGACGAATCCGCACGACACGTCACGCGTCGCCGGCGGCTCGTCAGGGGGCTCGGCCGCTGCCGTCGCGGCGCACGAATGCCTCGGCTCGCTCGGCACCGACACCGGCGGCTCGATTCGCGAGCCGGCGTCGTTCTGCGGCGTCGTCGGCATCAAGCCGACTTACAGCCGGGTCAGCCGGTACGGCGTCGTCGCATACGCGTCATCGCTAGACCAGGTCGGCCCGTTCACGAAATCAGTTCGCGACGCCGCGATCCTTCTGCGCACACTCGCTGGCAAGGACGTGCGCGACTCGACCTGCTCGGCCCGTCCGGTCCCTGACTACGAACGCGCGCTCACCGGCGACGTCAAGGGACTCCGAATCGGCGTGCCGCGCGAATTTTTCGTCGAGGGGATGCAGCCTGAGGTCGAACAGTCGGTCCGCGCCGCGCTCAAGCACTACGAATCGCTCGGCGCCTCGACCGTCGAAGTCTCGCTGCCGCACACCGGCTACGCCGTCGCCGCGTACTACCTGGTCGCCACCGCGGAGGCGAGCGCAAATCTCGCCCGCTACGACGGTATTCGCTACGGCCTGCGCGTCAACGCGGAGGACAACGTGGCGCTGTACGAAACCACACGCGCGCAAGGCTTTGGCGCCGAAGTCAAACGGCGCATCATGCTCGGCACCTTCGCGCTCTCGGCCGGCTACTACGACGCCTACTATCTCAAAGGCCAAAAAGTGCGCACGCTCATCCGCAACGACTTCGAACGCGCGTTCGAGCAGTGCGATTTGATCGTCACGCCGGTCGCGCCGACCACCGCGTTCAAGCTCGGCGAGAAGATGAACGATCCGCTCACGATGTACCTGTCGGACATCTTCACCATTTCAGTGAACCTGGCCGGCCTGCCCGGGATGGCGATGCCGTGCGGGCACGACGCCAACAATCTTCCGATCGGTATGCAGTTGATCGCGCCGCCATTCGCCGAGGAAACGATCCTCCGCGCCGGCGACGCCTTCGAACGCACCGGCTCATTCAAGCCGCGCACACCGGTGGTCTGAGTAACATGACAACGAATCGTGAAGCATACGAAGCTGTTATTGGACTCGAAGTCCACACCCACCTTCTGACCCACTCGAAGATTTTCTGCGGATGCTCGACCACCTTCGGCGCCGGCCCAAACGAAAATGTCTGCCCGATATGTATGGGCATGCCGGGCGTACTCCCTGTCCTCAATCGCCGCGTCGTGGAGCTGGCCATTCGAACCGGCCTTGCAGCGCATTGTACTATAGCGCCCTACTCTATTTTCGATCGCAAGAGTTATTTCTATCCCGACCTTCCGAAGGGCTATCAGATTAGTCAGTACGAAACCCCAATCTGCAAAGGTGGCTATATCGATTTGCCGCCGACTGAGAATGGTGAAACGCGCCGGGTGAGACTCACGCGAATCCATATCGAGGAAGACGCGGGCAAGAATATCCACGGCGACAGCGCCAGCCTCGTCGATTTCAACCGCTCCGGTGTGCCACTGATCGAGATCGTCAGCGAGCCCGATCTACGCTCGGCCGAAGATGCGGGCGCATACTTGCGCCAACTGCGCGCGATACTTCGGTACGTCGATGCGTCCGACGGCAAGATGGAGGAAGGCAGCTTCCGATGCGATTGCAACGTCTCGGTCCGCAAGCGCGGCGCAACCGAGTATGGCGTCCGGACTGAGATTAAGAATCTCAACTCCTTCCGCTTCGTCGAAGACGCAATTGAGTATGAGGTCGATCGTCAAATAGCTATTGTCGAATCGGGCGGCAGAGTCGCGCAGGAAACGCACCTATGGGACCCGGCGCGCAAGGAAACGCGGCCGATGCGCTCGAAAGAATATGCGAACGATTATCGCTATTTCCCCGAGCCTGACCTGCCGCCGCTGGTCGTGCCGGTCGAGATGGTCGATCAGGTGCGCGCCTCAATGCCCGAACTGCCCGCCGACCGCAAAGCGCGCTACGTCCGCGAGGGTCTGACCGAGTACGAAGCGGGCGTACTCATCGCAGACCGCGACGTCGCCGACTACTTCGAAGCAACTCTCCCCGGACTCAAGAATCGCAAGGCTGCCGCAAACTGGGTGATGACCGAAGTGCTACGCGTCGCCCGCGACTCCGACAAGCCGTTCGTCGAAGCGGTACCGCCCGCGGCCGAAGTCGGCGCACTGCTGCAGATGGTCGAAGCGCAAAAGATAAGCCTCAACGCCGCCAAGACCGCGTTCGCCGCGATGGTGAAATCCGGCAAGGGCGCCGACGCCACGGTCGCCGAGTTAGGCCTCGCTCAAGTGTCGGATGAAAGCGCAATCGCAGCAGCGATCGACAAAATACTCGCGTCAGAACCCGAGAAGGTCGCCGAGTATCGCGCTGGCCGCGACAAGCTATTCGGTTTCTTCGTCGGCGCCGCAATGAAAGCGATGGGCGGAAAAGCCAACCCGAAAGTGATCAACGAAATCCTGCGCGCAAAACTCGCCGGCTAAGCGGCTATTTCCGAATAGACAACTTGTACTTCACGCCACCCGGAGTTGTCTCGCCTTCCGCGAACGCTTGGACGCTGTTCAGCCAGGCGTATTTTCCCTTCGTCGAGGCGGCGAAAGTTGGCGCGGTGCTTATTCCGGTCAGACCGCTCGCACCCATCTTTCCCCGTCCCATGTAGGTCATGTAGATGTTCTCGCCGTCTTCGGTCTTCAGCACGATGCGAACGTCAATGACACCGACGCCGTCGGCGCGCAGCAGGAACCAGTCAGCGCCGCTTGCGAGCACCGTGCCCTTGAGTCGCGGACCCTCGAAGTTGCCGCCGGTGACGTGAACGATCACCCGCGTTCCCTCGGGCGTATCCGGAATCAAAATTGGCGGCGCGATTTCAGCGTTGATTTCGAAGAGTGGTTCCAGTTCCATCGTTGCTACCTAGTCGCTCCTTGAAGTGTCAGCGCCGTTTCTTCTGCACCTCGGTGCCCCAGTTCATCGCGAGTGAATTCGAAGTACACTTTGATTACTCAGTTGAAGTTGAATGCCTTGGTAGCGTTGTCCCACAAAATCTTCTTCTTGCTCGAATGCGGGATCGATTGCTTGAGCAAGGCATCAATGCCCCACGGGAACGTGCCGTCCGGATGCGGATAGTCAGTATCCCACAGGAAATTGTTGTCACCCACTATATCAAGCGCGGCTTTCATCGTCGGTTCGTCGCCGCGGAACGCCACGAAGAAATTACTTTTGAAATACTCAGTCGGGCGCTTGCTCAAGTACTCATGCTCCGAGTTACCGCTGAAATCCCAATGCTGCTCCATCCGCTGCAGCCAGTAAGGGACCCATCCGCCATCAGCCTCAACCTGCACGACGCGGAGCTTCGGGAACTTCTCGATCACGCCGTACCAGATGAGCCCCGCCATCGCGGCCATCGCCTCGAACGGATGCGACAGGATGTGCCCGGTGACGTGAGTGTCCATGCGATCGCCGAATGACTCGACCGACGCCGACCCGGAATCATGCGTGGAAATCGGGCGTCCGAGCTTCTCGACCTCGGCCCACAGCGGCAGATAGTCCTCGTGGAAAATCGCCCTGCCACGCACCGGGTTTGGCCGAACGTAAAAGCTGATGGCGCCGTTCTTCGCCGCGCGATTCGCCTCCTTGATCGATTCACCCACGTCCTGCATAGGCAAAATAGCGGCCCACTTCACCCGGTCTCGCGTCTTCGAGCAGTAGTCGGCGCTCCAATCGTTGTACGCGCGGCAGCACGCGGCAAGCAGTTGCGGGTCGCGAAATTCCCGGCCTAGCATTTGCCCAGCCGCCGTCGGATACACAATCTGAACGTCGACGCCCTGCTCGTCCATGTCCATGATGCGACTGTCGGGGCTGAAGCCGAGCTTGGCGGCGCGCTCGAACCGCTTCATCGCCTTGCGCACGGCATCAAGAAATCCCGGCGCCGCCATCGGATACTTGCCCTTCTCGCGCGTAAACGGTTCACCCTCGACCAGGAACGTACGGCGCCCCGACTCTGGCGCGATGCCCATTTTTGGCGCCGAGGATTTGTAACGTTCATCTATATAGCGTTCGAATACGTAGTCAGGCTCCATCAAGTGAGTATCTACGTCGGCGATTTTGAATCCATCTTTCATGGTAGCAACTCCGAATACCAGTCGATTAGCTAATGGCTATTCGCCGGGAATGATCAGTGCTTTCACCCCGCGACGTTCGCGGAGCAAGTCAAATGCTTCCAAGCCGTGCGAAATAGAATAGCGATGTGTCACCATCGGAAGTAAGTCCACCGCGCCGCTCGAGACCATCGCAATTGCGCGGCGCCAAGTTTCCGGCGTGCGAATGCGAGAGTTGATGATCGTCACGCCGTGAAAGAACAACGAACGCAGCTCAGCGGACTTGAGGTCGCGCGCAGGCCAGCCGACCTCGACCAGTTGCCCGCCGCGGCGCAGCAGTTCGCGTGGCGAATCGATCGCGCCGGCCGCGTCAAACACAACGTCCGCACCCTCCGGCGGAAGCATCGCACGCGCCTGTTCGATCCAGTCGCGATCGCTGGCGCAAACTGTTTTGAAGCCCATTTCGCGCGCGAGTTCTAAGCGACCTGCGTCAACCGCAAGTCCGGTCAATACTATTGAGGTGACGCCAAGGGCGCGCGCGGCCAGCGCGACGCTCAATCCGATCGGACCGGGACCTTCGACAACCGCGCTGTCGCCCGCCTTGAGACACGTCTGTTCGACCGCATGAAGCCCCGTGCCGAATGGTTCGAGCAACGCGGCCTGCTCGACATTCATCGTTGAGGGAACGAGATGCGCATTGCCGACCGGCGCGACGGTGAACTCCGCGAACGCGCCGGAGAGCGTGGTTGGCGACGAGCAGAGATGGAAGCGGCCGGCGCGGCACGGGCTGCATCGGCCGCAATGTCCAAAGGGATCGAGCGCGACGCGATCGCCGACTTTGAAATTCGTGACGTGCGCGCCGACCTCGACTACTTCGCCCGCTGGTTCGTGCCCAAGAATCACCGGCAGGCGCGCGACCATCCGCTCGGCGCCGAGTTCCCAATCGACGATGTGCAGGTCGCTGCCGCAAACTCCGCACGCCCCGACGCGAACGAGCAGCGTCGAGTCGCCCGGTGCAGGGATCGGGGCCTCGATCACGTCAGCGCCGGGCGCCGGACGGGTCTTTGCGATCGCTTTGATTGGCGGACCTCCAGCTACCTTCAATACGACGGCGCGGCGGCCGGCGTCAAAGAAAAATGTGGCCGAAAGATCTGAGCCGAGGCTGGAACGCTACTCCCAGTGCCGTAACGGAGCGCCGCGATAGCGCATGCGCGGGCGGATCAGCCGGTTGTCGGCATATTGCTCGAGCGCGTGCGCGATCCATCCTGAGGCGCGGCCGATGGCGAAGATTGCGGCAGGCATCGAGCGCGGAAAGCCGAGCATGCGGACGCATACGGTTAGGTAAAAGTCGAGATTGGGGCGGAGGCGCTCGCGTTTCGACACGGCCCCTTCCACCTTCTGCGCGGTCTCGAACAGTCGGCGGCCGCGGTGCTTCGCGATCGTCTGCGCGACTTGTCGCAACAACGTCGCGCGCGGATCGCCGTCGGGGTAAATCGCGTGGCCAAAGCCCGGCGGCAGCCGATGCTCGCGGGTGAACGCCGCGAGGCATTCGTCGACACGAGCGCCAGATTCGAGCTCGGCGAACATCGACTCGATGCGATCGCACGCACCGCCGTGGATCGGTCCGCTCAACGAGCACAATGCTGAGAGCACGGACGCAAAGAGATCGGCGCCGGTGCTCGCGATCACGCGCGCCGCGAAGGTCGATGCGTTGAGCTCATGCTCGGCGCACGCGATCAGGACGCGGTCGAGCGCCTCGATTTCCCAGTCGGAGGCGGTCGAGCCTGGCACCCATCCAAGCAGGCGTCCGGCCATGCCCGGTCCACCGGGCGAGCCTGGTGCGGGCGGCTGCGCAAGGGCAAGCGGGAGTTGGCTGATGATGAGCTTGGCGCGATCGATGCGCGTGCGCGGCGGTTGGCGGCGATCCCAAGCTGCGAGGCTCGGCATCACAGCCTCGAGCCGCAGCAACGGAGGTGCGTCGTCACCGACGGCGGCGAGGGCCTCTGCGACGGAGGCGGGCACCTGCGCGCCGTGAATCTCGGCACGCAGCGCGGCAATTTCCTCGGCGACCGGACGCTCGCCGCTCCACAACAGCAGGCAAACTTCCTCGAACGATGCGTGCGCAACGATTTCGTCGATCGGGTAGCCGCGGTACGCGAGCTTACCCTCGTTGATCGAGCTCACGGCGGACTCGGCGACGATGACTCCGGGCGCGCCGTCGTCGATGCTCTTCGGTTGCGCGACGGTTACCCACGTCGATGCGGCGGGCAGGCTGCGGCCGCGCCGTCCGCGCTCGGTCGAGACGACGCCGCGCAACGCTTCGATATCGGTGCGGCGATACAGCGCTTGCCGGCCGACTTTGCGGCGATAACTTTTCAACCATCCGCGGCTGACGTACGCATACAAGGTACCGAGCTTGACGCCGAGTTGGTCGGCCGCCTCGTTCGCGGTCATCATGCCAGCGCGCTCGGGATTGGTACGTTCGAGATTGCGAGTGGCCACCATCAGAATCTCGCCATGCGCAAGGGGCTGCGTCAAGTGGTATCGATTCAACTTGCATCAAGATGGAAGCGGTTATATACAGTCAAGTTCACGGAGGAAACCACTCATGAGCACGGCGGAAGTACGCCATAAGGACTTACGCGCGGATTTTGGCAAGACGGCGAACGACTACGGCCGGCATCGCGCAGGGTTCCCCGACGAATTCTTCGATCGGCTCGTGGCCTCGGGAATTTTGCGCGCGGGAATGCGCGCGCTCGACCTAGGAACCGGCACCGGAACGATCGCGCGCGGGCTCGCAATTCGCGGATGCGACGCTTCAGGACTCGATCGCTCGGCCCCGCTGATGGAGCAAGCGGCCGAACTGGATCGAGCGGCGGGCGTCCAGGTCTCTTACGTCAGTGCTGCCGCGGAACAGACCGGATTCCCCGCAGCGCAGTTCGATCTCGTGACCGCAGGCCAGTGCTGGCATTGGTTCGATCGTCCGCGCGCGGCCGCGGAGTCGCGGCGAGTCTTGAAGCCGGGCGGCAGGCTCGTGATCGGGCACTTCGACTGGATTCCGCTGCCGGGCAACATGGTTGAGGCGACCGAAAGGTTGATCGAGAAGCACAATCCGAACTGGAAGTTCGGCGGCGGATTGGGAATCTATCCGCAATGGCCGCGCGATATGGCCGTGGCAGGCTTAAAGAATATCGAAACGTTCTCCTTCGACATCGAAGTGATCTTCACGCACGAAGCGTGGCGCGGACGGATTCGCGCCAGCGCGGGAGTGGGGGCAAGCCTTGCGCCAGAAGCAGTTGCAGCGTTCGACGACGAGCTGCGCGCGATGCTGGCGGAGCACTGGCCCACAGATCCGATGCCCGTAATGCATCGCGTGTTCGCGGCGATTGGCGTCGCACCCTAGCGCGCTTTGACGAATAGCGGTGAAGGTCGGCTATAGTCGCGTCCCAGAGAGGGTGTGCTGTGGATTTTGGAACGCTGATTTTCACCAAGCCGGAGCGCGCGATCACCGACGTCAAGTACGCCGAGGAACGCGGCTTCACGCACGCATGGATTCCCGACTCGCACATGATCTGGGGCGATACTTACGCGTGCATGGCGCTGGCCGCGGTCAATACGAAAACGATCAAACTCGGCACCGGCGTAGCGATTGCGTCGAATCGGATCGCACCGGTGACGGTCCATTCGATCGCGACTATCAACCAGCTCGCGCCGGGACGCGTGATTCTGGGATTCGGCACCGGGCACACCGGACGGCGCGTGATGGGCTTGCCGCCGGTCAAGCAGGCGGAGTTCCGCGAACAGGTGCGCGTGATTCGCGATCTGCTTCGCGACGGCGAGGCGATTTACAACACCGAAGGACTCAGCCGGAAAATTCGGTACCTGCATCGCGATCGGCGCTTCATCAACCTCGATGAGAAGATTCCGCTGTACGTGGCGGCCAACGGGCCCAAGACGTTGGCGCTCGCGGGCGAGTTCGGCGACGGCGCGATCACGACGGGAATCACCGACCCGGATAGAGTCGGCGCCGTGCGCAAGAGTCTCGCGGCGGGAGCGTCGAAGGCGGGTCGCAGCGCGGACAAGATGCCGATCGTGTCGCTGACGCACATTTGCGTCCTGCGCCCGGGCGAGAAACTCGACTCGCCGCGCGTGAAGGCGATGACTGGGCATTGGGTGATGGCGAGTTTTCATGCGATCGCCGCTGGATATGCGCGCGCGGGCTATCTGCCGGAGGCCGTCGCCGAGGTTTACAAGGCGTACGAGGAATACGTCGCGAAAATGAAGACGCCGCCAGCCGAACGCTACCTCGAATTGCACATCGGACACTGCACCTACGTCGCGCCGCTCGAGCAGAAATACGTGACGCCGGACACGATCGCGGCGACGACGATAATCGGGCCGAAGGAAGAGGTCGTCGAGCGGCTGCGCGCGATGGAGCGCGCCGGCCTGTCGCAGGTCTTCATCAATCCGCCGATGGACGGTTACAACGATTGCATCGACGAGATCTCGCGCGACGTGATCGCGCGGATGTAAATCCGCCGGCGCCGGATCAGATGATGCCGTCGCGCTTCAGATCTTCGAGCTGGCCGGCGCCGAGTCCAAGCAGCTCGCCATAGACATCGGCGTTGTGCTCGCCGAGCAGCGGCGCGGCTTTTACTTCGACCGGCGAATCCTCGAGCCGCACCGGACATCCCGGCATGGTGAAGTCGCCGCGCACTGGATGCTTGATCGTGACTATCATGCCGCGCTCTTTGAGATGCGGATCGTTGAGCAGCTCGACACTGTCGAGCACGGCGCCGCACGGGACGCCGGCCTCGCCGAGAATTCGCATTACCTCGTACTTGGTGTGGCGTCCGGTCCATTCGTTGATGAGCGCGGTGAGCGCCTCGACATTTTTCGCCCGCTCCCGTCCGATGAAACGTTCGTCGCTCAAGATCTCCGGATGCCCGATCACTTCGCACAGGCTGACGAACATCTCGGGCGAAGTGCACAGGATGTAGCAGTAGTCGTTGTCGCCGCCGGGCGCGCATTTGTAGATGTCGCCGGGACCTCCGCCGCCGACGCGGTTGCCGCTGCGCGGCGTCGGCTTGTGTGTGACGTAGGTGCCCATCATCGGGACGCGCACGAAATTCAGAACGCATTCCTGCATCGCGACTTCGACCTTCTGTCCCTTGCCCGTCCGCTCGCGCTGGATGTACGCCGCGAGCACTCCTACTGCCGCATGCATCCCGGTGCCGGTGTCGCCGATCGTGGGTCCGGGCTTCAGCGGTGGCGAACCTGGAAATCCCGTGAGCGACATCGCGCCGCCGGAGGCCTGCGCGATCATGTCGAAGCTTTTGTATTTGCTATAGGGGCCATGCGTGCCGAAGCCCTTGATCGTCAGGTAGATGAGCCGCGGATTTATTTCGCGCAGCTTATCGTAGCCGAGGCCGAGGCCTTCGAGTGTGCCGAGCGAGAAATTCTCCGTCAGCATGTCGACCTGCTTGACCAGGTCGATGAACATCGCGCGCCCCTTCTCGCTCTTGAGGTTGAGCGTGATGCCGCGTTTATTAGCGTTGAGCAGAATGAAGTAGTAAGAATCGACGCCCTGCTTTTCGGTCAGCAGCCAGCGGCCCTGCTCGCCCATCTTCGGCGATTCGACTTTGATGACGTCGGCGCCGAGCCACGCGAGCATCTCGGTGCACGAAGTGCCCGCCTCGAACTGCGTCATGTCCAGGACTTTGACTCCGCTCAGCGCTTTTTCCATCGCGACTTCCTCCAGCGTGCAGTTACCTGATCTAGCGCCAGCAGCGGAGCGGCGGCAAGCCTCGAAGCGCGCATGGGGTTAAGTCTTTAATCGCGGTCTGGTAGAGATCATGATGAACAGGCGAATGGCAGACACCGCACTATCGAAGCTTGCGCGAATCCGCGAAGAACTGAACCGGATGTTCCTCGAACGCATCGATCTGATCGACGGCGCAATCGTAGCGATGCTGTCGGCGAATCATGTTCTGATAATTGGACCGCCGGGAACGGCGAAGTCGATGCTGGCCGACGAACTGTGCCAGCGAATCGAAGGCGCTAACTATTTTCAGTGGCTGCTGACGAAGTTTAGCACCCCGGAAGAAATCTTCGGCGCAGTCAGCCTGAAGGGACTCGAGGAAGACGACTACCGGCGCGTCACGACGCACAAGCTGCCCGAAGTGCACATCGCGTTCCTCGACGAGATCTTCAAGGCCAACTCCTCAATCCTCAACGCGCTGTTGACGATTATCAACGAGCGCATCTTTCACAACGGACGCGAGCGTGTCCCGGTGCCGCTCATCACGATGTTCGGCGCGTCGAATGAACTACCCTACGAGGACGAGCTGACGGCGCTTTACGATCGCTTCATGCTGCGCTTCATGGCCGATTACATCACCGAAGAGCACGGCTTCATCCGCATGATGGCCGGTGGCCCCGAGCGCTCGCGCACGACGCTGCAATTTGCCGAGCTCGACGAGTTGCGCGCGGCGGTAGCGGCGGTCGCTGTGCCGGGCGCGATCCTCGAAGCGATTGCGCAAATCAGGCGCGAGCTTGCGCGCGAGCAGATCGTCGTCTCGGATCGGCGCTGGAAGAACTCGCTCAACATTATGCGTGCGCACGCGATACTCGTCGGGCGCAGCGCTGTGACGGAAGACGACCTGATGTTCCTCGCGCACGTGCTGTGGAAGGATCCCGAGGAGCGGCCGAAGGTGGTCGAAGCGCTGCGCCGAATCGTGCGTGGATACGAGGACAAGCTGCAGGAGTTGGTGTTCGAGAGCCGCGAGCTGCGCGAATATGCCGAGGGCGCGTGGGAGAGCGAGGAGCTGCGCCGGCGCGCGCTGACCGAGGCGAATGCGAAGCTCGCGAATATCGCGGCGCGCTTCGACCTGCTGATGAAAGAAGCGACGGACTCGGGACGCGCGATTGCCAACGCGGAGCGGATGCGCGTCGAGGTCAAGGATATTCAGCAAGCCGTGTTCCGCAGAAGCGTCGGCGACTAGCGATCCATGCCCGCTGAAGAAACAACGCCGGCGATCGTGCTTCGCGCGCGCGATTACGCCGAGTCGGATCGAATCGTCACGCTGCTCACGCTCCATGCCGGCAAGCTCAGCGGAATCGCGAAGGGCGCCAAGGCCTCGCGCCATCGCTTCGAGCGCAAGCTTGAGCCGTTCTCGCATGTCGTCCTGCACTATCGTCGCAGGCCGCACGGGCAGTTGGTGTTCATCACGCGCGCCGAAGCGGCCGACCTGACGCAGCACGTCCTCGACGACGACCTGGCGAAGATTGCGCTCGGCAGCTACATGCTCGAACTCACCGACGCGCTGACCACCGAAGAGAGCGAGGCGGCCGAGGCATATCGCGTGTTGTCGGAAGGACTCGGCGCGCTCAGCACGCGGTTCGCCGATTCCGCCCTGCGCCAGGCGTTCGAGATGCGCCTGCTGGGTTGGGCAGGTTTCGGACTCGAGTTCGGGCGTTGCCGAATCTGCGCGACCGTCAACGGCGACAACGGCGCGACGGTTTATTTCGTCGTATCGCGCGGCGGTATCGTATGCGCGAAATGCCGGCCGTCGTTGGCGGAGGGCGCGATCAAGCTGTCGAGCAGGGGCGCCGCAATCCTCGCGCGATTGGGCGTACTGCCGATGCACGATTCGCCAGGCTCCGAGGCGGCGGGACCGGATGGCGCCCTCGCGCTCGCACGGTTCATCGGCTCGATCGTCGATCGGCGCCTGCGCAGCCAGGAATTTCTAGATTCAGTTTTGCCGGGCGCGACTAAAGCCTGAACATCATCCGCCGGATTCACGCGCCGGAGTTTCGCCGAACACCACCTCGGGCTCGCGGTAGCGGCCGCCATGATGATCGATCACGACGATGCCGCAGTTCGGCGGCACGTGAGCATTCTCCCACTTGCCGGTGACGTGCGCCCACACCGCTCGCATCACGCCGCCGTGACTGACTATCACGATCTCGTCGTCAGGGAATTTTTTTGCAACGCTATCAAGCACCGGCGCGACGCGCTTGAGCACATCGAGATGACTCTCGCCGTTGGGCGGCCGCCACGTCCACGACTGTTTGGGATCGTAGGTGGGATCGTTCGCGACGGACTCGTACGGCTTTCCCGCGAGGTCGCCGAGGCTCATCTCGCGGAAGTCCGCCTCGTATTCGATTGGAATCAGCAGTTCCGCCGAGATGATAAGTCCCGTTTCGCGAGCGCGCGCGAAGGTGCTCGCGATCACGCGAACTGGCTGAAACTTCTGCTTGATTTTTTGCGCCGCTTCGAGCGCCTGGCGGCGGCCGAGGTCCGTGATTTTCGCCTCACCCGAGGTGGTGAAGCGCCGAATCGCGTTGCCCTCGCTCTCGCCGTGACGAACCATTATCAGCTTGCCCATAGGGTCGAAATTTTCTCCGAAAATAAAGTTTGGTGCGAACGCAACCTGTTCGCGCTTCAGGTCTGTCGGTGCTTCAGGTCTTGGGTTTGTCGTCGGGCTTGTCGTCGCCGACACCTGTCAGTTTCGCAAACGCGCGGAACGGTTCGAACAGATCGATCGGCATCGGAAAGACCGTCGTGGAATTGTTCTCGGTCGCGATCTCCTTGAGCGTCTGCAAATAGCGAAGCTGGAGCGTGATCGGACTCTTGCTCATGATCTCGGCCGCATCCGCGAGCCGCTGCGACGCCTGGAATTCGCCCTCAGCCGCGATCACCTTGGCGCGCCGCTCGCGCTCCGCCTCGGCTTGCGCCGCGATCGCGCGCTGCATGTCCTGCGGCAGATCGATATTTTTCAATTCGACCAGCGTGACCTTCACCCCCCACGGCTCGGTTTGCGAATCGACGATCTCCTGGATGCGCGCGTTGAGCTTGTCGCGCTGGCTAAGCAGCTCGTCGAGCTCGGTCTGCCCGCCGACCGAGCGCAGCGTCGTTTGCGCCAGCTGCATCGTGGCGAACAGGTAGTTTGCGACCTCGGTCACGGCGCGCGACGGATCGACGACGCGAAAATACAGCACCGCGCTAACTTTCACCGTCACGTTGTCCTTGGTGATGACGTCTTGCGGCGGGATGTCCAGCGTGACCGTGCGCAGATCGATTCGCGCCATCCGCTCGAGCACGGGAATCACGAAAATGACGCCCGGTCCGCGATAGGGAGTGAGGCGGCCGAGTCGGAAGACCACGCCGCGCTCGTATTCGTTGAGGACCTTGAGTCCGCTCAAAACAAAAATTGCGCCGATGAAGACGACTATGCCGACTCCGCTCGCCATCGCGATTCTCCTTCGCCCCCAGTGCGCGCGAGGCTCGTCGATACCCTATGCTATCTTTCGGGCCGTGCGAAATCTTCCCGCGGGTCACGCCAACTTCTGCACTTGCAGTTCGAGGCCGTTGATCGATTTCACGCGAGCGCGCGCGCCGGCACTGAGCGCGTCGGCGCTGACCGCACGCCAGATCTCGCCATGCACGAAGACTTTGCCGGGCGCTCCCGGAGCTATCGCCTCGCGTACTTCGCCGACCTCGCCGACAATGCCTTCCGCGCCGGTGGTCGCGCGATTACGACGCTCGCGAGCGACGATATATCCGATGCCGAGGATGATCAGCGTCAGTGCCGCGGCGGCGCCATATATGATGTCGCGATTCACCGCCAAATCAGTCTTCGAGGTATCGATGAAGAATAGCGAGCCGATGACGAACGCGGTGACGCCGCCCAGTCCGAGGATTCCGTAGCTGGTGACGAAGGCTTCCGAGATCAGCATTGCGACGCCGAGGAAGATCAGCAGCAAGCCGGTGAGGTTCACCGGCAGCACCTGGAACGACGCGAGCGCGAGCAGCAGGCAGATCGCGCCGGCGACGCCGGGAAAGATCACGCCCGGATGCGCGAACTCGAAGTACAGCCCAATCAATCCCGCCATCAGCAGCAGGTACACGATGTTCGGATCGGCGAGCACGTTGAGCAGTTGCTGGCCCGGCGTCATCCGCGCGCGGCGCACCGTTGCATCGGCAATCGCGAGCGTCACGGTATTTCCGGCGACCTGCACCTTGCGGCCGGTGGCTTGCGTCAGCAGGCTGCGCAAATCTGGCGCGACGATGTCGACGACGTTCTTCGCCAATGCCTCGCGCTCGCCGATCGCCACGCTATGGCGAACAGCCTGCTCCATCCAGTCTTCGTTGCGCCCGCGCTGCTGCGCGATCGTGCGCGCAAAGGTTGCGGTGAAATTCTCGACTTTCTGACCCATAGCGCCCTTGATGTCGTCGCCACCCTCTTCCACCGGATGCGCCGCGCCGATCGTCGTGCCCGGCGCCATCGCGGCCACATTCGCGGCTTCGGTGATGAAGGTGCCGGCCGACGCCGCACTTGCACCCGAGGGTGCGACGTAAACGATCACCGGGATCGGCGCGGCGAGAATCGCCTTGACGATCTTCTCCGCGGACGTGAGCAAGCCGCCCGGCGTATCGAGCTCGATCACCAGCGCAGCCGCGCCATCGGCGTTAGCGGACGCGAGCGAATCTTCGATGTAGGACGCGGTAGCCGGATTGATCGATCCGTCAATCGTGATCAGTTCAACCCACGGCGATGTGTGTGCGGCGGGTTTCGCAGGAGTGTCGGCGGCAAAGATCCGCTGCGATACGAATGCGGCGACTGCGACCGCCGCCACTGCGACAAAATATTTTGAGCGAATATTCACGATGAACCGCCGCGGCGCGAAATCGGCATCCCGAGATATTTCATCACTTCCTGAATATCCGCCCACACCAGTCGCTTGTCGCTCGGCGTGCGCAACAGATACGCGGGATGAAACGTGGGCATGAAGCGGATACCGCGAAAATCCTGCCAGTTGCCGCGCAGCTTGCTAATCGGAATCTTCACCTTGAGCACCGCCTGCACGGCGAAAGTGCCAAGCCCGACAATCGCGCGCGGGCGCACCAGATCGATCTGGCGAAAGAGAAACGGTTCGCATGCGGAGACTTCGTCAGGCTCGGGATTTCGATTGTCGGGCGGCCGGCACTTGATCACGTTGCAGATGTAGACGTCATTGCGGCTGATCCCCATGCCACGCTCGATGATGTCGGTCAGCAACTGACCGGCGCGGCCGACGAACGGCTCGCCGCGAGCGTCCTCATCAGCGCCTGGCGCCTCGCCCACGAACATCAAATCCGCGTTGGGATTGCCGACGCCGAAGACGAGATTCGTGCGGCGCGGTGCAAGCTTGCATCGCTGACAATCTCCGATGAACGTGCGCAACTCGTCGAGTGTCGACGTTTTTTCGAGTCCGGGATATTTTGAAAACAGTTCAGTCGGGATTGGCGCCGCGTCTGTCTTGATGACTGCCGGGGGCGGCTGGGGTGCGGCCGCGCGGACAGCGGGGGCCTCCAATGCGGGCAGCCCTTCCATCCCTTCTTCCCGCAACTGCTCGACGTAGTCGCGAATCGATGCGACCAGCGTTTGGCGATCCGGCGGCGATGATGCGTCCATCGACTATCTGACAGCGCGGAGACGCGAGGATTTCTCCGCACGCCCTGACTTGGGTTTGGCAGCCCGCATTGCAACGATTCGATCGAGGATCAAATCCGCCACCGCATCCTTCGACATCTGCGGATGGCTCTGCGAGCGCCCGTCGGCGCCAATCAGCGTGACGACATTGGTATCGACTTCGAAGCCGGCGCCCTCGCGCGTCACGTCGTTGGCAACGATCAGGTCGAGGCCTTTGCGCTTGAGCTTGGCGCGTGCGTTGGCTTCGAGGTCGTCGGTCTCGGCCGCAAATCCAATCAGGATGCGCGCGCCCTTCTTCGCGGCGATACGCGGCATCTCGTCGGCGATAGATTCCATTTCGAGCTTGAGACCGCGCGCGTCCTTCTTGATTTTGCCGCGCGCCGGATTTGCGGGACGAAAATCCGCGACCGCCGCCGCCATCACGAGTGCCGTCGACCACGGAAAGTTGCTGGTGGTTTTGGCGAGCATCGCCGATGCCGTCACAGTGTCGACTCGCTCGACGCCATAAGGCGTCGCGAGCGCCGACGGCCCCGCGACTATTCGCACCTTGGCGCCGCGGCGCCAGGCTGCGCGTGCAATTGCAAATCCCATCTTGCCCGACGAACTGTTCGAGACGAATCGCACCGGATCGATCGGCTCGCGCGTCGGCCCCGCCGTCACCAGAATATTTTCACCTGCGAGGTCCTGCGCGGAGAGCATCTTCTCGATTTCCGCGACGACCACTGCCGGGTCCGGCAGCCGCCCCTTGCCCTCGTAGCCGCACGCGAGCGCGCCCTCGCCCGGCTCGATAATCACCGCACCGCGCGCGCGCAGCTTCGCGAGGTTTTCGGCGACCGTCGGATGCTCGTACATGTGCACGTTCATCGCAGGCGCGAACGCAACTTTGGCGCGCGTCGCGAGCAGCACGGTCGTCACGATGTCGTCAGCGATACCGACAGCGGCCTTCGCAATCACGTCGGCTGTCGCAGGCGCGATCACGATCGCGTCGGCGGTGTCGGCAAGTCCTATGTGCCCAATCTCGGATTCCTGCGTGAGCGAGAACGTGTCGGTCGCAACCGGATTCGCGCTCAGCGTCTGCAATGTCAGGGGCGTGATGAACTCGGTCGCGTTCCGCGTCATCATCACGCGAACGTTCGCGCCCGCATTGACGAGCAGGCGCACGAGTTCGGCGGACTTGTAAGCAGCGATTCCGCCGCTCACGCCGAGCACGATCGTCTTGCCGCTAAGCACGCCCATCACGCTTTGATTCTAGTGCGGCGCGCTCGCGGGCGAAACGGCCCGCAAATGGACTGTCAGTCGTAGTATTCCAGCCCGAGATGCGTGATCAGGTCTTCGCCACGCATCCAACGCAGCGTGTTCTTGAGCTTCATCAACTGGATGAAAATGTCGTGCTCGGGATAAATGTTCGGCGCGTGCATCGGCGCCTTGAAGTAGAACGACAGCCACTCCTGGATGCCGCGCATGCCAGCGCGATGCGCCAAGTCCATGAACAGCACGAGGTCGAGCACCAGCGGCGCTGCGAGGATCGAATCGCGGCAGAGAAAGTTGATTTTGATCTGCATCGGATAGCCCAGCCATCCGAAGATATCGATATTGTCCCAGCCTTCTTTCGAGTCGCCGCGCGGCGGGTAGTAGTTGATCTTCACCGAGTGGAACACGTCGCTGTACAGCTGCGGATGCAACTCGGGCTGCAGGATCTGATCGAGCACAGACAGCTTGGTCTCTTCCTTGGACTTGAACGATCCGGGATCTTCGAGCACCTCGCCGTCGCGATTGCCTAGGATGTTGGTCGAGAACCATCCCGACATCCCGAGCATGCGCGCCTTCAGCCCCGGCGCGATCAGCGTCTTCATGAACGTCTGCCCGGTCTTGAAGTCCTTGCCGCAAATCGGGAGGTTGGTTTCGCGCGCGAGCTCGAGCAGCGCGGGAGTGTCGGTCGTCAGGTTCGGCGCGCCATTGGCGTACGGGATCCCCATCTTGAGCGCGGCATAGGCGTAAATCTGGCTCGGCGCGATTTCGGGATCGTTGTTCGCGAGTCCGGCCTCGAACGCTTTCAGCGTCTCATGGACCGCCGCTGGCTGATGAAAGACCTCCGTCGAGCCGCACCAGACCATGACGGTGCGCGCGACGCCGGTGCGCTTCTGGAAATTCCGGATGTCGTCCATCAACATCGCGGCCTTGTCCATCTTGGTGCGCGCTTCCTTCAGATTGGGGCCGTGGATATTGCGCACGTAGTCCTGATCGAAAACTGCATCCATCGGATGAAGTTTCTCCAACGGCTCGCGCAACTGTTCCAGCAGCCGGCGATCGAGCACCGCCGCGTTCAGCGCCGCCTCGTATGCACTATCCTCGTAGATATCCCAGCCGCCGAATTCGAGATCTTCCAGCTTCGCCAGCGGGACGAAATCCTTGATCAGCGGCGTGCGTCCCTCGGTGCGCTTGCCGAGGCGAACGGTTGCGAGCTGCGTCAACGATCCGATCGGCGCGCCCAGCCCGCGCTTGACCGCCTCGACGCCGGCGATGAACGTCGTGCTGACCGCGCCGATGCCGGGAAGAAGCACGCCGAGCTTGCCGTCCGCGGGCGAGATCGCGACGGGACCTTTGGTTGTCAAAACTTAAAGTGCTCCTTGAGGTCAGCCCTTGCGAAATCGGGACGGAAATTCGGCGCCGAAGGTTTGATCGGGATGCAACACGCGAGCGCGCTCGATCAGCACCTCTTCAGTCTCGGGGATGTTGGGATCGGGGATACAGCAATCGACCGGGCATACCGCCGCGCACTGTTCCTGGTCGAAGAAGCCAACACACTCGGTGCACTTGTCGGGGACGATGTAATAGATGTCGTCCTTGATCGCCGGGCTGGTCGCGCCGTTGTGCTCCCACTGCGCGCCACCTTCGTAGATCGCGGTGTTCGGGCACTCGGGCTCACACGCACCGCAGTTGATGCATTCTTCAGTTATCAGCGTGGACATCTTTCAGCTCCGACCACGGTCGCGGATTCAACGAAAAGACCGAAGGCCAACAATATCGGCGCGCGGCAGGAGGAGCAAGTATTTCAAGGCGCCAGCCGGTCAGTCGGCGACGGTGTTTGCGATGCGTCGCGCAAGTTCCAGAAACGCGATGCTCGCCGGATGCGCCGGGTTCGCGACGACGATCGGCATACCATCGTCGCCGGCCTGCCGCACGTCAGGGTAGATCGGAATCCTCGCGAGCAGATTGGTCCCCTCTTCCGCCGCCATCCGCTCGCCGCCGCCGTAGCCGAACAACTCGTCGCGCTCGCCGCAGTCGGGACAAATGAAATAGCTCATGTTCTCGACCACGCCGAGAATCGGGCAATGCACCTGACGGAACATCTTGATTGCACGATTCGCGTCGAGCAGCGCGACGTCCTGCGGCGTCGTCACGATCACACAACCGTCGAGCGAGACCTGCTGCGCGAGCGTGAGCTGCGCATCGCCAGTGCCGGGCGGCAGGTCAACGATCAGGAAATCCTGCGATCCCCAGAGTGTGTCTTTCAGGAATTGCCGCACCGCGCCCATCACCATCGGCCCGCGCCAGATTACCGGCGCCTTCTCGCCAAGAAAAAATCCGATCGAGATCAACTTCACGCCATACTTTTCGATTGGATAGAAATTCTGACCGCCCGCAGACTTCGGGCGCTCGTCGCCGACGTTGAACATCATCGGCACCGACGGCCCGTAAATGTCCGCGTCCAACAGCCCGACGCTCAATCCCAACCGCGCGAGCGCGACCGCAATATTGGCCGCGACAGTAGACTTACCGACGCCGCCCTTGCCGCTACCCACCGCGATGATGTGCTTGGTGCCTTCGAGCCGCACGCGCCCGGTCTTCTCGCCAAGCTCGGCCTCGATTCGATGCACCCGCAACTCGACGGTCGGCACACCAAGGTCATGCGTGAGCGCACGATGAATTCCCGCTGCAAGTTCGCGAATCACATCGTCGCGCTCAGTGACCTGGCGCAGCGTGATCGCATAGCCGCCGTTGGGCGTCGGCTGCGCGTCCTCAACCAATCCAAGCGCAACAATGTCAGCGGAGTAACCGGGATACTTTACGTGTCCAAGCGCCTCGATAACCGCATCACTGGATACCTGTCGTGCCACTGATCGAATTATCGCAGAAGGATTGGACCGTCGATAGTTACGCGACCGCTAACGGACAAGTGGCGTGAGGCGCGCGGCGATTACGTCTTGGGCTTCGGCGGCGATTTGGCGGACGATTTCTGCGGCGGGCAGGATGTGGTTGACAGAGGTCACCGATTGTCCTGCGTAGAACGGCAGGCCGGTGAGATCGCCTTCGACTGACTCTGACGGCGGGTTCACCGAGTAGCGTGGCAGCGGTGCGTCGATGCTGCCGCTGCGCAATCGGGCGATCACCTCGCCCTCGCCCGGGCGGTTGGGCGCCGTCGGACTGCCGGCGCGTTCCCATGCGTCGATTAGCGGCGTGCGAATCACCCGATGGGCCGCGTCGGGCCATCCGATGTCGAACAGCTTGGTGTGAACGGTGTCGCTCGCGTGTGCGTCGAGGATCGCTTGCTTGTATTGCGGATGGGCCGACGCCTCGTGCGAGGCGAGGAAGCGCGTGCCGAAGACGGCGCCGTCGGCGCCGAGTGCGAGCGCGGCGGCCAGGCCGCGGCCGTCGCTGATTCCGCCCGCCGCGAGCATCGGCAGGTCGCCAATCGCGTCGCGAACTTCGGGGATGAGTGCCAACGTGGTCACGACGCCGCGGACGTGGCCGCCTGCCTCGAAGCCCTGCGCAATGATCGCGTCGGCACCCGCGTGTTTCGCCGCGGCGGCTTCCAGAGCCGAGCCGCACTGCCAAATCACTTTCAGGCCAAGCTTCTTGCACGCCGGAATGTGCTCGGCGGGATCGCCCCAGAAGAGAGTTATGGCGGATATCGGCTGACTTGCGAGCGCCTCGAAGGTTCCGGGCCGGAGAAACGGGATCAACTGATTGACGACGACTGGTTTCGCGGTGATCTTGCGGACCGCGGCGATCTCGGCAGCGATCGCTTCGGGCGGGAAGCCTGGCATCGCGATCGTGCCGAGGCCGCCCGCTTCCGAAACGGCGCCGGCCAGCTTCGCGCCCGCGATGACACCCATCCCGGCGGACACGATTGGATACTCGACGCCGAACAGTTCGCAGAATTTTGTTTTCAGCATCGTTTCAAGGCTTGGTCGCCTTAATCGAAAAGATCGTGGGAATCGGATCGCCCTCGATATGCCAGAGGCCGTCACTTTGTTTTTTCATGAACGGGAAGTGCGGGTAGATGCATTCGGCGAACTCGTGCAGGTACTCGATTCTGAGACCGGTCGCCGCGAGCGCGCTGACGATGTCGCCGAGGCGGTACATCCATTCGTGCGTCTCGGAAACCGTCTTGCTGTGATCGGAGTAGTCGGGGCCTGGAGGCTCTTCGCGCATTGCCGTGTCGAAGTATGAAATCTCGAATTCGAGCTTGGTCGTGCCTTCGCGATTCGCGCTCATCTGCGTCAGCGGATGAAATTCCGCCATGTAAAAGAAGCCGCCGGGCTTGACGAAGCTCGCTGCGACCTGTGCCCATCGCTTGATATCGGGCAGCCAGCACAGCGCGCCGTAGGATGTGAACACAATGTCGAATTGTTCGTGGAGCACGGCGGGAGCGTCGTAGATGTTTGATTGCACGAATCTCGCAGGGATCTTGCACTCGGCGCTGATCGAACGCGCGAGCGCGATCGCTTTGTCGGAGAAATCCACGCCGGTGATGTTCGCGCCGAGCCGCGCCCACGACATTGTGTCGAGGCCGAAATGGCATTGCATGTGGAGCATCGACTTGCCGCGCACGTCGCCGACTTCGCGCAATTCGATCGGCTTGAGGACGTTCTCGCCGGCCTTGAACTCCGCCAGCCGGTACTCCGGCGACGCCGCGTGATACCCGGTCATCAGGTTCCACGCGTCGAGGTTTGCTTTCAGCCGATCGTCCATCGCAACGCTACGGGCGCTCCTGGCTGTAATCCCACGACACCGTGTGCGACGGCTTGAACGTCACGACGACGACCTTGTTGCCCTTGAGCGATTTCGCGTAGGCCTTGCCCAGCTTCTTGCCGAGGTACTCGATCGCCATCCGCTCGGTGCGTTTGTCGTCGATTTTTTCCTCGAGTGTCGCGCGGCCTTTCAGCACCACCGTTTTGTACGGCGCCTTCTTGGTATCGACCACCAGCGTGATTCGCGGATCGCGCACGAGGCACTTGTACTTGAATGCCTCGGCGCCCGTATGAAAAACGATTTGCCCGTCGGCATATTCGAACCAGGTCGGCACCGCGTGCGGCGCGCCGTCGGGCGCGGTCACGGCGACGACGGCGACGATCGGTTTCTTGAGCAGTTTCTCGATATCCTTTTTCTTCATCGGCATGTGGAAGATGGCTCCTGTAGCGGGTGTGGCAAGATCACTTGCCTTTGAAATTCGGTTTCTGTTTTTCGCGGAAGGCGCGAATTCCCTCGCGCACGTCCTCCGACGGATTGGTGATCATCACGTTGAGCGCGGCGTCTTCGAGCGCATTCTCGAGTGTCATCTCGCGCTGCTTGTACATCATACGTTTCGCCAGCCTTATCGCGAGCGGCGGTCCGTCCGCGAGCCGGCGCGCGAAATCATTGGTGCGCGCTTCGAGTTCGGCGTGCGGGACCACTTCAGTCACCAGTCCGAGTTCGAGCGCAGTTTTCGCGTCGTAGACTTCCGAGAGCAGCGTCATCTTGAGCGCGCGATCCAGTCCCATGAAGCGCGGGAAGAGATACGCTCCGCCTTCATCGCAAAGCAGCGCGAACTTGAGCGCCGTGTCGCCAAGGCGAGCCTGGTCCGACGCGATTCTGAAATCGCACGACAGTGCGAGCGTCAGCCCGCCCGCGACTGCAGCACCGTTGATCGACGCGATGACGGGCTTGTCGAAGCGATGCAGCGAAATGACCAACTGATGGAATCCCTCGCGCATCTCGAGCATGTGACCCATCGGATGCCCGTGGAAGCGCGAGCGGCTCTCGGGCGCGCCGCTGATATCGCCGCCGGCGCAGAAGGCGCGGCCGCTGCCGGTGACGATCAGCACGCGAACGTCGTTGTCCTGGCGCGCGAGATCGATCGCCGCACACATCTCCTTGACCATCGTTTCGTTGTAGCCGTTCATCCGCTCGGGGCGGTTCATGGTGATTTTGGCGATACCGTCGCGCGAACCATAGATGATTGTTTTGAAGTCCATCGTGAGTGACCTCCTTTTTTCTATTCTGAGCGGAGCAACCTAACCCCTAACCCCTTCCCCTAGTGGAAGGGGGACAATCGCGGAAGAAAGTACGCAAACGGTTAAAGCTTCGTGCACTATTGCTTTGCGCCGCGCGGCGCGTCGAGATCCTTCGCTTCGCTCAAGATGAACAAAGACGACGAGCCCCTCTACGCGATTGTTCCCCTTCCACTAGGGGAAGGGGTTAGGGGTTAGGTTCCTGAAACTCCCTTAGCGACCCTTGAACGTTGGCGGACGCTTCTCGAGAAACGCCTTGACGGCCTCGCGATGGTCCTCGGTGCGGCCGGTCATCGTCTGGCCCCACGCCTCGCGATCGAGCAGCTCGTTGAATTCGTGATTGAGCGCGGCGTTGAGGTTCGCCTTCATGTACGAGTAGGCAATCGTCGGGCCGTTGGCGACTCGCGAGGCGAGCGCATGCACTTCGTCCTTGAAGGACGCAGCGGGCACGACGCGATTTGCGAGGCCGATACGCAGCGCCTCGTCGGCGCCGATCACGTCGGCGAGGAAATAGAGCTCGCGCGCTTTTGCCGAGCCAACCAGATGCGTCAACGACCAGGTGCCGCCGTAGTCGCCCGAGAAACCAACCTTGGCGAACGCAGTGCCGAAGCGCGCCGCGTCCGAGGCGATCCTGATGTCGCAGGCCATCGCGAGGCTGAGACCCGCGCCGGCGGCCGGTCCGTTGACTGCCGCGATCGTCACCTTGGACATTTCGTGCAGCAGGTATGACGCCTCTTCGCCGCGGCGCAGTCCCGCGACGCGATCTTCGATCGTCGACGTTGCGCCGTCACTGGCGCCTTCGTTGCGCGCGCGCATCCCGCCGATATCGCCGCCCGAGCAGAACCCGCGCCCCGCTCCGGTCAGCACGACCGCGCCGATTTCGGGATTGGTCGCGGCGCGCGACAGGTTGTCGACCAGCGCGCCCATCATCTCGGCGCTCATCGCGTTGAGCTTGTCGGGGCGATTCAGCGTGAGGTAAAGCACGCGATCTTTAATTTCGGTAATCAGGTCTGCCATTTGGGCCTCCAAAAATGCGGGTTCGAACTCTGGTACTACTTCACGTCCGCCAATCTGTCGAGTGCCGCCGCGACTGCCTGCGTGCCCTCGAGATCGTGGCCGAGCGCGGCCGCCGAGTTGAACATTGAAGCCATCAGCGAGAGCCCCGGCAGTGCGAGGCCGGCGTCGCGCGCCGCTTCCGTGACGAGCCGCAGGTCTTTGCGAATCAGCTTGATGAAGAAGCCGGGACGGTAGTCGCCGGCGATTATTTTGGGGCCGAGATTCGACAACTGCCACGAGCCCGCCGCCCCCGCGCCGATAGCCTCGATCACGCGCGACGCGTCGAGGCCGCCGGCGCGCGCGAACTTTATCGCCTCGGCCGCCGCTTCGAGCGCAAGCGCCACTGCGATTTGATTTGCCAGCTTGGTCATCTGCCCCGCGCCCGACGCACCCATGTGCGTGACTCTCTTTCCCATCAACTCGAACAACGGACGCGCCTTGTCGAACGCAACCGCGTCCCCGCCGACCATGATCGCGAGCGTGCCCTCGCGCGCGCCGACGTCGCCGCCTGAGACTGGCGCATCGAGGTACTCGACGCCCTTCGTCTTGAGCCGCGCCGCGATCGCGCGTTCGGCTGCGGGCGAAATTGTGCTCATGTCGATCACGAGCTGGCCGGCCTTGAGCGCCGGCTCGATCTTCGCGACCGTCGCCTCGACGTCGGGGGTGTCGGGCACCATGATAAAGATTGCGTCGGCGCCGGTGACGCATGCCGTGGCGTCGGCGGTAACTGTCGCACCGTCGGCGACCATCACGCGCGCCTTCTCAGGCGAGCGATTGAATACGCGCACACGATGGCCTCCGCCAATCAACCGCCGCGCCATCGGTGCGCCCATGATGCCGGTTCCAATCCATCCGATTTCCATTTGAATCACTCCGTCCGACCGAGATGACTTCTGTCGGCGAAAGTCTTGCGGCCCTTCAGTCGTCCATGCTGGGCGGGAGCCCGGACGCTCCGTTCGCCAGCAAGGTGTCGTCGAGCGCGACCGACGCGCTCTGAACGGCGCGGTTGTCGACGGGGTCGGTGTATTTTCCGCCGTTAAACTTTTCGCCGAGAAATTTCAGTATCGAAGTATGGTCGAGCAGTTGTTCGCATAGCGACCCCGACTGGGCAAACGGCGACACGACGATCCCGGGGACTCGCACGCCCAATGTGTTGAATCCGACGCCGTACTGAGCGTTCGGCGGCGGCGCTGTTGCTATCGTCGGAGGCCGCACGTGATCGAAAAACGAGCCGTGCTCATCATAAGTGATAAACGCGACCAGGTTGTCCCATGTGTCGCCAGCAGTCAGCGCGTCGTACACGATTTTGAGATGCCGCTGACCGCCGTACACGGACGCCGGCGGATGGTCGTCGGAGGCGGCGGCCGTGCCGCGCCGAAAGTCGTCCTCGTAGAGTGGCTCAATGAACACCACTTGCGGCACATCGCCGTTGCGAAAATCGTCGATCAACCGCCCGATCGGACGAAACAGCTGCTGTACCTGTATGTCGTTTTGATAAAGCGAGAAGAGGCGCGGCATCTGCATGAAGAAGAACGATCCGCTGTAGTACAGCCGCCAACCTACCCCGCGTGTCCTCAGCCAGTCATAAACGAGGTCGTCGGGGTTGTCATTGAAAAGGTTGTTCGCGATCTGAAAAAGCCCGCTCGGCGTGTGATCCACCAGCGCGTAGCCGCTAGCCGCCATCAGACGATTCGGCAGGGTGCTCGCAGGCAGGCAAGCGAACCAGTTGTCGCATAGCGCAAAGTTGCGGGCCAGAAATTCAGTCGAAGGCAGGTACCCGTGAGTGCAGTACTCCATCACGCGCTTTGGATCCGCATCGGCGGATGAGTCGCCATAGCTGCGCGCGAAGCCGTGCATGGGGCCGAGGATCGAATTGATCTGCGCGTCGATATTTTCGCGTTCATGCGGCGGATCCGGCGTCAGCGATGGACTGCTGATTGGCTGCGGCTGATAGGTGTCGTGTGCGTAATAGGTCTGTGCGTGCTGGATACCCTCGATCCGCGCGGCCAGTGGATGCCCTGAGTCCGGCAACCCGAGATGACCCAGGATATGATCGAAGGACCGGTTCTCGAGCATGGTGATCACGACGGTCTGAACGCGCGATAAATCCTTGGGCATTCGAGCAGCTCCTTCCGCCACAAAAGCTAGTGCGAGCGTGACGATATTGCCAAGCGCAAAGATCGAGCCGTCCGGGGGCAACGGCAGCGGAGGATCCGCGGATGCGCGAAACGGTCGCCGCCATCTGCGACGATCTCGGAGTCGGGCAGGCAAAGTAGAAAAAGTACCGTAGCGGCTCGTTTGTTTGTTCTTATTGTAACAACAATATCAACAAACTGTTGTCATCAAGTGGTCAAGGAGTTAACCCTGCGCTAGAAGAGATCAGGGAGTGACAAAAATTGTTGCGAATCAGGTACAGCGCCGCTTCAGTGTTTTACGTGGTTGCGTGGTTTTCGATGGCCGCGCTGATCGCGATGGTTACGATCGCCGAGTTGTTGCAGGGGGAGACTGCCGCTAGCGCCGACTCCGCCGAGGCGGAAGCTTTCGCCGTGCGTCGAGTGTCGCGCTAGATTTTCCAACCGTAGCGCGTCGTTCGACGCGCGAATGAATAGACGGGGCGGCAGCTTCGACGCCTGCCGCCCCGTTTCCTTGCTCAGTGCGCGTTATGGAAATCGAACATATCCATCAGATCGCCGATGGCCCGTGAGTTGGCCGGCACGAGCGGCGCGTGTGGACGAATCGCGGGAATTTACGGGCGCTATCTTTGACCGGTCCAGTCAGCGGGCGCGACGGTGCGCCATCGCGCACGAATCGCTTCGTAGTCCGCAGGCGGCAGCGGCCCCGCGCCGGCATGCGCGATATTCTGCGCGATTCGCTCGGGCCGCGTCGTGCCGACGATCGCAGTAGTCACGCCCGGCGTGCCGAGCGTGAATCGCAGCGCAACTTCCGCTGCGCTCTCAGCACCTCGACGAACAAAGTCGTAGTTCAACTTTTGCAAGCGATCCCAGTACGGCCGCGTGTACCAATCGCTCGGCGGCTGCTTGCCATGACGCCACGCCGCGTTCGCAATCGGACGCTTGACGATCACGCCCATTCCGCGCGCCGCCGCCTTGGGCAACACAAGATCGATCGCTTCCTGGTCCGCGATGCTCACCGAGATTTGCAACGTGTCGAACGCACCGCTCTCGACCGCGTAGACGGCGTCATCGGTGTCGATACTGCATCCGACGAAGCGGGCCTGTCCGCGCTCGCGCGACCGGTGCAGCACTTCGATCACGCGGCCGTCCTTGAGCGTCGTGAGCGACGGGCTGTGGAACTGCATCACGTCGACGTGGTCGGTGCCGAGATTTTTGAGACTGCGCTCGATGCTGTGCGCGAGCATCTTCGGATTCCAGTCCTCCTGCGCGTAACCCGCCGCGCGATCGGCCGCCGAACCGAGCCTCGCATGCCCGCACTTCGTCATCAGCACAACTTCGGCGCGCCGCCCTGCGATCGCCTTGCCGACCAGCGACTCGCCGTCCGCGTAGCACTCGGCGGTATCGATCACGTTGATGCCGGCGTCGAGCGCAGTGTTGAGAATTTTGTCGACGGTCTTCTGCGCGACTGCCTGGTACCCAACCTCAGACCCGCCGAATCCAAGCGTACTAACCCGCAACCCGGTCTTGCCTAACACTCGATATTCGATTGCCATAAGTTTCGAAGACTACGGATCCCGAACGAGCGACGCAAAGAGTGTTTTCCCAAGCCAAAAATTCCGCAACCCAGAGGTTGCGTCTCGTCCCGAGCCTCGTTAATGTAAGCGCAACTCGGAGGTTGCATATGGCTTCAAATACTGATCGCATCGAAAAGAAAGTTCTGCTCCGCGCGCCGCATGCTCGCGTATGGAAGGCAATCAGCGACTCGTCGCAATTCGGCAGTTGGTTCGGCGTCAAGTTCGACGCGCCGTTCGCACCCGGCAAGGTCATGGTCGGCAGCATGATGGGGACGACGGTCGACGCCGAAATCGCCGCGCGTCAGCTACAATACAAGGGCCACCGCTTCGAATTCGTCATCGACCGCATCGAGCCGATGCGGCTGTTCTCGTTCCGATGGCATCCGTTCGCGATGGACTCCGCCGTCGATTATTCCAGGGAGCCGTCGACGCTCGTCGCGTTTGAACTGGAAGAAGTCGCGGGCGGCACGATGCTGAAGGTGACCGAGTCGGGCTTCGATCAAATCCCGCTTGAGCGCCGCGCGAAGGCATTCGCGGCCAATGAGGGTGGATGGGCCGCGCAGATGACGCTCATCGAAAAGTACCTCGCGCAGCACGCGCAAGGCTGAAAGAAAAAGGGCCGGACGTTTGCACGTCCGGCCCTTCGAGCATTGCTAGCTGTTGCTTAGGCGGCCTGCTTGGTCTCGATTGCCAGGCTCTCTTCGGCGATCGATCCGCGCTTCGAGAAGATTACCGCAATCGACAGCGCGATAATCGACAGCACTACTACTGCCACGCGCAAGCTGGTCACGCCGCCCTCGACCGTCGTGAACGGCGCCGCGAGAATCGCGACCAGGTTCATCACCTTGATCATCGGGTTCAGCGCCGGGCCCGCAGTATCCTTGAACGGATCGCCGACCGTGTCGCCGACCACCGACGCCTTGTGCACGTCGGTGCCCTTGCCGCCGAGGAAGCCGTCCTCGACTTTTTTCTTGGCGTTGTCCCAGTTGGCGCCCGCATTCGACATGAACACAGCCATCAACTGGCCCGTGAGGATCGTGCCGCCGAGGAATCCGCCGAGCGCGCCTGCGCCCAGCCCGAAGCCCACCAGCAGCGGCGAGAAGATCGCGAGGATTCCCGGCCCGAGCAGTTCTTTCTGCGACGCCGCCGTGACGATATCGACGCACGCGCTGTAGTCGGGCAGCTCCTTGCCTTCCATGATTCCCGGATGAGCGCGCAGTTGGCGCCGCACCTCGAACACGATCTGATACGCCGCGCGGCTCACCGCCTTGATTGCGAATGAGCTGAACAGGAACGGCACCGCGCCGCCGATCATCAGCCCGACGAACACTGTCGGCATGTTGATCTGCACGCCAAGCGCGCCGAGATGAGCCTCATCGATGAACGAGCGGAACAGCGAGACCGCCGCCAGCACCGCCGTCGCGATCGCGAGGCCCTTGGTCAGCGCCTTGGTCGTGTTGCCGATCGCGTCCATCCACGACAGCGTCTTCGACGCCTCCTCCTGATGGATTCCGCCCATCTCGAAGATGCCGTGGGCGTTGTCGGTGATCGGTCCGTAGGTATCCATCGCGAGGATGAAGCCTGTGGTCGTCAGCAAGCCCAACCCTGTCAGCGCGATTCCGTAAAACTGCAGCGCGAGCGATTCGTGGAAAATCGCCATCGCGCCGATAATCGCGGCCGCAATCACCAGCAGCGCCCATACCGACGACTCGAGTCCCTCGGCCATGCCCGACAGGATCAATGTAGCCGGGCCGGTGCGCGCCGCCATCGCAGTTTCGGTGACGGGGCCTTTGTCGGGATGCGTAAAATAGTTGGTCAGCCACAGCGTCACGACGGCGAGAATAATTCCGAGCGACGCGCAGCATGCGAAGCGCCAGTCGGTTGCGCCCGTGCGCGGATCGTCGAGGTAAAAGTAGTTCACGACGAAGAATCCGATCACCGAGGCGATCGCCGAGGTCATGTAGCCGATATTGATCGGGCGCATCGGGTCGAGCATTTTGCCGGCCGGCACGCGCACCGCCATGATTCCGATAATCGACGAGAACACGCCGACGCCGCGCAGGATTAGCGCGAACATGATCAGCTTGACCGCGAACGCGCCCGCATACTGGCCGTACGCGGCGACAAAGTCCGACTCCTGCAGCGCATAGGCCGCGAGGATAATCGCGGCGACCAGCGTCACCTCGTACGACTCGAACACGTCTGCCGCCATGCCGGCGCAGTCGCCGACGTTGTCGCCAACGTTGTCGGCAATCGTCGCGGGATTGCGCGGATCGTCTTCGGGGAGGTCCTGCTCGATCTTGCCGACCAGGTCGCCGCCGACGTCAGCCGCCTTGGTGTAGATTCCGCCGCCGACGCGCATGAACAATGCGGCCAGCGATCCGCCGAAGCCGAAGCCGACGAGGACCTTCATCGCGTTTTCGCGGAATACTAAAAATATAATGGTGGCGCCGAGCAGTCCGAGGCCGACCGTGAACATCCCCGACACTCCGCCCGCCTTGAACGCGAGTTCCATCGCGTCCTTGAAGCTGGTGAGCGCCGCGTTGGCGCTGCGGACGTTGCCTTTGACCGCGAGCCACATCCCGACGTAGCCGGCGCCGTACGACGCCGCCACGCCCATCAGGAATGCGATCGAGATGCCGAGCGGCAGGTACAGGCCGTCGTAGACGTTGCGATACATGAAGAACAGCGCGATGAAAATCGCGCCGACGAACCAGATCATGGTTTTGACCTGGCGTCCGAGGTAGGCCATCGCGCCGAGTTCGATCGCGTCCGACACGTCGGTCATCGATTTGGGTCCGGGGTCGGCGGCCAGCACGACGCGTATCAGCACGACGCCGTAGGCCAGCGCGACCAGCGCCGAGACCAGCACGAGCCAGAGGATCATGACCTGGCCGCTGGTTAAAGTGGGCAGAACGATATTCGATTCGCTCATCGGTAATCCGGGTCTCCTGAAAAGATTCGAGGTTTGATTAAGGGCGGCGCCCGCTACGCAATTCAATCGCGCCGATAGTGGCCGGGCGATCGCTCTCTGGGTATCTGGCGCAGTCTAGGTTTTCCTGAAAGCGAAGTCCATATCGGCGAGGTGTTCTAAATGTCCCTGACACTCCATGTCGGCGGGCCACCACTGTGATAATCATGCGATCACGTCCCGAAAGGCTCCGAGCGGGAAGAAGGTCGAATGAGAATCGCATGGTGGTCGTTGTCATTGGCCGGTGTCATCTTGTGTGGCGCCGTCGGCTTGAGCAGAGCGCAGACGGTCGCGAGCGAGCGTCAGCCCAATCCAGAACCGACGATTCCGCAAGTGCATCGGAACATCTCAAAGATTCCAGTGGAGAACCCGGACGCCGCTCCCACTATCCCAATATCGGAGAGGCGCCTTGTGACGCACATCCAAGAGCCCATAATTCACGCTGGAGGTCGGAATTTCGAACCCCCGACAATGGAATGCGCGGATGCGATTCAGAAGGCTTTGAATTCCGAGACTCTCGTCCCGGCTCCCGACGACAAATGCGCGGATATGATGGAAGAAGCCCTGGACGCAAGACTGCGCACCGGACAATAGCGCCGCCTTGCCGGGATTCGCTGCGCCGCAGAAAAAAGGCTCCGGCCGCGACGGCCGGAGCCTTTGCACATTGCGCTGTGTCGATACTTTCGATCAGGGAGCTTTCAGGTTCACATTCGCGCACGGCCCGTCGCTGACAGTCTGGACGAGGTTGGTGCCCGAGTTGTGCGTCGATTTCAACGATGAGGTGCTGCCGCGGCAGTCCATATCCACGCCGTCGGAGTGATTCTTGCTCACCGTCACTCCCGATATGATACCCCACTTCCCGGTGCCGAAATCGATGCCGGTGCCGGCGTTGCTTGTCGATTTGCTCGCGGT
>Ga0210383_10000284_pt1 | contig 49558 bp, 39 predicted proteins | sample IncBWC14OmetaG_FD_160072 | JGI IMG/M metagenome (GOLD analysis project Ga0210383, IMG submission 160072) | Forest soil microbial communities from Barre Woods Harvard Forest LTER site, Petersham, Massachusetts, United States - Inc-BW-C-14-O ...
GATACCCGATCTGGTTGACGCGGACCTCTGGCGCCGCTCCCGCGGAAGCGGCCGGAGCAGCGGAAGCTGAAGCGGCAGCAGGAACAACGGCAGCCAGCGTGATGCCGGTTGCCGCCAGGATCGCCTGCCAGGTGCGTCTCATCGGAGGTCTCCTCATGCCCACGGCAAGTAGGGCGCGTTCTCAGCGATCAGGCGGTCGGTCAGGCACTGCGCCGTCTCGGCCTGGCCGACCAGCGGGTGCGCCAGCAGCGCGTCGTACACCCGGTCGCGCCCGCCGCGGATCGCCGCGTCAAGCGCGAGTTCCTCGTACGCGTACACGTGCGCGATCAGCCCGCGCAGCAGTGGCTCGACCGGATCGACGCGGACCGGAACGGCACCACCCTCGGAAATTACGGCGGGTACTTCGATGACCGCGTCGGCGGGCAGGAAGGGCAGCGTCAAGCCGTTGGCCGTATTGACCACTTGGACGTCGCGCCGGTTGCCAGTCAGTGAAAGGAGCAGGTCTACCGCTGCCTCGGAATACCACGCGCCGCCGCGCTGGGTCAGCTGGGCCGGCTTGGTGGTGACCGAGGGGTCGGCGTACAGCGCGAGCAGTTCGGTCTCCAGCCGGGCCACTTCCTCCGCGCGGGTCACCGCCCCGCGCTGGGCGGCCACCACCGTGTCGTGGGCGTAGTAGTAGCGCAGGTAGTACGACGGCACCATGCCGAGCCTGCGAATGAAGCCGGGGGGCAGCCCGGTATGCGGTGCGATCTCATCCGCCTGGCTGGCGAGCAGGTCGGGCAGCACGTCCTTGTCGTCCACCAGCACTGAGCGTTCCCAGGTCAGGTGGTTCAGGCCGACGTGGCCGAGCTGGACCTGTTCTGGAGGCACACCCAGCAGGGCAGCGAAGTGACGCTGGAACCCGATCGCCACGTTGCACAGGCCGACGGCCCGGTAACCCGCGGACAGCAGCGCCCGGGTGACGATCCCCACGGGGTTGGTGAAGTCGATGATGAAGGCTGAGGGCGAAGCCCGCCGACTGGCCCGTTCGGCCAAATCCAAGACAATGGGTACGGTGCGGAGTGCTTTGGCCAGGCCGCCCGCCCCGGTGGTCTCCTGACCGACGCAGCCGCAGTCCAGCGGCCAGGTCTCGTCGCGCTGCCGCGCGGCCTGACCGCCGATCCGCAGCTGGAACAAGATCGCGTCCGCGCCGTCGGCGCCGTCGTCCAGGCTGCCGGTCCAGCGGACCCGGGCCGGATGCCCGTGCGCGGCCATGATCCGGGCCGAGACGGGCCCCACGGCAGCGAGCCGGTCAGCATCGGGATCCACCAGTACCAGCTCGCTGACCGAAGGCAGCAGCCGTCCGATACCGTCCGCGAGCTCCGGCGTGTAGGTGGATCCGCCGCCGATCACCGCAAGCTTCATGTGAACGCCTTCACTTGTTCGGCTCCGCCGCGTGCCGACTGGGCCACGTGGCAGGCCGCGTCGTGTCCCGGCAGCAGCTCGGCGAGCACCGGCGTGACCTGCGCACAGGTGTCGATGGCCAGCGGGCACCGGTAGCGGAACCGGCAGCCGGGAGTCGGGTCGATGACCTTGGGCGGCTCGCCGCGGTCGGCCTCCCCGGCCGTCGACATCGGCGCCCGGGGATCGGGCACCGCGGAGAGCAGCAGCTGGGTGTAGGGGTGGCGGGGGTTGGCCAGCACGTCGTCGACCGGCCCGGTCTCGGCGATCTGCCCGGCGTACATGACGATCAGCCGGTCGGCCACGTACCTCGCGCTGGCGATGTCGTGGGTGATGTACAGGACGGACACGCCCGTCTTGTCCCGCAGTTCGGCCATCAGGTTCAGCAGTCCGATCCTGATCGACACGTCCAGCATCGAGACCGGCTCGTCGGCCAGGATCAGCTTCGGCCGCATGGCCAGCGCCTGAGCGAACCCGACCCGCTGCCGCTGCCCGCCGCTCAGCTCGTAGGGGAAGCGCTCCAGCATGTCGGCGCCCAGCCCGACCGCCTCGAACACCCGCGCCGCCTCCTCCGTGCGCTGCTGGCCGGAAAGCTCGGGACGGTGCAGCTTGAGGCTCCGCAGCACGCCGTGCTGCACCCGGAGCACCGGGTTCATCGAGGCGAACGGATCCTGGAACACCATCGGCACCAGACTGCTGTAGCGCAGCGCCTCGGGGCGCGAGCGGATCCGCGAGACCGGCTTGCCCTGGAAGTAGATCTCCCCGGCGGTCGGCTTGTAGATCCGGGCCAGTACGCGGGCGATGGTGGACTTGCCGCTGCCGCTCTCGCCGGCCAGCGCCACGATCTCCCGCTCGCCGATGGTGAAGTTCACGTCGTCCACGGCATGCAGCATCCGGCGGGACAGCATGCCGCCGATCTTGAAGTGCCGGGTCAAATGCTCGGTCCTGAGCAATTCGGTCATCTGCTGAGGCTTCCCTGTTGGGGACTGCTGAGGCTCCCGTCCTGGCGGCGCAGGCAGCGCACGAGCGCGTCGTCTATCTGATACAGGTCCGGCGCGACCTGCGAGCACCGTTCCACCGCCAGCGGACATCGCGTGTGGAACCGGCAGCCGGTCGGCAGACGGGCCATGTCCGGCGGGTTGCCGGGGATTCCCTTCAGCGGGACCCGCGGCCCGTGGATGGACGGGAAGGCCTCGAGCAGGCCCTGGGTATACGGGTGCAGCGGGTTGTCGAAGACGGCCCTGGTGGCGCCGAGCTCGTCCACCTGGCCGGCGTACATGACCATCAGCCGGTCGGAGAAGTGGCTGATCAGGGACATGTCGTGGGTGACGAAGATGACCGCGAAGCCATAGCTCAGCTGGAGCTCCTTGATCTGCACCATCAGCGAGCGCTGGGCCACCACGTCCAGCGCGGAGGTGGGCTCGTCCATGATCACCAGGTCCGGGGTGAACAGCATCGCCATCGCGATCATCGAGCGCTGCCGCATGCCACCTGACAGCTGGTGCGGGTAGCTCTTCAGATGCACCGGGTCGATGCCGACCATGCGGAGGACCTCGGCGGACCTGGCCGCGATCTCCTGCTTGGACGGCTTGCCGTGCGCCCGCATCGCGTCCTTGAACTGCGCCCCGATCGACTTGACCGGGTTCAGCGCGTTCATCGCGCTCTGCATGACGACCGACATGTCCCGCCAGCGGATCGCGGACAGCTGCCCGTCGGTCAGGCCGACCAGGTTGGTGCCTTCGAACTTGACGCTCCCGTCGGCCACCACGGCGGGCGGAGCGAGCAGCTGGGCCACGGCGAATAGCAGCGTCGACTTCCCGCAGCCCGATTCGCCGACGATGCCGAGGAACTCACCCCGCTCGAGCGTGAAGGACACGTCGTCCACCGCCCGGACGCTTCCGTGGTCCAGGACATAGTCGACGGACAGGCCGCTGACCTCAAGCACCGGTACCTCGGACACGCTACTGCGCACCTTTCTTCTGGCGTACCTTCCGCACCGGCCGCAGGGCCGGGTTCCCGATCTCGTCAAAGGCGTAGTTGAGCAGGGCGAAGGCAGCGCCGAGCACGGCGATGCAGGCGCCCGGCGCGATCGCCCACAGCGGCTCACCGGTCTGCAGCGCGGCGTTGTTCTGCGCCCAGTACAGCGTGGTGCCCCAGCTCACCGTGTTCGGGTCGCCCAGGCCGATGAACTGCAGGCTGGACGAGAGCAGCACCGCGTACAGGGCGTTGGTCAGGAAGGCCGCCACGATCAGCGAGGTCATGGTGGGGATGACTTCCATGACGATGACGTACAGCCGCCGCTCGCCGCGGACCCGCGCCGCTTCCAGGAAGTCCCTGCTGCGCAACGTGAGCGCCTGCGACCGGAGCTGGCGCGCGGTGTAGGACCAGCTGGTGACGGTGATCGCCGTGATCATCACGCCTGTGCTCGCGCCGTGCGCGTAGGCGGCGATGATGATCAGCAGCGGCAGCAGCGGGATGACCAGGAGCACGTCGGTCAGCACGTTGAGCACGTTGTCCCACCACCCGCCGAGGTAGGCAGCGGCCACGCCGATCAGCACCGCGATCCCGGTCGCGGCTATCCCGACCGCGAACGCGATGATCAGCACGTTCCTGGTCCCCCAGACCACCTGCGAGAACAGGTCCTGCCCGTACGCGTTGGTGCCGAGCAGGTGAGCGGTCGAAACGGGCAGGCGCGGCGCATAAGCATCGACCGTCGGGCTGTCGTGGGCGATGACGCCGGGGAACAGCGCGATCAGGATGAAGATAACCATCAGGACAGTGCCCACGGTCGCCTTGCGGCTGGACCGGACGGCGCGGCCGACGCGGGCTAGCGTACGGCCGGCCGGCAGCTGCCCGGCGGGGGTCTCGGTGGGAACCCCGGCAACTGGCATGGCCATGGCTAACGCGCCGTCCTCGTCCGCGGGTCGAACAGCGCGGTCAGGAGGTCGGCGGCCAGGATCGCGACCAGCACCGCGACGGTGATCAGCAGGAACAGGGCCTGCATCAGCGGGTAGTCTTCGCCGGACACGGCCTGCAGCAGCATGTACCCCACTCCGGGATAGTTGAATACGTACTCGATCAGGATCGCGCCGCTGACCACGAAGCCGAGGGACATCGCGAAGCCGGTCAGGTTGGGCAGGATGGCGTTGCGCGCTGCGTAGTCGAGCATGATGCGGTGGCCCGGCAGGCCCTTGGCCCGGGCCATCCGCACGTAGTCCTCGGCCAGTGTGGTGATCATCGTGTTCCGCATGGTCAGGATCCAGGTGCCGATCGTGGTGATCAGCAGGGCCATCGCGGGCAGGAAGGCGTGGTTGAGCACGTCCTGGAAGAAGGTCAGGTTGAGACCGGGGGTGTCCGTGGTGACGTAGTAGCCGCCCTCGGTGGGAAACCAGTGCAGGGTGATGCCGAACACCAGGACCAGGACCATGGCCACCCAGAAGTACGGGATGGCGGAGGTGATCACGAACACCGGCGGCACGATGCTGTCCAGCTTCCCGCCGCGGCGCCAGGCGGAGACGATGCCGAGGCCGGTGCCGAGGATGAAAGCGAGGAACGTGGTGACGCCGACCAGGCCGATCGTCCACCAGATCGCGCTGCCGATGACGGATGAGACCGACGCCGGGTACTCGCTCAGCGAGGTACCGAAGTTGCCGGTCAGTATCTGGTGCAGGTAGCTGAAGTACTGCTGGAGCAGGCTTTCGTGCGAATTGACCCCGAACAGGATCTCCAGGGCGTGCAGCGCGTTCGGGCCGAGCTCGCCGTGGAACTTTGACATCATGGCCAGCGCGGGGTTTCCCGGCATCAGCCGCGGTAGCAGGAAGTTCAGGGTGAGCGCTACCCATAGCGTGAGGACGAAGAATCCGAGGCGGCGCAGGACGTATCTCAAGCCGGTCTGCTCCAGTGAAGCGGGATGGGGAGGTGGGGGGTGGGGTCTTCCGGGGCCGCGTGCCAGGGACCCGTTAAACCTCCTGGGGGGAGCCCTGGCACGCGGCGGTTAGCTTACTTCGGGGCCAGATGCAGGAGCACCTGCTCGTTGTCCGGGAAGGCGTAGGCGGATGGCTGGGCATACGGATTGCCAGGCGTCGGCCAGCCGGTGAAGGACCCGGTGTCGTACTGGTACCAGTCCACCGCCTCCGTGACCGGGATGAACGGCACCTGGGTCACCATGACCTGCTGGATCTGGTTCATGATGCTCTGCTGCATCGACGTGCTGGTGGTGGTCGCGTACTCGTTGAGCAGCTTGTCGGTGGCCGGGTTGCTGTAGCGCTCGTAGTTGCTGGCCGCCGTCTTGCCGACCGGGGCCGTGTTCGCGGAGTTCAGCCAGTTGTTCAGCTCGTAGTACGCGCTCGGGCCGAACGTCTGCTGGTCGTAGTAGGCCAGCTGGTACTTGCCGTAGAACAGGTCGGCGTCGAAGTCGGTGTTGGACAGGTTGTCCGGCGTGATCTGGATGCCGACCGCCTTGAGATCCTGCTGGATCACCTGCATCGACGCGACCCAGTCGGAGTAGTCGCCGATGTTGAGGACGGTGAACGACAGCGTCTGCCCGGCCGCGTTGGTCATAATGCCGCCGGCGCCCGCGTGGAAGCCGGCCGAGGCCAGCAGCGCCTTCGCCTTGGCCGGGTCGTAGCCGTTGCCCCAGCTGGCCAGGGCCGCGTTATTCAGGGTGGTGGAGAACGTCGGCGTGACGATGCCGGTCTGGTTCGCAGGCGGCTCGTAGCCGGACTCGCCGATGGTGGAGACCTGGTTCCGGTCGATCGCGTACGACATGGCCTCGCGGACCTTGACGTTGCTGAGCAGCGGGTTGGTCAGGTTGGGCAGCAGCGAGACGTTCACCGTGGGCGGGAACCAGTAGTGGAAGTTCGGGCTCTTGGAGGTGTAGAAGGTCTGGATGCTCGGGATGTACTGGGCGCCCCACTGCGCGCTCCCGTTGGCCAGGTCGTCGTTGGCCGTGTTGTTGCTCGTGTAGGCCGGATACTGGATCTTGGTGACCTTAGGCTCGCCTGGCTGCCAGTAGTGCGGGTTGGCGGTGTAGGTGATGTTCTGCGGGCTGCACTTGCTCATCAGGTACGGGCCCGTGCCGACCGGGCTGCTGACGGGGTTGGTCACCGGGTTGGCCATCGTGGACCAGATGTGCTCGGGCACGATCGGCGTCTGGTCCGCGATGTAGTAGAAGTACGGTACGGCGCCGGCCGTGCTGAACGTCATCGTGACCGTGTTGCCCGTGGCGGTGACGCTGGACAGCACCGACCAGACCCCGGTCAGATCGAGGGCCGGGTACTTCTTGATCAGGTTGAAGGTGTAGGCGACGTCCGCCGCGGTCATCGGCGTGCCATCGCTCCACTTAACCCCTTGGCGGATCGTGAAGGTCAGCGTCTTGTTGCCCGCCCCCCAGCTCCAGGAGGTAGCGAGCATGGGTGTGGTCTTGCCGCTCTGCAGCGGGTTCACGTAGACCAGCGGCTCGTAGATGAAGCCGACCGACAGCAGGGTGTCGGACGTGTTGAGCGGGCTGAAGCCGCAGGTCCAAAGCGCGCCGTTTTCGTTCGAGATGGTCAGCGTGCTGTTCGTCGATGTCTTGGCGCTACTGGAGCCGGAACTGGAGCTGGCACCGGCGCTACAGCCGACCGCGAGCAGGCCGGCCGCGATGATGACCCCGTATATGGTGAGGCGTCTCATGCCGTTCGTCCTTACTGCCGTTTCGTCCGTTGAGCAGTCCGTGAAGTACGTCCGTTGAGCGGATCGCGGCTGGGGAGCGTCCGCCGCCAATACCGGGATTGGCTAATAAGGAGTTGCCTCTTCCGCGAATTTTGTTAGGACAGTATCCTAACTATCTGTCCGGGACAAGACTCCGGATGAACTGACGCAGGGTCTTAACTTCCGGGCATCCGAGTCCGTAACTTGGGGCACCCGAGGTCCTTTGTTCCGGGCTTGCGCTGCTGCCGTTTCCAGGCGGCGGAGGTTGCGGCCGAGGCCGGATGGCCAGCGCGATGGTAAGGGAGGCCGCAGTGACAGCCCTGTCGGACGATGCGCGCGCGGACACAGCCGCCGGGCGTCCGGTGTCGGCTCTTCCGGCCCGCAGACCGTCCGACGGTCCCGGTGCGGGCCTGTTCGCGGCGCGTCCCTCGCTGATCAGGGCCATGAACGAGCAGCTGCTGCTGGAGCACATCCGCCAGCGTGGCCCGTGCTCGCGGGCCGAGCTGGCCCGCGTTTCCGGCCTGTCCAAGCCCACCGTGTCCCTGGCCCTCGACAACGTCGAGCGGGCCGGCCTGGTCCGCATCGCCGGGCAGCGGACCGGCGTGCCCGGTCGTTCCGCCCGGCTCTACGAGATCCGGCCCGACGCCGGGCTGGTGCTCGGGCTAGATATTGGGCACGAGTACGTCCGGGGCGCGATCGCCGACCTCACCGGCGAGATCAGGACCAGGGCCTCCCTGCGGGCCCACGCCACCAGCGTCCGGGCCCGGGTGGCCGAGCTGGTCGACCTGGCCGACCTGCTGTGCACGAACGCGGACGTGACCCGGTCGGCCGTCACCCAGACCGTGATCGGCAGTCCCGGCGTCTACGACCCGCGCCGGAACGCCATGAAGCTCACCGGCGGGCTGCGCGGCTGGGACCGCCCGGCGGCGCTGGCCGGGCTGCGCGAGGCGTTCGGGCCATCGCTGGTGATGGAGAACGATGTGGACGCCGCAGCCCTGGCCGAGCGGGCGCTCGGCCACGGCCGGGAGGTCGACAACTTTGCCTTCGTGCACATCGGCACCGGCATCGGCATGGGCCTCATGCTGGGCGGCCAGCTGATACGCGGGGCCCACGGGGTGGCCGGGGAGATCGCGTTCATGCCGCTGTCCGGCGGCGCGGGCGCCGACGAGCACGAGGCGCGCAAGCGCGGCACCCTCGAGTCGGCCGCGTCGGCGTCCGGGATCGTCCGGGCCGCCCGTCGCGGGGGCATGCGCGGGCCGGTGTCCGCGCGGCGCGTCTTCGAGGCCGCGGCGGCCGGCGACGGCCGGGCCCAGGCGGTCGTAGCCGAAGAGGCGCGGCTGGTGGCCAAGACCATATGCTCGGTCATCACCGTCGTTGACCCCGACCTGATCGTGCTCGGCGGCGGGATCGGCCGGGCCCCGGCCTTCGCCGAGTCGGTGACCACTGAACTCGACCGGATCGCCCCCGTGATGCCCGCGATCAGGGTCAGCGCCCTCGGCACCGACGCGGTCACCGACGGCTGCCTGGCCGCGGGCACCGAACTGGCCTGGGGTCAGGTCATGACCGCACTGCCCACCGCTGGACCCGGCGACGGCGCGCGGCCGCTGACCTGAGCCGCCTACCTGGTGAAGAGCTCGAACACGTGGCTGACCAACAGGCTAGGAGCGCAGGTAGGAGGCCCCATTGAGGTCCAAGATGGCGCCGCTGGCCCATTCAGCCTGGTCAGAGGCGAGGTAGACGACGGCGGCCGCGATTTCCTCGGGCGCCGCGACCCGGTTGAACGGGCTCTGCGCGCGGATCTGTTCGCCCCGTCCCGAGTTCAGGTCAGCCGCGGCCATCTCGGTTTCGACGTACCCGGGCGCGACCGTGGCGACCGAGATGCCGAACGGCGCGAGCGCGCGAGCCATGGATTGCCCGAACGCGTTCAGCCCCGCCTTGCTGGCCCCGTAGGCCGGATGGCGGGGCTCACCGCGGAACGCGCCGCGTGAGGTCACGTTGATGATCCGGCCGCCGGCGTCCTTCATATGCTGGACCGCGCACCAGGTCGCGTTGGCGGCCCCGGTGAGGTTGACGGCCATGGTCTGGTGCCACACGTCCTGCCACTGCTCGTAGGACACCTCGGTGATCGGGTGCCACACGTAGATCCCGGCGTTGTTGACCAGGACGTCCAGCCCGCCCAGGTCGGCGGCGGCCTGGTCCACCATCTGCCGGACCGCGCCGGCATCGGCCAGGTCCGCGCGGACGACCGTGTGCCCCTCACCGGGCAGGCCGGCCAGCACCTGGAGGGCCAGCGCGGCCGAATCGCGGTGATGCACCGCCACCCGGTCGCCCTGGCGGGCGAACGCCTGTGCCACCGCCCGGCCGATGCCGCGGGACGCCCCGGTGACCAGGACCGCCCGGCTTTTCCCGGCCGTCACTTCTCCTCGCACAGGGCCAGCAGCTTGGTGGACGTGGACCAGTTCCTGGCCGTGGCCGTGATGCCGGTCTTAGCCGGCGCGCCGAGGATGCGGAGCACCACCTGGGCCAGTTCACTGGTGCCAAAACCGTCCGGCGTGTGCAGGAACAGGGCCGGGCCGATCGCCGTGACGGTGTCCGCGCTGCCCTTGGCCGCGGTCGCGCTCTGCGCGGCCTTGATCCGGTCCAGCACGTCGGGCGGCGGCTCGGCGTTCAGGAACACCACGTGCACGAGTTTGGGGTTCGGCTCCTCCGGATGGGGATTGGTGTCCAGGACCCGGGCCAGATCCTCCCGCGACAGGACCACGACCGGGGACCGCACGCCGAACGCTTCGGCGATCGCCGCCTCGAGGGCCGCCGCCAGCTTGGCCGTGTCGTCCTCGGAGGTGGTGAACAGCACGTTGCCGCTCTGGATATAGGTCGTCACCCCGGCATGGCCGAGCGAGGTCACCACGTCGCGCAGCTCAGCCATGGGCACCTTGTTCTTGCCGCCGACGTTGATCCCGCGCAGTAGTGCTACGTGTGTTGCCATGCCGTCATTGTGCCGGTCGCGCCGACGCGAGGTGAGGTCCGGGCCGGAAGCTCCCGCCGCACTTCGGTCCTCCTATTCTTTAGCCGAACGGGCCGTGGCTCGTGCCCCCGGGACCGATCACGAGTGCGCCTGGCGGTAGTGCTCAGCCAGCACGTCGTCGCCGAAGTCGCTGCGCGGGCGCCGCAGCACGGTGTGCGCGTGGTTGCCGTCGCTGGTGGTGTCGTACTCGATAAGCAGGTCATCGCCTTGTACCCGGTAGTAGTGGCGAGCGCTGGACCGCATCGGTCCCTCCCAGGCGAAGTGCAGTTCGCCGCCCGTGAGCCGGACGCCTTCCCGCGCCGCGAGCTCGGCGGGCAGCCGGTCGAGGTAGAGCGTAACCAGCTCGCCGAGCACCGCCCGGGCGCCGGACCCGAGCTGGTCGGCGGCCACGCCGAGCGGCTCGATGCCTTCCCGGGCCCGGGGACTGGTGCCGGTGCGGATGTCCCCCGGCGCCTGCCTGGAGACCACGGCCAGGTCCCGTTCGGCCGGCGCCATGGCGTCGAGGAGCACCTGGGCCAGGTCCTCTTCCGGGGCCAGCGGCCGGGACACCGGCCGCCCCGCGTAGCTCACGCACGCCGGGTTGGCGCCGAAGAAGACCGGGGCGGGGGAGACGCGGTCGCCCGCCACGGTCATGGTCACCGACAGGTGGTGCCCCTCGAAGCGCCACGACCACGGCGCGGCCCCCGCGGGGTCGCCGAACACGCTCACCCAGTAGTCGTTGCTGTGCCGGCCCCGCCGCCACTGTTCCCGCCGGTCCAGTACCTCCTCCAGGGCGATGATGCTCATCGCCTGCGCATAGGCGTGCTCGCTCAGCCCGGTGGCCAGTAGCCGGTGGGCGGCCTTGCGCGGGGTCTCGCGCAGGTGGGCGATACAGGCGCCGGGCCGGTGCCGCGGCCGGTACTCCAGCCACCGTCGCGCCGCGTCGTCCTCGAAGGGCTGAGCCGCCAGCGCTCGCTGTTCGTCGTCCAGCGCGGCCAGCAGCGCGAGTGCGGCCGACCGCATCGGTCCGGAGAGTCCATCGGCAGCCATGTCCCCGGTATATCAGCCGGATCCGCGATACTGGTTCAGTGACCACACCGACCTGGGATGCCTCGTACGCCGGGAGCACGCCGCCGCCATGGGATCTGGGTCGGCCTCAGCCGGCCTTCGTACGGCTGGCCGAGCAAGGCCTGCTGACCGGCCAGGTCCTGGACGCCGGCTGCGGCACCGGAGAGCAGACCCTGCTGGCCGCCTCGTCCGGCGCCGATGCCCTAGGCGTCGATGTCTCTCCGCTGGCCCTCGAGCAGGCCCGCGGTAAGGCGGCCGCCCGCGGGATCAAGGCCCGATTCGAGGTCGCCGACGCGCTGAGCTTGGGGGATCTGGGCCTGAGCTTCGACACCGTCATCGACAGCGGGCTGTTCCACGTCTTCGACGACGACAAGCGGGCCCGGTACGTGGCCAGCCTGGCCGCGGTGCTACGCCCCGGCGGTCACCTGCACCTGATGTGCTTCAGCGACCGTCAGCCCGGGACGCTCGGTCCGCGGCGGGTCAGCGAGGATGAGTTGCGGGCCGCGTTCGACGACGGGTGGACGATCCTTACCATCCAGGCCGATACGTTCGCGGTCAATCCCGGCCTCTTCCCGGCCACGACCGTGCAGGCCTGGCTGGCCAGCATCACCCGGAGCTAGCCGCATCACGCGGAGCTAGCCGCCGGCGGTTACCTGGCCACATGCCCAGCCGGCCGAACAGTGCCACCAGGGCCGGCACCAGCAGGGAGCGGACCGCGATCGCGTCCAGGATGATCCCGACCGCCATCGTGATCGCGAGCTGCCGGAACTGCTCCAGCGGGATCACGGCCAGCATCGCGAAGCTCGCGGCCAGCGCCACCCCGGCGGTGGTGATGGCCCGCGAGGCTCCGGGCGCGGCGACGGCGACCGCCTCCGGTACCGGCCGCCGCCGGGCCTCCTCCCAGATGCGCCCGACCACGAACACGTTGTAGTCCGAGCCGAGCGAGACCAGCAGCACGCCCGCCGCGAAGGGCACGAAGTACACCATGCTGGCCGAGCCGAGCACGGCCCGGCAGATCAGCAGGGCCAGCCCCAGCGTGGCGAATACGGCCAGGACGCTCGCGGCCAGCAGGTACAAGGGCGCGAGCAGCGAGCGCAGGAACAGCATGAGCAAGATCAGGGTCACCACCACGATCGCGAGCGCGACGCGGCCCAGGTCGCCGAACACCGAGCTGATCGAATCGCTGATCAGCGCGGTCTGGCCCGCTACCTCGAACCGCACGCCGGACAGCCCGGCCGCGCGGCCGAGCGCGGTCAAGCGGTCCTGCAGTGCCCGGACGCGGCTGATCGCGGTCGCGTCGAGCGGGTCGGTCTTCTCGACCACCACGAACCGGGCCGCACCGCCCGAGCTGGCCAGCATCGGATTCAGCGAGGCCGCCGCGCCGGATACGCCAGGCTGACCGGGGAAGTTGACCGGGCCGGCCAGCTCGGCCACGCCCGGCTGCCGGGCCAGCTCGTCCTGCAGCCGGGCCAGCGCCGCGGACTGCCCGGCGACCCCGGGCCCGATGACCAGGATCTCGGTGGGGGACAAGATGCCGGGCGCGAAACCGTCAGCGGCGGCCGTGCTCGCCCGCACCGCGGTCGCTGAGGCCGGGAGCTCGCGGATCAGCGGCGACCCGAGGCGCAGGTCCCGCGCCGCCCACGCGGCGCCGAGCAGCGCGACGGTGCAGGCCGCGGCGATCAGCAGCGCGATGGGCCGGGTCGCGGCGAACCGCGCGGCGGTGAACCGTACCCGTGCTCGCGGGTCCCGGCTACCTTGCCGCCGTCGCCGGAGCGCGACCCGGCGGAACAGCAACCCGCCGAACACCGCCATGAGGGCCGGCTGCAGCGTCATCGATACCACCATCGCGGTCAGCACGGTCAGCGCCAGCGCCGGCCCGAACGCCCGCAGCAAATCCGTCCTGGCCACGGCCAGCGACGCGGTGGCGGCCGCCACGATCAGGCCCGCGGTCGCGATGATCGGCGAGAACTCGGCGGTGGCCAGCCGGGCCGCATGCACCCTCGGCAGGCCCTCGCCCAGCCGGGTGCGCATCCCGTCCAGGAAGAACACCGCGTAGTCGGTGGTCACCCCGAGCAGCAGCACGACCAGCACCGGATCCAGGTCGGGCGGCAGCGAGATCCCCATCCGCTGCGCCGTCCAGGCCACGACCCGGACCGCGAGCACGTAGGCGGTGCCCGCGCAGGCCAGCGCGGTCAGCGGCGCGCCGACCGACCTGAACCGCAGGCCCAGGATCAGCGCGATGGCGAGCACGGTGAACAGCTCGACCCAGAGTAGGTGGTCCTGGATGATCTGGCTCTGCGCGTACTCGGCCGGGATCGGACCGGTCACGCCGACCACGTGGTCGGCCGGGTGGCCCAGGTACCAGCGCGCGTATTCGTTCGCACCCGCGGTCTGCTGGCTGAACGACGCGCCGGGCTGGAAGTACAGGAACGTGATGATCGTGGTGGAGTGCTCCGCCGTGCCCACCAGCAGGCCCGCGGTGTTCGGCAGTGCGAACGCTCCGGCCAGGCCCGCGATGCCGCCGGGCGGCCCTGGGCTGAGCGGCCCGGTCAGGCCGGCGGTACTCAGGTGATCGGCCTGGGCCAGCGCCTCCGCTACCCCTGCCGCCGCGGCGGCCTGGGAGAGCTGACCCGGCGAGCTGGTGGCCTGCCGGTCGGCGGCCAGCGCCTGGCGGACCGCCCGGACCTGCGTCGCCGTCGGGAGGCCATGCGGGTCCCGCTGCACGATGGCCACGGCGGCATCGAGCGGGAAGCCGAACATCTTGCTGGCGTCGGCCTCCGCGTGCGCCGCCGGCGATCCCGGCGGGATCAGCTCGGACAGCCCGCCGGTGGTGGCGTTCAGCGGCGGCAAGAACACGATGGCGGCCGCGACCGCGGCGGCCCACCCGGCGATGATCAGGAGCCGCAGGCTGACCACCACGGCGGCGTAGCTCCGGGCCAGCAGGCCCACCGCCGCCTTCTGCTTGTGGCCCATCGCTGGCTGGCCGGGTGCTGCAGCGTCATCTACGGCGGGATGCTGGCGAGGCGTCACGAGCATCGCCACTACCCAGGATCGGGCTCGCTACTGCTCCCATCGCCCGCCATCGGTGAATCGGCAGAAATCCTCAATCGCACGGTCTGATGTCCGGAGGTCGGCTAGAACGGATCGGGTGCGGGATCGGAACAACAGCGGCGGGACGCGGCGCAAGTCGGCGCGGGTCCTGCTCGCGGGCGGCACCCTGCTGAGCCTGGCCTGCTCCGGGTGCGGCATGGGCTCGGGCAGCCCGCCTTCGCACCCCGCGACCAGCGCCGCGACCGCGGGATCCGACCCCGCCCGGACGCCAGGAACGTCCGCGCCGGCCGCCTCGGCGCAGGCCTCCTGCCCCGCTCAGGTCTTCTCCCGGATGACCCGGGCCCAGCGAGTCGGCCAGCTATTCCTGGTCGGTATCGCCGGAGCCCCGGCCGCCGACGTGGCCCAGGCGGTCCGGACCTACCACTTCGGATCCCTGTTGTGGCAGGGCACCAGCACCGCGGGCGTGGCCGCCGACCGGCAGGCCAGCCAGGCCATCCAGGCGCTGGCGTCGTCCGCGGCCACCGCCGGGGTCCGGTTCTTCATCGCGGCCAACCAGGAGGGCGGCCAGGTCCAGGAACTCCAGGGGCCCGGCTTCACCGTGATCCCGCCCGCGCTGACCCAGGGGCAGCTGTCCGCCGCCGAGCTGCAGCGGCAGGCCGCGGCCTGGGGCCGCGAGCTGCGGTCGGCGGGCGTCAACCTCGACCTGGCCCCGGTGATGGACGTCGTGCCGGCCGCGACCGCGAGCCAGAACGCGCCGATCGGCGCGCTGCAACGGGAGTTCGGCCACACCCCGAAGACCACGGGGAGCCATGGCAGCGCGTTCATCCGCGGGATGAAACAGGCCGGCGTCGCCACCACCGCCAAGCACTTCCCGGGTCTGGGCCAGGTTGTCGGCAACACCGACTACACCTCCGGGGTGGTCGACACCACCACCGGCCCGAGCAGCCCGTACCTGCAGTCGTTCCGGACGGCCGTCAAGGCCGGGGTGCCGTTCGTCATGGTCGCCCTGGCCACCTACACCCGCATCGACCCGCACCACCTGGCCGCGTTCTCCTCGCGGGTCATCGGCGGGCTGCTGCGCAAGCAACTGCGCTTCAAGGGCGTGGTCATCTCCGATGACCTGGGTGCGGCGGCCGCGGTGGCCGGCCTGTCGCCGGCCAACCGCGGCATCGACTTCCTCGCCGCCGGAGGTGACCTGATCACCTCCCAGAGCCTGCCCGCGGCCATCGCCATGGACCAGGCCATCCTGGCCCGCGCCGCCGGTGACGCGTCGTTCCGCGCCACCGTGAACGCGGCGGTCATGCGCATCCTCGACGCCAAGCAGGCCTATCACCTCATGACGTGCCGCTAAGCGGCTTGGTGAGGTCGTAGACGGTCTGGCCGCCGACGGTCTCCTTCGTGAAGTGGGCCGCCACCCAGGACGCGATGGCCGAGGATCCGTGACCGCCGCCGAAGCTCTGGCTGCCCTGGCCCACGTAGTAGTGCACCTCGTGCTTGGCCACCAGCTCCTTGAACACGGCCAGCGTGGGCCATGGGTCGGTCCCGTTGAACCCGCCAATGGCCATCACCGCGTCCCCGGTCGCCAGCTGGAGCGGCGCCGCTTCCTCGGAGCCCTCGGTCGCGGCCACCCACTTATAGGACGACGCGTCCTGCTCGAGCACCTTCGCCAGAGCGCTGCTGACCTGGGTGTTCCCGCCCAGCCCACCGCCCGGGCCCCGGGTTCCACCCGCCCCGCCGGTCGTACCTGCACCACCCACACCGCGACCGGTCCCGCCCGCGTGTGTCCCGCTCGATCCACCGGGCCCGCCGAACTGCCCGCCCGGGAACCCGTGGCCCGCGGTCCCGCCGGGCTGCGTCCCGCCGGGCCGCGTCCCGCCCGGCCGCGCGCCCGCGAACCCGCCGCCCCCGCCAGGCCCGCCACCGAACCCGACCGTGGCCGGCCCCGCGCTCGGGATCGCGCCGGTGTGCGCGGTGTTGACCGTGTCCAGCGCGTAAGCGGTCGGCCCGGCCAGCCCGGCTACCATGGCCAGTCCCACCGGCAGCAGCACCAGCCGCCGGAACGAGGGCGCCCGGACCAGCCACGGACCCGCCAGCAACGCGACCGCCGAAAGCACGCCCGCGACCAGCACCACCCAGCGCAGCCACGGCAGCCAGTCCGGTGTCCGGTCCAGCAGGATGTACGACCACACCGCCGTGACCAGCACCGTCGCGGCCGCCACCGAACGTCCGGCCCAGCTCAGCCGCTTCTCCCAGAGCGTCAGCGCGCCGATGCCGACCAGCGCGCCGATGCCGGGCGCCAGCGCGACCATGTAGTACGGGTGGATGATGCCGCTCATGTAGCTGAACACCAGCCCGGTGACGATCACCCAGCCGCCCCACAGCAGCGCCGCGGCCCGGATCCGGTCGGTGCGCACCGCCCGCCGCGACACCCACGCCAGGCCGGCCAGGCAGATCAGCGCCGCGGGCAGCAGCCAGCTGATCTGCCCGCCGAACTCGCTGTGGAACAGCCGTAGCAGCCCGGTCGCGCCGCCGAACCCCGAGCCCTGAGCTCCTCCGCCGCCGATCGATCCGGTCTCGTTGCCGTCGAGCCGTCCCAGGCCGTTGTATCCGATGGCGAGCTGCAAGATGTTGTTGTTCGTCGAGCCGCCGAAGTAGGGCCGGTCAGCCGCGGGTGTCAGCTCCGCGATCAAGATCCACCAGCCCGCCCCCACGATGATCCCGGCGCCCATCGCCGCCGTCTGCCACAGGCGCCGCAACCACGCGCGCGGCGCCCCGGCCCACAGGTAGGCGATCGCGAAACCCGGCACGACCAGGAACGCCTGCAGCATCTTGGCCAGGAACGCGAAGCCCAGCAGGACCCCGCAGAACACCAGCCACCGCGTCCGCCCGTTCTCGATCGCGCGCACCAGTGCGTACGCCGCCGCGGTCATCAGCAGCACCAGCAGCGCGTCCGGGTTGTTGAACCGGAACATCAGGGCCGCCACCGGCGTCAGCGCGAGCACCAGCCCGGCGACCAGCCCGGCCGGCGGCCCGAACCAGCGCCGCACCGCCGCATATAGCAGCCCGACCGAGGCCACGCCCTCGAGCGCCTGCGGCACCAGCATGGACCACTGGCTGAACCCGAAGATCCGGCCGGACAGCTCCATGACCCACAGCGAGGCCGGCGTCTTGTCCACGGTGATGAAGTTGGACGAGTCGAACGAGCCGAAGAAGAACGCCTTCCAGCTCTTGGTCCCGGCCTGGACCGCCGCCGCGTAGAAGTCGTTGGCCCAGCCGTTCCTGGTCAGGTCCCACAGGTACAGCAGCGCGGTGAGCGCCAGCAGCCCAAGCAGCGCCGGACGCGCCCAGCGCGGATCGGTATCAGGCCCGCGCAGCAGGCGCCGGGCCCGGTTCCGCGTGGGCCGCGGACCGGTGCGGGTCGAGTGCCTCGCCACGGAGGTGGTCGCGCTCAATTGGCTCTCCTTTATCAGCGTCAGATTTATTTGGCCGGGACTTGCCGAAGACCCAGGTCCGGTACAGCACGAATCTGATGACGGTGGCCACCAGGTTGGCGGCGACGAGGACCGAGACCTCGAGGCCGCGACTGGAATGTGTGGGCAAGGCGGCCAGCGCGCCGGAGGTCAGGGCGAGCCCGATGCCGAACGCGATCAGCCCCTTGACCTGATGCCAGGCCGCCTGCTGCCGCCCGCTGATCCCGAACGTCAGCCGCCGGTTGGCGGCGGTGTTGGCCACCGCGGTCACCAGCAGGCTCGCCGCGTTGGCCGCCTGGGCCGGCATGACGCCGCGCAGCAGCAGGTAGAGCAGCACGTACGCGATCGTTGAGGCGATGCCTACGACCGCGAAGCTCGCGATCTGCAGCCGCAGCTCACCCGGCGCGGCGCGCCGCGCGCCGCCACTCCGGTCCGCCAGCGCGGATCCCCGCAGCTGGGGGACCTTGATCCTGCCGCGGGCGAACCCGCTGCCGAGCCGTACCATGCCGCGCAGGTCGGCGACCGCGGTGGCTACGACGTCGACGCGTGAGTCGAGGTCGTCGATCCAGTCGACCGGGATCTCGTGGATGCGCAGTCCGGCCCGCTCGGCCAGCACCAGCAACTCGGTGTCGAAGAACCAGCCGGTGTCCTGGGTAAGCGGCAGCAGCGCCCGCGCCTGCTCGCGCCTGATCGCCTTGAACCCGCACTGGGCGTCCGAGAACCGGGCCCCCATGCAGGCGTGCAGCAGCAGGTTGTAGCACCGGGAGATGAGCTCACGCTTGGGTCCGCGGATCACCCGCGATCCCCGGGCCAGCCGGGTGCCGATGGCCACGTCGCTGTGGCCGGACAACAGCGGCGCGACCAGCGGCAGCAACGCGTTCAGATCCGTCGACAAATCGACATCCATGTACGCGAGGACCTCGGCGTCACTCTGCGACCAGACCGCCCGCAGCGCCCGCCCCCGTCCCGGCTGCTCCATGCGTACCGCGCGCACCTCATCGAAGTCGCGGGCCAGCCGGTCGGCGACGGCCCACGTGCCGTCGGTGCTGCCGTTGTCCGCGATCGTGACCCGCGCGGTAAACGGGAAGCCCTCCCGCAGATAGCTGACCAGCCGCCGCACGCTCGGCGCGAGATCACGTTCCTCATTACGCACAGGAACCACAATGTCCACCTGCAGAACTCTCATGGTCATGAGCATCGGTGACCATGCTCCGCGGTGGCTGAAGCGATCTTATGGACGCGCTATGAGCAAAGAAACGACCCGCTGGCGCATCTACCGTTCAGGGGCCTGACTCCGTGGCACCCGTCGGTCAGCCTCGTGTTGCTCGACCAGCCACGCGGCGGTAGATCTGGCCCGTTCGGCTTGGTGCTGCCAGTAGGCGATCTGCTGGCGGCAGTGCGCGCTGAGCCATCGGAGCTCGCTAGCGGCCCACCCGACCGCTACGAGCGATGCCGCGGCGGCGCCGATCAGCATCCCGGTGAGCATCGCAAGGCCGGTCACTTCAGGCCGGCTTCCGGTCCGCGTCCGCCGGTAGATCACCGAGCACAGCGCGCACCGCCTGCTCCAGCGATCTGCTCTCATGGGGGTCGGTGCTCTCCAGGCAGCCCGCGATCAAAGCCAGCGCGCCCGTGCCGAGCAGGGAGCGCCGGCCGTCGTGATCGAGCGCGCGGGTGGACGGGTCGGCCAGGGCCCGCATGGCCAAGCCGTCGGCGAGCGCGGCCAGCAAGACAACGCAGTCATCGATCGTGATACCCGACCTGATGCGCAGGCCACGGGACTGGAGGAAGTCCTCACAAGGCTGCCGCCACAGCGGGCCGGCCTCGCCGTGCCGCTCGGAAATCGCGTCGCGGATCACGGAATCGCCCTCGGCCTCGGCGGCCGCGATGAGACCGAGCCGGAACATCGGGCTGTTCAGGAGCCTGGTCATAACCAGTGAGCTGAGGTGGTGGATGCCGCGCACCGCGTCCGGTCCCCGAACGATCTGCTCGATCGCGCTGGCCACCTCGTCTTCGCGCACTCCCGAGTAGTAGTGCGACGCTGACAGGCCGAACCGCAGCACGTCAGCGACGAAGGCAGACTGATGCTTCCATCGCTCCCGCATGGTCGAGACCCGTCCCACCTGGTGGAACGGCGGCGGGTTGCGGCCAACCTCGGCGGCCACGGCGCGCTGCGACAGGAAGCTCAGCACCGGGCGTTCGATGGAATCGTCGTCGTCCGGGTCGGCCGACGTCCGGCTCGCACCCGGACCGAGGTGGCGCTGGATCAGCCGTACAGCGGCGGCCAGGTAGGCGGCGGTCACCGGATCGTTGGCCAGCCTCCGGCGGGCGAATGACGTCCGCCGGTTCAGGCCGCGCAGGATCTTGGACAAGTCCTGGTTATACGGGTAGGGAAGCTGCTGCTTGAGCGTCTTCACGTCCTTGCGACGCGGAGTTCTGTCGCTGTCCATATCCTCATCATGTGCGCCTTGGCTCGAGCCGGATAGGCGCGCAGCTGCGCGGATTACCGGCTCGGCGACAGCTCGTTCATGCGGTCATAGCGCGATCCTCATCTAACCTCTTCTGGCGATGGATCGTGCCCGCGGAGTTCGCGACCGCGCCTACCCGTATGTCGTCGAGTGCGGCCCGAAGCCGGCCGCCGTCGCCGGTGGCATCGGCGCGCTCGGCCAGTGCCGTGCCCAGGCGGTCCGCGAGAGTGCTGGCTGCGCCTTGGAGCACGAGTGGCCGTCCGCGCCGGAGCAAGTCCGGCAATTCCCCGGCGCGACTGGTGGCTGAGACCGGCGCCCAGATCCGGTCGACGATCATGTCGGCCAGCTTGCGCGCCAGCGCGCTAAGGTCATCGGCGAGCACCTCGATCACGTCAAGTACCTCGCCGAGCGGGATGCCGGCCCTGACCCAGTCGGCCACCAGGCCGAGCAGCGCAGGGCTGCGCACCACGAAGTGGTTCTCGCCGTGCGGTCGCACGAGCCCGATCTGGCTAGCCCGGCCGAGCGTGGCCGGGTCTAGCGCCGGCAGCCGCAGGAGCAGTTCCGCGCGGGTCAGCCGCAGCGGCGTCTCGTCCAGCGCCTGGCTCTGGTCGACGCCGAGCAAAGTCACCAGGTCCGTTCCGCTCTCCCACGCCGCGAGCAGGTCGCGGATGCCGGCCAGGGAATAGCCGCGACGTTGCAGGCGAGTGATGAGCTGCAAGCGCTGGACGTGCCGGCTGCCGTACATGCCGAGGCGTCCTCGCCGTTCGGGCGGCGGCAGCAGGCGCATCGTGTGGTACTCGCGGATGGTGCGGACCGGCAGCTGGACCAGCCGGGCCAAGTCATCGATGGTCAGCTGTTCATCTACCTGCGCTGCGGTGGTCATGGCTAGACAGTACCAAAGAACACTGTTACGGTAAATACCGTGACGGTTTATACTGACATTGCTGAGCGGCTGATTGGTGTGCTGCGGAGCTCCGCCGGCGCGCCGGACCTGAAGTATGAACGCCGGCCCGAGCCCATGCAGGGCGGTTTCTGGGCTGAGCTCTTCTCGTTCTCGCTCGCGAATCCGCCGGCTGGCTGGCCGGCCGAACTCGTCGCCCGGCTGATGCCCGACCCCGGTCCGGCACGCAAGGAGACCATCGTGCAGCGCGCCGTGGCCGCCGCGGGCTTCCCGACTCCGTTCGTGCGCGCGTCCGGCGGCCCGGAATGCGGCCTCGGCCGGGCGTTCATGGTCATGGACCGTGCCGCTGGCGGGCCCGCGCTGTCCGGTCTGGACGGCGGGCTGACCCCGGCCGCCGTGCCGCGCCTGCTGCGCCGGATACCGGAGTTGCTGGCCACCTCGATGGCGCGGCTGCATGCGCTCGACCCGGGGCTCGTGCGCGGCGAGCTTGAGCAGATCCACGACGTGCCCGTGACGGTACCAGGACTGCTCTCGGTGCTGGCCCGGTACGCCGTCGAATTCGACCGTCCTGACCTGGTCGACGCGGCTCGCTGGCTAGCGGACCACCCCCCTGGGCGGGCTCCGGAGGTCATCTGCCATGGTGACCTGCATCCGTTCAACGTGCTCGCCCACGGTGACCGAGTGACCGTACTCGACTGGAGTACCGCGCTGCTCGCACCGCGAGCGTACGACGTCGGGTTCACCTCACTTCTACTCAACGAGCCGCCGCTGCGCGTGCCGGACTGGCAGAGGCCACTCGTCCGGGTGGTCGGCGCGCTGCTCGCCCGCCGGTTCGTCCGCGGCTACCAACGTCAAACGGCGACCACTGTCGAGCCCGGCGAGCTGAGGTGGCACCAGGCCGTCGTCTGCCTGCGCGCGCTCGTCGAGGTGGCGAGCTGGGAACACGAGGGGGTCACCGACACTCGCGTCGGGCATCCGTGGCTGGTGTCCGGACCGGCCTTTGCCCGGCGCCTCGCGACCCTGACCGGGGCTCCGGTACGGTCACGTTAAGCCGAGCGGCGCCGGTCATCGGAACCGGCATGTCACCGCCCCGAGTTCGCCGAAGTCCGCGTGGACCACGTCGCCCGCCTGGACGAAGACCGGCCGGGTGAACGACCCGGCCAGGATCACCTGCCCGGCGGGCAGCAACTCCTCGTACGGCGCGAGCCGGTTGGCCAGCCACGCCACGCCGTTGGCCGGGTGGCCGAGTACGCCCGCCGCCACGCCGGTCTCCTCGATGGCCTCGTTGACGTAGAGCAGGGCCGAGACCCGGCGCAGGTCACAGGCATCGGGGCGAACGGCGCGGCCGCCGACTACGATCCCGGCGTCAGCTGCGTTGTCGGAGATCGTGTCGACGATGGTGCGCAGGTGACCGGTCTCCGGGTCGCTCATCTGCACCCGCGCGTCCAGGATCTCCAGCGCGGGCGTGACCCACCGGGTGGCGTCGAGGACATCGAGCGCGGTCACCCCCGGTCCCTTCAGCGGCTGGTCAAGGACGAACGCGAGCTCGACCTCGACACGAGGCCTGATGAACCTCTCGGCCGGGACGGTTCCGCCGTCGTCGAAGAACATGTCGTCGAAGATGACGCCGTAGTCCGGCTCGCTGATCGAGACCGCCTGCTGCATGGCGCGCGAGGTAAGGCCGATCTTGCGTGCCTTGATCGTGCGGCCCTCGGCGAGCTTGAGCGCGACTAGCTCTCGCTGCACGCGGTACGCGTCCTCGATCATCATGTCCGGGTACTGCAGGGACAGCTGGCGGATCGGCTCGCGGGAGCGTTCGGCCGCCAGCAGGCGCCGCGCCGCATCGGTGACCGCGTCGTCATCGAGCACCGTACTAGGGTCCCACGGTCCCAGCTGTCTGGCCGCCGAAGGCCAGGCCCGCCAGCAGGTCGCGCTCGGTCCCGGTAAGCGGGACAGGGCCCCCGGGGGAGGCCTTCACCATCACGCAGTCGGCCAGCGCGATACACGCCTGATCCTGGAACGCGGCCTGCGCCAGCACGTAGGACGAGCCGCCCACGCGCAGCACGGCCGAGGCCACCTCGACCGAACCGGGATACCAGCCCTCGCGCAGGAACTCCATGGTGATCGTGGCCAACAGCAAGATCAGCCCGTTGGCCGTCGTACGGTCGGCTGACATGCCGATGACCCGGTGATGCAGGTCGGACCGGCCCTCCTCGAAGAGGCGGCCGAAGGCGCCGTTATTGAGATGACGGTTCGGGTCCATGTCGCTGTATAGCGTCCGGTAGGTGAACCGGACGGGATAGTTCCCAGCGTGGAGCCGGTCGGCTTGCTCGGCGAGGCGGCGGCTCATATCTGGATTATGGCCGAGAACCCAGGCCGTGCGGCTGGCGGGGACGCGGAGGAATGCGCTGCCGGACGTACCGTGGAGACGTGGTCAGGCAGCCAGCCCGCAGGCGGTCCCGGGCGCGGACTGGTGTCCTGGCGGCGGTGGCCCTGGTCGCGGCGGCCGGGATCATCCTGTTCGTGCTCGGCCAGCAATCCCCTCCGCCGTCTCCGCGGCCGCACGACAGCCCGTCATCGTCACGCGCCGTCGCGGCCGCGGTTGCCGTGCTGCTGCGGCAGGGAATCCCGGACACCGCGCCCGGGTACTGGGAGAAGCCCAGTGCGACGCTGGAGGCTGCCGCCGCGGGCGCAGATGACGCCCAGTTCCGCGCGCTCGGCGCATTGCTCGTGAAGGACGGCTTCGCCGGCGCGATCATCAACCTCGGCCGGGAGATGACCGGCTCCTGGTACAACTGGAGCGAGCGAAGATGCCCGCGTACCGAGCCGGGCTGCTACATCCTGGCCTGGCGGCACGCCGTGGACGCCATGCGGTCGGTGCCCGGACAGCACTTCCGGTTCCTGTGGACCGTCTACCCTGGCACCGCCGCGGCCGTCTATGCGTGGCCCGGTGCCGCCTACGTGGACCTGGTGGGTACCGACATCTACGACTGGTACGGCGGCCCGCACGGCAGTTACCCGCATACCGCGTTCGGGCAGCTGGACCACAACGTGAGGTGGCAGGAGATCCTCACCCAGCCCGGCGGCCTCGACTGGCTCGCCCGGCTGTCCAAGCTCACCGGCAAGCAGGCCGCCATCCCCGAGTGGGGGCTGGACTTCCACAGCTTCGGCGGCCAGGACGACCCGGCGTTCATCACCCGTATGCTCGCGTGGCTGCATGCCAACCACGCGATCGGCATCTACTGGGCGTTCCAGCACGTGGCCCCTGAGCCGGCTGTCCCTCCCGGCCCGCTGCTGCCCAACCAGGGCGCGTACGCGGGCGGCCCGCCCGGGGTGAACGGCCTCGGCCTGCTGCTCGGCGGCCGCCTGCAGTACGCCGAGGCATTCCTGCCCGACCAGCAGCCAATCTCCGATTCGTCTGCGCAGGCGGTGCTGGCCGCCTGGCCGGCGACCGGCTACCAGCTCATCCTCGGCGTCCCGCTGGTGCCGCTGACCGTGCCCACCTACAACGGCCCTCCCGAGCCCGGGCTACAGCCGTACCAGCTGGCCAACTACCCCGACGCGCTCGCCGCGTTCCGCCAGGGAGTTCGCTGATAGAACGTATATAGAACAGCGAGACGGCGATCTTCCCGGGGAGGGGCCATGCGGGCGAGGTATCCCGATGCCGAGGGTTTCATCGAGCGCGACGGCGTCAAGGTCGGTTACGAGGTGTTCGGTGCGGACGAGCCGACGATCTTGCTGCTCACCTCCTGGGCGATCGTGCATGCTCGGCAGTGGAAGGCCCAGGTGCCGTACCTGGCCCGCCGGTTCCGGGTGATCACCGTTGAGGGCCGGGGCAACGGCCGGGCCGACCGGCCCAAGGCCCCGGAGGCGTACCTCGACCGGGAGTATGTCGATGACGCGGTCGCTGTGCTGGACGCGACCGGGGCAGACCGGGCCGTGATCGTCGGCCTGTCCATGGGCGGTCGGCATGCGCTGCAGCTAGCGGCGTGGTACCCGGAACGGGCGGCCGGGGTGGTCGCGTTCGGCGCGGCGCTGCCCTGGCCGATTCCGCCGGACTTCGCTGAACCCAAGGACAGCTACGAGGGCTGGGAGAAGGCCAACATGAACTACTGGCTGGCCGACTACCGCGGCTGGGTCGAGTTCTTCATGTCACAGGTATTCACCGAGCCGCACTCGACCAAGCAGCGGGAAGACGGGGTGGCCTGGGGCCTGGAAACCACCGCCGAGACGCTGCTGCTGACCGGCCCGGGCGTGGCAAAGCCCGACGTCGACGCCGCCGAGGCTATCTGCCAGCAGGTGCGCTGCCCGGTGGTTATCGTGCACGGCGACCAGGACGGGATCGTGCCGTATGAGACCGGCGCGGCGCTGGCCCGGTGGACCGGCGGGCAGATGGTGACAATCCGCGGCGGCGGTCACGCTCCGACGATGCGTGATCCGGTCCAGGCGAACCTGCTCATCCGCGGTTTCGCCGAGTCCCTCGGCTCCAGCGCGCCGACCTCGCGCACCTGGACCAGGGCTCGGGACCGTCGTCAGCGGGTGCTTTACGTCAGCTCGCCGATCGGCCTGGGTCACGCCCGTCGCGACCTGGCCATCGCCGACGAGCTCCGCAAGCTCCGGCCCGGCCTCGAAGTGCACTGGCTGGCCCAGCATCCGGTCACCGAGCTGCTGAAACGGCGAGGCGAGCTGATCCACCCCGCCTCGGCCTTCCTGGCCAGCGAGTCCGGACACATCGAGAGTTTTGCGGAGGAGGCCGCCGAGCACGACCTGCACGCCTTCCAAGCGATCCGGAACATGGACGAGATCCTGATCAGCAACTTCATGGTCTTCGCCGACCTGGTCCAGGACGAGCCGTTTGACCTGTGGGTCGGCGACGAAGCCTGGGACATCGACTACTTCCTGCATGAGAACCCCGAGCTCAAGCGGGCGCCCTATGCCTGGATCACCGACTTCGTGGGCTGGCTGCCTATGCCGGATGGCGGGACCGCGGAGCACGACCTGACCAGCGACTACAACGCCGAGATGATCGAGCAGGTCGCGCGCTTCCCAAGTCTGCGGGACCGGTCCGTGTTCGTCGGCAACCCCGCCGACGTGGTACCGGACACCTTCGGCGCCGGGCTGCCGCTGATCCGCGAGTGGGTCGAGCAGAACTACCAGTTCTCGGGCTATGTCACCGGGATCTCGGCTACCGAACTCGCCGACCGCGACGCCGTCCGCGCCGAGCTCGGCTACCGGGCCGACGAGAAAGTCTGTGTGGTCACGGTCGGCGGCTCGGCCGTCGGCACCGACCTGCTCCGCCGGGTGACGGCTGCTTTCCCGGCGGTCAAGCAGCTGGTACCCGAACTGCGGATGATCGTGGTGACCGGGCCCCGGATCGACCCCGGCGCCCTGGATGCCCAGGACGGGCTTGAGGTCCATGGCTACGTTCACGACCTCTACCGCCATCTCGCGGCCTGCGATCTCGCGGTTGTGCAAGGCGGCCTGACCACCACGATGGAGCTCACCGCGGGTCGGCGGCCGTTTATCTATGTGCCGTTGCGTCATCATTTCGAGCAGAACTTCCATGTCCGGCACCGGCTGGCCCAGTACGGCGCCGGCCGCTGCCTGGACTACGAGCAGACCACTCCGGACGTACTGGCACGCGCCATGGCCGAGGAGATCTCTCGTCCGGTCAGCTACCGGCCGGTCGAGACCGACGGCGCTGCGCGGGCCGCGGCCAGCCTGGCCGAGCTCATCTGAAGCCGGACGGCGCGGCGCGACCGCTGAGGAAGGTGTGGAGGTGGCCAGCGAGGGCCGCGGTGTCGGCGGCCGCGCCGTGGATGTAGGTGGAGGCGCGGGTGCGGAGGACCGGCAGGCCGAGCACGTAGAGTCCGGGGGCTTCGGTGACCACGCCGCCGTCGTGGCGGATGCGGCCTTTGCGGTCACGGACGGGGATGTCGAGCCAGGAGTGGTCGGGAAGGAAACCCGTGGCCCACAGCACCGTGGTGATCTCGCCGCTGGACAGGTCGAGTTCCAGGGGGGTACGGGGGTCGACGCGGGTGGGTGCGAGCCGGTGCGGTGCCGGCAGCTCATCGTCCAGGCCCGACGTGGTGGCCCACTGGTCGGCCCGGGTCAGGAACCGGTTCATCTTCAGGTCGGCGAGAGCGCAGGTGTTGGCGAGTGCCCCGGAGAACTGAGCTATCCCGTCGGTGATACGGCCGAGGCGGCCCGCCAGACGGATCCCGACCGCGGTCAGCGAGTTGAGGTCCGTCGTGGCTCCTTCGGGGGTCCCGGTGAGCTGGGGAGAGGGGAGGTGGCGGGCCCGGGTGAGGTCGTCGACCTGGTCGTAGCGTTCGGCGAGCAGGCCGGTGGCCTGCAGCCACCAGAAGATGTCCCGGCCGCGGTAGGTGCGGGGCAGCCGGACGTGCTCGCCGGCCGCCAGGGTCACCGGGCGGCCGGACCGGTGGATCTCGGCGGCGAGCTGGACGCCGGTGGCTGACGCGCCGACGACGAGGACCCCGCCGTCGGGGAGCTGGCCGGGATCGCGGTAGCCGAACGGGGTCAGCGTCGTAATCGACGGGGGTACCGCGTCGGCGACGGCGGGGATCGTCGGCCGGGTGCACGCCCCGGTCGCTAGTACCACGGCCCGGGCGCAGAGGAGGTCGTCGTTTGCCTGGATCTGGAAGCCCCGCGGCGCGGCGCGCAGGGTGCGCACGGTCGTGGCGGTGCGGACCGGTGCGCCGACGAGACCGGCGTAGCCGGTGAGGGTGGCGACGACGTCGGCGGCGGGCATGTAGCCGTCGGGGTCATCGCCGGCGTAGTCGTGGCCGGGCAGCCGGGTCTGCCAGTTCGGGGTAAGCAGCCGCAGGCTGGGCCAGCGCTGGGTCCGCCATGAGTTCGCCACCTCACCGCGCTCGAGCACGACGTGGTCGATCGAGCGTTCGGTGAGGCGGCGGCTCATAGCCAGGCCGGCGTGGCCGGCACCGATGACCACTGCCGTGGTCTGGATCATGCGGACATCCGGGGCGTCGCCTCAGGCCAGCTCGACGAGCACCTTGGTCGGGTTGGTCACGATGTCGAAGACCGCCGAGCGCTTCTGCGATTGGGCGATCAGCGCTTCGAGGTCCTCGCGGGAGGCGTCGGCGTCGATGGCGAACCGGACGGTGACCGCCTCGAACCCGTTGCGGATGTCGGGGTCGGCGCCCAGGATGCCCAGGACGTTCATCTGGCCCTCGATGGTGGCGGTGACCGACCGGAGCTGGATGTCCCGGTACTGGGCGACCGCGGCCACGCCGGCGGTCAGGCAGCTGGCCAGGCCGACCAGCACGACCTCCACGGGCGTAGCGCCGTTGTCCTCGGACGCGAAACACTCGGGGTGGTCGACGTCGTACTCGTACGTGTTGCGGTGCTGCTGCTCGGCCCCCAGCCCGGTGAACCCGGTCACGGTGGAGTGGCTGTGGGTGCCCTTGCGCCAGGTGCAGCTGGCCCGCCAGGTGAACTGGGCCGCTTCCGGCGCGGCGGACAGCGCCTCGCGGGCCCCGAGCAGGGCCTGGACGTTCACGCCGTTGTCGACCGGGCTGTCGGTGATGGTCATCGGTGTCTCCTTGGGTTGGGTGGATCGGACATGGTCATCCCGGTCGTAGGCCGGACCGAGAACGACGGGGAGTGCGACGAGGCCGCGCAGGACCAGGCCGTCGCCGCGGGCCCAGGCCAGGGCGTCTCGGCCGGTGGCGAGCCGCAGGTCCGGGTAGCGGATAAGCAGGGTCTCGAAGGCGACTTTGGCTTCCAGCCGGGCCAGCGGGGCGCCCAGGCAGTAGTGGATGCCGTGGCCGAACCCGAGGTTCGGCCCATCGCCGCGGCCGATGTCGAGCACGTCGGGGGCCGGGAACCGGCCCGGATCGCGGTCGGCCGCCGCCAGGCATACCAGTACCTGCTCGTGGGCCGGGATCTGCACGCCCCCGATAGTCACCGGCTCGGCCGTCACCCGGAACGTGGCGTGCGGTACCGGGGCGGTGAAGCGGATGAGCTCGTCGATCGCCGCGGGAAGCTGCCCGGGATCAGCCAGCAGCGCTTGGAGCTGGCCGGGGTGATCCAGCAGGGCCACCATCCCGTTTCCGATCAGGCTGGCCGTGGTGTCGTGCCCGGCGACCACGAGCTGGAACAGGCTCGACAGCAGCTCCTGCGTGGTGAGCGCGTCGCCTTCGGTGGCGGCGACCAGGACGCTGACGAGATCGTCGGTTGGGCTCCGGCGCTTGGCGTCGACCAGTTCGCGCAGGTAGGCCACGATGCCGTCGGACGCCTCGACCGCCTCCGGCGGAGGGTCACCGGCCCACCCGGTTAGCAGCACCTGGAACCAGGCGTGCAGGCGCGGGCGGTCGGCGGCGGGGATGCCCAGCAGTTCGCCGATCACCCCGAACGGCAGCGGGTAGGCGTATCCCTCGATGAGGTCGACCGTGGCGCCTGGGCCGGCGTCGTCGAGCGCGTCGAGGAGGTTGTCGGCGATGCCCTGGATGGCAGGCTCCAGCGCGGCGACCCGGGACGGCACGAAAGCCCGGGATACCAGCCGCCGCAGCCGGGTGTGGTTAGGCGGGTCGACGTTGAGCATGTGCCGCGAGAACTCCGGCCCAGGCAGGCCTTCGGCCACGACATCGTCGGCCTCTTCGAGCGCGGCGACCATGTCCTTGGAGATGCGGGGGTCGTTGAGCGCTTGCCGGGCCGCGTCGTAGCCGAGCACTACCCAGGCCGGGTGACCGTCGGCGAGGCGCGCCTTCTGCACCGGACACCGGGACCGGGCCTCGGCGAAGTGACCGAACGGGTCGTCGCGGATCGCCCGTTCCCAGCCGCCCCAGGTGGCCAGGGGGTCAGCCATGGTCGCCCTCAGGCAGGTACCCAGTGCAGAGCAGGTCGAGCCGGGCGATGCGGCCGCCGTCGGCGGTGTCGGCGTAGGCCTGCTGCTCGACGATGAACCAGCCGGTGCCGAACCGCTCCGCCCGGAGCCTGAGCCGCCAGTGCAGGTGCAAGCGACCACCGACCTCGCCGACGGCGGCCTCGACGAGCTCGAAATCCTCGGTGTCGCCGAACCAGCGCTCGAACCGGTGTGCGATCGCGCCGGCGCCGGCCCACTCCCACAAGCCCGAAGGCAGCAAGGCGCGTAGGCGGGCATCAGCGGCCAGCGCGTCGCCGAGCTCTGCGAAGTCCTGAGCGGCAAGGCCCTCGAGGAACGACCCGGCGGGGGCGGACTCGGGCACTACGCAGGCCGCCCGGTGGTTGCGGGGTGTCGCCATGAAACCGTTGTACGGGCGCAGGCTGTCATCGTGGTATCGGGGAATCCCCCTACATGGGCTATACGGGCTGGGCGCACCAGCTCTTGTTGGGCGAGGATTGGCGGCGACGCGGTGAGCCGTCGTATGCTCGGGTATAGCCTCCTAGCTGCACGGATAGAAGACATGGGCGGGGCAGTCGGATGCAAGACGCCGGGCGGGCATCGCACAGTGGCCTGCCGTCGCCTGCCGACCTGTTCGTAGGCCGGGACGGCGAGCTGGACGCTGTGTCCCGGATGCTCGCACACGCGCAGACCCGGCTCGTTACGCTCACCGGGCCGCCGGGCATCGGCAAGACCCGTCTCGCCCTCGCATGCGCGTCGGCTCACGCCGAGCGCGGCGGATACGCCCCGGTGTTCGTTGACCTGGCTCCGGTCCGGGATCCGGCGCTGGTGATGGTCGAACTGGCTCAGGCGGTGGACGTCGAGCCGCGGGGCGGGACGGATCTGACCGGCCAGCTGGCTGCGGCGCTGGGCCACGAGCAGCGGCTCGTGATCCTGGACAACTGCGAGCATCTCCTGGGCGCCGCCCCGGACATTGGCCGGGTGCTCGCTGCCTGCCCGCGGCTGCAGGTACTCGCCACCAGCCGGGAACGGCTCCGGCTGTCGGCCGAGCAGGAGTTTCCGGTTCCGCCGCTGGCCATGCCCGCGCCGGCGGACGCGGCAGACCTCGGTTCCCTGGCGGCGAATCCCTCAGTGGCGCTGCTGCTGGATCGCGCGCGCCGGACCAACCCGAGCTTTGAGCTCACTGCGGCTAATGCGCTGTTGCTGGCCAGCGCGTGCGTCCGGCTGGAGGGCCTGCCGCTGGCGATCGAGCTGGCCGCAGCCCGGCTGAAGGTCCTGACGCCCGGGGAGCTGGTGTTCCGGCTCAGCAGCAGGATGGCACTGCTGGCCGGGAGCACGCGGGACGTGCCAGCCCGGCAGCGTGCGCTGCGCAACGCCATCGCCTGGAGCTATGACCTGCTCGACCCCGGCGAGCGCGCGCTGTTTCGCAAGCTGTCGGTGTTTGCTGGCGGCTGGACGCTCGGCGACGTGGGCAGCGTCTGCGCCGTGAATGGGGACGACGCGCTCGCGATGGTGGAGTCGCTGCTCGACAAGAGCCTGATCCGGCGGCTGCCAGGCGACGAGCAGACCGCTGAGTTCTCGATGCTGGAGAGCTTGCGTGAGTACGCCGCGGAACAACTGGCGACCAGCGCCGAGGCCGAGGAGACGCGGGCTAGGCACGCTGGCTACTACGCGGGTCTTGCGTCGCAGTTCGAGGCTTCCCTCGGCCTGCCGGGGGAGCAAGCCTGGCTGCTTCGGGTCGGCCGCCATCACGCGGATCTCCGCGCCGCGCTGGACTACTGTCTGGACGCGGGCCAGGATGCGCTGGTGCTCTGGCTCGCTACTGCGCTCGGCTGGTACCACTACACCCATGGCGACCTCGATCATGGCCAGGCACTCGTGGACGCGGTTCTCCCCCCGGCTGCGGACGGCTATGACCCGGCGATTGTGAGCGAGGACGCCACGGCGGGAGCCCAGACTGGCGTGCTCATCGTGGCCGGGGTACTGGCCTTCGCGACGGGAGAGATGGGTCGTGCCCAGGGCCTCCTGCGCCGCGCGCTCGAGCGCAGCGAGAAGCTTGGCGATGCGCGCCGCGCGGCGTTCGCGTGCGCCTTTCTGGGACACGTGGCCCGCGCTGGCGGCGAGTGGGATGCGTCTGCTGACTGGCATCGGCGAGCCGAGGCGCGATTCCGCGAGGAGGGCAGCACGCGTGGCGTGGCGTGGGCGCGGCACGACCTGGGGCTGCTCGCCCGGGACCACGGCGACCTGGGGAGCGCTGCGGAACTACTGCGAGCGAGCCTGCGAGACTTCCGTGAACTGGACTATCCGTGGGCGACGGCTTGGTCGGCGTGGGGGCTTGGCACGACGCTGACCGCGCAGGGCCGGCTGGAGGAAGCGTGCCCGCTGCTGGCGGAGGCTCTGCGGATCTACACCGACGTCAACGACCCCCGGGGTGTCGCCCAGTGCCTAGAGGCGCTCGCCCATGTCGCCAGCGAACGGGCCCACTATGAGAGCGCCGCGCGGCTGATCGGTGCGGCCGCGGCGCTACGCGAGCGGGTGGCCGCTCGTCAGCCCGATGCCGAGCTGGCGAGGAGTTCGGCGGTGGAGCGGGTACTTGCCCGCGCGCTGGGGACTCAGAACGCTGACACGCTCATACACGCTGGCCGGACAATGCCCGCGCAGCAGGCCGTGGATCTTGCCATAGCGGTCGCTTTGGGCACCGCACCCGGTGACCCGGACCGCTCCCATCAGGTGCCGCTCACCCCGCGGGAGCGGCAAGTCGCCGCACTGGTTGCCTCTGGCCGGACAAACCGGCAGATCGGCAGGGTGCTCGGGATCTCCGAGAAGACCGCCGAGGTCCACATGCACCATGTGATGTCAAAGCTAGATGCCCGCAGCCGGGCCGAAGTGGCCGCCTGGGCCGCCACGCATCACCTGTCCGCTCCAGCGTGATAAGCGTCCGGGCCCAGGTAGGCGCTCAGGCCGGATAGGCACCCGGGTCCGGCCAAAGCCGACCCATATGGGTACCTAATGGCTTTCCCCGATAGCCACGCCCGTTCAGCCGGGGTATCAAGAGAGGAACGTGAGGTTCGACCGGTCACCATCGTGGCTGTTTATGCGGTCGGCTGCGTCCCCGGATGATCCTCTGGGCCTTGCGCTGCTGGCTCGCGGCCCGTTGGAGGTGCAACTGATGCGCGCACGGCTACCCGACGAGTCCGGTTACGTTGTCAATTCAGGGGTGCGGATCCACTATGAGGTGCACGGCGCCGGCCAGCCGACGATCCTGCTGCTGCCCACGTGGGCGATCGTGGACTCCAGGCACTGGAAGATGCAGGTGCCGTTCCTGGCCCGGGACTACCGTGTGATTACCTTCGACCCGCGCGGCAACGGCCGGTCCGACCGGCCCAGGAACCCGGCGGCCTACGCCGACGCGGTCTTCGCGAGTGACGCTGCGGCCGTGCTCGACGCGACCGGCACCGAGCGGGCGGTGCTCGCGGCGTTCTGCAGCGGCTTCCCGTGGGCGCTGCTGTTCGCGGCGGCTCATCCGCAGCGGGTGACCGGGATCGTGACCATCGCGCCGACGCTGCCGATCCCGCCCGCCGATCCCTGGGAACGAGACGGACATTCTTTCGACGACGTGCTCGATACCACCGTGGGGTGGGCGAAGGAGAACCGGTACTACTGGCGGCGGGACTGGCGAGGATACGTCGAGTTCTTCATGTCCCAGATCACCACCGAGCCGCACTCCACGAAGCCCTACGATGATCTTGTCGAGTGGGGCATGCAAACCGACGCTGAGACCCTGCTGTGCGATGCCGATGCCCCTCAGCAGGTCGCCGATGAGCAGGAGGCGATCCGCCTCTGCCGGTCGTTGGCCTGCCCGGTACTCGTGATCGGCGGTGACCAGGACAAGATCGTCCCGCCGGAGCGGGCGCGGCGGATCGCCGAGCTGACGGGCGCTGAGCTACTCGTGATCGAAGGCGGCGGGCACGCACCGCATGTCCGGTACCCGGTCGCGGTGAACCACGTCATCCGTGACTTTGTGGACAGACTGGTCCACCGGCAGCGCAAGCAGGCCGTCTGGCAGACGACGCATAGCCGCCCCCGCCGGGCGCTGTGGATCTCCTCTCCCATCGGCCTCGGTCACGTCCAGCGGGACCTGGCCATCGTCCGGGCCCTCCGAGAGCGCGTGCCGGACCTGGAGATCCACTGGTGGGCACAGCCGCCGGTGACCGAGGTACTCGTCGGCGCGGGGGAGATCATCCACCCGGCGAGCTGCGATCTGGTTTCTGAGTCGGCGCACTGGGAGTCGGAATCCGCGCACCACGACCTGCCCGCGTTTTACGCGTTCCGCCGGATGGACGAGATCCTGTGCGCGAACTACCTGCTGTTCGACGATGTGGTCAGGGACACCAGCTACGACCTATGGGTGGGTGATGAGTGCTGGGAGATCGACTACTTCCTGCACGAGAACCCCGAGCGGAAGATCGCGCCGTATGTATTCATGACCGATGTGATCGGCTTCCTGCCCACCGATCCCGGCGACCCGAGGGAAGCTGAGTTGTGCGCGGACTACAACGCCGACTCCATCGAAAAACGGCAGCGGTTCCCCCGGCTGCGCGACCTATCCATGTTCATCGGCTCTTTCGATGAGCTGCCCGATCTCTCGTTCGGGCCTGGCTTGCCGGAAATACGGTCATGGTCCAGCCGGTGGTTCACTTCGGTCCCCTATGTGCTCCCGTTCAACCCCGCTGCCTATCGCGACCGCGCCCGGCTGCGGGGTCGGCTCGGCTACCCCCAGGACCAGCCGTTGCTCGTGGCCGCGGTAGGGGGCACGGCGGCCGGCATCAGCCTGCTGGAACTGACCTGCGACGCGTTCGCGCGGCTACGCAAGCAGCTGCCGGATGCGCGGATGCTCCTGGTCACCGGCCCGCGCATCGATCCCCGGCTGCTGCCTGACCTCGAGGGCATGGACAAGCGCGGCTATGTGCCCGATCTCTTCGAGTACCTGGCGTGCGCCGACGCGGCCATCGTGCAAGGCGGGCTGTCCACGACGATGGAACTGGTCGCCACCGGGCGGCCCTTCATCTACTTTCCCTTGCGCCGCCACTGGGAACAGCAGCACTTCGTCACCCACCGGCTCGACCACTACCGGGCCGGCCTGCGGATGGACTACATGACGACTACGGCCGACGACCTGGCCACCACGATGCGGGCGGCACTGGCGGAAACCGGCACCCGACCGGGTTACCGGAAGGTCCCCCGCGGCGGCGCAGGCCGCGCCGCCGCGCGCATCGCCGCGGTGCTAGCTGGCCAGTGACCGGCACTACCGCAGAGGAGTACCAATGACGACGTCGAGCGCAGGCCTTCCCCAGTGGACGGTGGTGGATGAGGGCTGGGGCCGCAAAGCGGTGGACTTCGCCACACTCAGCGAGCCGAGCAACTGCCGGGAGTACGTCGGGGTGCACCATCGGCTCGGCGTCGATACGGGAGACCGGTTGCTCGACGTGGCGTGCGGGTGCGGGCTCGCGATCGAGCTGGCTGGCCTGCGCGGCGCCTCATGCGCCGGGATCGACGCCTCGGCCCGGCTGGTCGCGGTGGCCCGGGACCGGAGCCCGGAGGCCGACATCCGGGTCGGCGATATGAACGCGCTGCCGTGGGACCAGGCGTCGTTCGACGTCGTCACCAGCTTCCGGGGGATCTGGGGCACGACCCCCGGCGCGGTGGCCGAGATATTCCGGGTCCTTCGCCCTGGCGGACGAGTCGGGATCACGGTGTGGGGTCACCTGAAGGTGTCCCCTGGAGCCTGGGCACTAGCGCCGTTCCGCCTGGCCACGGCGGAGAAGGTCGACAACCAGGCGGCGATGGTGTCGCTGGGCCGGCCGGGTGCGGGCGAGCAGCTTCTGAAGTCATGTGGTTTCGGCGATGTTGAACGCTGGGAGGTTCCGTTCGCCTTGGAGTTCGCGGACCCGGAGGTGTACGCGCGTGCACTGGCCTCTACCGGGCCGGCCTATGAGGCCATCCAGAACGTGGGCGAGGCTGAGTTCCATCGCGCCGCCGTCGAGCAGGCCCAGGGGCAGCTACGGGATGGCTTGCCGCTCCGGGCCGAAATCAAGGTTGTGGGCTACCTGGCCCGCAAACCGTAAAGCGAGAGGCTAGGCCGCCTGCTCCCATGAGCACCACCAGGTTGAGCGGCCGCCGACCGTGCCGTGCACCATCTCGTGCCCGCAGCGCGGGCACCTTCCGCCCGGGCGGCGGGCGGCGATGACGTCGCCGGTGTGCGCCCCGCCGCCCTCGGCCAGTGCGGAGGCCAGCACCGACCGCAGCGCCCGGTACAGCCGGTCGACGTCCTTGCGCTCCAGCCGGTTAACCGGCGTGGCGGGTGAGATCTTGGCCTGCCACAGGATTTCGTCGGCCAGCAGGTTCCCGATTCCGGCAATCTTGGACTGGTCAAGCAGGCGCGCCTTGACCGCGATCGTCCCCTTAGTGATCAGCGCCCGGAACTGGGCCGGGGTGACCTCAGCCGCGTCCGGGCCGAGCGCGTCGATGTCGGGGTTGAGCACGATGCGCCCGAGCCGGCGCTTGTCGAACAGGGCCAGCCGGCCGCCGTCGGCGAACTCGAGGGTGAAGCGGTCCCACTCGGCCTTGCGCGGCTGCGCGTCCCGGCCGGGCGGGTCGCCGCCCTCGGCTACCCAGCCGTCCGGGGCGGTGACCACGATGCGGCCGCTCATGCCCAGGTGGATGCCGAGGTCCGGGCCGGGGACGGCCGAGCCGTCCAGGCCCGAGGTCTCGCACCACATGGTCTTGCCGCGACGGTGCGCCGCGGTCAGCGTGCGCCCGGTCAGCGCCTCGCGCAGCTCACCGGGGGAGTGCGGCCGGGTGACAAACGTGTCGGCGTCATCCACGCCGGTGATGCGCCGGCCCAGGGCCAGGTCGGCGATCAGGCGGCGGGCGATCTCGACCTCGGGCTCCTCCGGCATCTAGCCTGCGTCCCCGGCGGCCGCGTCCCCGCGCAGCGCCGCGAACCGGTCGGCGGCCCGGTCGAGCTGAGCCAGGATGTGCTCCTTGGCCGCGTCGTCCAGCGGCGTATCCGGCCGGGCGACAAGCTCCCGCAGCACCGGGACCAGAGGCGCGTACTTGCCCGCCAGCCGGTACAGGCGGGGACCGGTGGTGTGGATCAGGCCGACGCCGTTGTCGGTGAAGTCCGAGGCCTTGATGACCCGGGCCCACGGGTTGTCGTGCAGGCTGTCGGCGACGTGCTCCCGGTACTGCTCGTCCTGGTCGCGGTCCGGCGCGTACGGCGGGTTGGTCACCGCGCCGACCAGCTCGGCCACCCGCGGGCCGAACTGGTCGGCCAGCACCGCGAGCGCGGCCGGCTGCTCATCGCGTCCTCCGGTCAGCTCGGCGGCGTGATCTTCCACCGCGTCGTGCAGCAGCGCGGCGCAGACCACATCGGCGTCGCGCACGCGGTAGTGCGACATGATCCGGATCGCGACCCGCAGCAGGTGGTTGATGTACGGCTCGCGGTCCCGGCGATCCTCGGCGTGCAGCCGGGCGGCTAGGTCCAGCGCCCGCTCCATCTGGACCCGGTCGCCCTCAGCCCAGGACGCGATCTCGACCGCGAACCGGTCCCGCAGTCCCGCCTCGCCGTAGGTCGAGGTGATCGCGTGCAGCGGCATCGTGGCTAGAAGCCGCTGCTGGTCGCCGTCCATGACCTAGAACTAGCACACGGTCAGCCCGCTATGTCGGCCATGTCCGCAGGCTCGCGCAGCAGCGGCAGGTAAATGGCGAACCGGGTCCGGCCGGGCCGGCTGGTTACGGTGATGCTGCCGCCGTGTGCGGCCACCACTGCGTCCACGATGGCCAGGCCCAGGCCGGTGCTCTTGCCTGCGGCGTCCAGGTCGCGCGCTCGCGACGTGTCGGCCCGGGTAAAGCGCTCGAACAGGTCTGGCAGCAGTTCGGGCGGGATGCCCGCGCCGTCGTCGGTGATGCTGAGCTCGATCCGCGGCGCGGCGGGCCGGACCCCCCGCTCCACCATCCCGCCGTCTGGCGCAGACCACGAGTCGCTCCTAGTCCCGGGAGCCTCGTCGACGCGGAGCGCCACGCTGACCGTCGAGCCGGGCGGGGTGTGCTTGCCCGCGTTGCTCATCAGGTTGGCCAGCACCTGGTGCAGCCGGTGCTCGTCGCCGCGGACCAGGATCGGGTCGCTGGGCAGGTCCAGCCGCCAGTGATGCTCGCGCCGGGCCACCCTCGCGTCGCTGGTCACGTCGATGGCCAGCCGGGACAGGTCGACCGGCTCGCGCTCCAGCGGGCGCCCGGCGTCCAGCCGGGCCAGCAGCAGCAGGTCGTCGACCAGCACGCTCATCCGGGCCGACTCGGACTGGACCCGGGTCAGCGCGTGGGTCACGTCCTCGGGCACCGGGCCCCGGTGCCGCAGGGCTAGCTCGGCGTAGCCGCGGATCGCGGACAGGGGAGTGCGCAGCTCGTGTGAGGCGTCAGCCGCGAACCGGCGCAGCCGGGCCTCGCTGGCCGCGCGGCGGCTCAGGGCCCGCTCGACGTGGAACAGCATCCGGTTGAACGCCGCGCCGACCTGGCCCACCTCGGTGCGCGGGTCGATGTCGGGCACGCCGGCCGGCAGCGTTACCTCGCCCGAGTCCAGCGGCAGTTCGGTCACCCTGGTCGCCGTGGCGGCCACCCGGCGCAGCGGCCGCAGGGAGAACTGCACCAGGCCGGCGCCCAGGATCACGGCCAGCCCCAGCGCCACCGCGAACAGTATGTGCTCTGTGTTCTCCACGTGCTCGAGCTGCTCGTTGACCGTGGTCAGCGGCAGCCCGGTAACCAGCATGGTGTTATTCGGCCCCGGCACCTTGGTGAACATGAATTCGATGCCGAGCGAGGACAGCGTCCGGTTAAAGGTCTGCGGATCCGGCGGGGGACCATGCGGCAGATCCGAACCAGGCGGGTCGGGAGCCGGAAGATTGGCCAGCATGGCCTGGTCCGCCGCGGTCAGCGTGCATGACCCGCCGACGTAGTGGTACTGCTCGACCTTTCCGCTGGAGGACAGGATGGCCAGGAACGTGCCCGAGCCCTGGCCCGAGGCATAGCAGCCCGGAGGGCTCTGCTGGTCATGGTCCGGATCGCCAGCCGGGCTGTGGTTATCAGGGCTCGCGCACATGAACCACGTCGAAGTCGCGGACTGGACCTGCGTACGCAGTGAGGACATCAGCGAGTCATTCAACGACTGCGCCGTGACCACGCTGACCACGACGCTGGCCAGCCCGAACAGCACCACCAACCCGATGATGAGCTTGCCGCTGATGGTCCGGAACGACAGCACGGCCGCCCACCGCCGGAGCCGCGTGGCATCCGGGCCGGGCATTTAGCTCGCCGGCTTCAGCACGTAACCGACGCCGCGGACGGTGTGGATCAACGGCACGCGGCCGGCGTCGATCTTCTTGCGCAGGTAGCTGATGTACAGCTCGACCACGTGGGCCTGGCCGCCGAAGTCGTAGTTCCACACCCGGTCCAGGATTTGCGCCTTGGACAGCACACGCCGCGGGTTGCGCATGAGGAAACGGAGCAGCTCGAACTCGGTCGCGGTCAGTTCGATGAGCTCGCCGTCCCGCCGGACCTCGCGGGCGTCCTCGTCCATGGTCAGGTCGCCGACCGCGAGCAGTCCCTCGACGTGCGCACGGGTCAGGTGGGCCCGGCGCAGCAGGCCGCGCAGCCGGGCCAGCACTTCCTCCAGGCTGAACGGCTTGGTCACGTAGTCGTCGCCTCCGGCGGTGATGCCCGCCACCCGGTCCTCCACCGCGTCCCGCGCGGTCAGGAACAGCACGCATACCTGCGGGATCTCGGCCCGGAGCCGGCGCATGACCTCCAGGCCGCCCAAGTCGGGAAGCATGATGTCCAGCACCACGGCGTCGGGGCGAAACTCGCGCGCGGTCCGGACCGCGTCGGCGCCGTTACCCGCGGTTTTCACCGTCCAGCCCTCGTACCGCAACACGCTGGCCAGCAACTCGGCCAGGCTCGGTTCGTCGTCGACCACCAGCACCCGCACCGGTGTCCCGTCCGCCCGCTGAATGCCGGCGTCCTGGCTGCTCGCGGCCCCGCTATTGGAAGCAGGCCCACTGGAGGACGGGCCACTGGCCTGCGCTGATAGTCCCGGCCCGGAGTATCCCGGGTCCAGGCTGTAGTTATCCATGTTCCTCAGGCTCACTCGTCATGATCAGATCTGTGCCCAGTATGCCCGCGAGAGACGGGTCCTTTGTCCAACGTTCTCACTTAGTGCGAACTCCCAGGTTTCCCATCTCACGCGAATCGTCCGACCGCCAGCTCAGAATCCCCTATGGGTATCCTCTGAGATCACGTCGGGTTGGGTCCGGGTGCCTCAGCCTGTGCCGAGGAGCCGTCCCAGCTTGGACGCGGAAGCCGAACGTCTGGCTCCCGCCTCGCGAAGCACCTGGCCGGCCGCCTCCAGCAGGCCCCCGACCTTGGCGCCCTCGACCGCCTCGACCTCGATCTCGCGCCACCTCATCGGCTCGGCTCCCGGCCGGTCGAGCCGGGTGGCGGTCACCAGGTCGTCGGCGACTTCGGCCAGCGGGTCACCCGCTTTGCCGGTCAGTGTCACCACGGTCCGTTCGGTATCCAGGATGGCGATCGGGTGCAGACGCCGGCCTGCGGTGAGGTCCTGGACCTGAGCGGCCAGCTCCGCCGGCACGCTGCCAATGTCCCCCTCGGACAGCGGCGTGCGGACCTCTTGCCTGGTGTCCTTGCGCACCGGCAGCTTGAGATGCCAGCCCTCGTCCGGGCCGCCGACGCGGCGGCGCAGTGTGATCCGGTTCTTGATGAGGTCGAGTTCCTCGGTGTCGAAATAGGTGGCGCTCAGGTAGTACCGCTGCCGTCCTGCCGCCTTGGTGCGCCCTTCCAGGCCGCTGAGGTCGGGCAGGACGAAGTCGGCGGCGGCGTCGTACTTCTGCTCGGTTTCGAGGTGCTTGCCCATGGCGTCGGTCACGCATAAAAGGCTAGTCGTGGTACACCGCAAACCACGTGCCGGGTCGCTCCATAATCAGGGCATCGCCGGGCCCGTGCGGGCGGTCAGACAGGTCCGCGGCCGAGGTCCGCGGATACGCGTCGACGTGCAGGCCCTCGATGCCCGGCCGCCCCGCCTCACCCCAGGCCTGGACGTGCGCCGCCAGGTCGGCGGCCAGGTCGGTCGCGCGCGGGCCGAACCCGGCCGCCGCCAGCGTGAGCAGGCCGGATCGGTCAGCCGCCGTGGCGGAGGTGACGATCGCCAGGCTGTCGCCGTCCAGCAGCCCGAGGGTGGAGTGCCAGCCCGGGCCGCGCAGCGGCGTCCCGGGGAGCCGGCCGCCGGGCACACCGCGCCGCCCCGTCCGCCGTTCCTCGTTCAGCCGGCACGACCGGGGCTCACGGGCCGCGAGCCACAGGCCCAGCCCCCAGGTCACCTGCGCCGACCCGGCCCGGACCCCGGTCGGATGCGGCGTCGCCGGTCCGGCCAGCAGTTCGGCCACCGCCTCCCCGTTCACCTTGGGCGTGCCGTCGGGCAGCAACAGGGACAGGCCCGGCGCGAGCAGCACGACGCGTTCGGGCCCGGCCAGCGAGCCACGCATCCGCATGAACCCGCACGGCGCGAGCGACCGGCTCGTCCACGGCCCCCCGAGCGCGTCCGGGGCGGCGCGCTCGAACGCGACCGACACCTGGATCCCGCGCACGTCAAGCGGAACCACGATCCGGGCCTGCGGAACGGCCTGCGCCAGCCAGGCCGGGGCCAGGTCGCTGACGCCGACGGTAGCAATGATCCGGTCGTAGGGCGCGTGCTCCGGATCGCCCCCGGCGCCGTCCGCGCCGGCTACGGTGACCTCGCCGAACCCGGCCCGGGCTAGGTGCTCGCGGGCCGTCCTGACCAGCTCGGGGTCGATGTCGACGCTGGTCACCTGGCCCGATGGGCCGACGATGTGGCTGATCAGCGCGGCGTTGTAGCCTGTCCCGGCGCCGATCTCGAGCACCCGGTGGCCCGGGGCCAGGTCCAGCTGATCCAGCATGATGGCCATGATCGCGGGCTGGGAGGAGGAGCTGATCGGCTGCCCGGTCTCGTCCCGCTTGGTCACGATGGCGTCGTCGCGGTAGACCGCCTCCGGCCGCAGCTCGGGCAGGAACAGGTGCCGCGGCACGGCGTACAACGCGGCGGCGACGCGCTCGCTGCCGATCCGGTGGCTGGCCACCACCCGGTTGGCCAGCCGCTCCCGCATCCGCGCGAGTTCATCGGTCAAGCCGGTACCTCACGCGGAATGCGGCCACGCACAGAGCGGCCAGCCCGATCAGGCCGGCCAGCACGAAGCTGTTACCCGCCAGCAGCTGCAGGCCGTGCCAGTGGAACTCGTGGTACCACGGCTTGTCGCCGGTCGCGAAGTACGTCGCGGGCCCGTACCAGAACAGCCCGGCCGGGGTCAGCCCGGACTGGGACAGATCCCACAACTGCGGCCACGCGCCGAACACCAGCACCAGCACGCCCCCGGCCACCCACCACGCGGCCCGGACCAGGCCCCGTGCCCGGGCCCCCAGGTGCGCGAGCAGCGCGATGGCCGGCGCCACCCAGACCCAGTGGTGATCCCAGCTCAGCGGCGAGACCAGCAGGCCGGTCAGTGCGCAGGCCAGCATGGCCGGCACCGGGTACCCGGCGCGGTACAACACGGCCGCAGCGGCCAGGCCGACGATCACGACCAGGATCAGCGCCACGATCCACGGCGCGGTACCGGAGGTCACGCTACCCGCCAGCCGGGTCAGCACGCCGCGCAGCGACTGGTTGCCCCGGGTACCGAGGAACACGATCCGGTTGGCCTTCAGGAACAGCCCGTGCACCCAATAGGTGCCGGAGTCCTTGGGCAGCACCGCGTAGCCGAGCGCCACCGTGGCCACGAACACCCCGGCGGCCACGGCGGCCTGCCGGTACCTGCGGATCAGCAGCAGGTACGGGATGAAGATCAGCGGGGTCAGCTTCACCCCGGCCGCCAACCCGATCCCGATCCCGTGCCACCAGCGGGTCTGACCGTTCAGCGCCGAGGCCGTCAGCAGATCGGCGACGACGAGCAGCATGAGCAGCAGGTTGACCTGGCCGAGGGCCAGCGTCTGCTGTACCGGCTCGGTGAGCAGGGCCAGCGCGGACACCCCGAGCGTGGCGCCCAGCCGGACCCGGGGCCGGTCCGCGTAACCGAGCGCGCCGAACACCAGCCACAGCGACAGCCCGAGGGCGGCCAGGCTGACCAGGGTCATGGCCCAGCGCATCGCCGTCCAGGACAGCACCGACGCGACCGCGAAGACCACCGCCGCGAACGGAGGGTAGGTGAACTGGACGCCGTTCTGCCCGGTCCAGTCGTACAGGGGCGACGCCCGGTGGGCGTCGTAGGCGGGCGCGACGTGCCGGACGATCAGCCCGCCGTTCCGGTACACCACCAGGTCCCGCATGGCGGCCATCGACGAGAGGTGAGTGGCCAGGTCGGCCAGGTACACGGCCAGCACCGCGAGCAGCAGCACCGCCCCGGCCGGGAGCAGCCACCGCGCAGCGTCCCGGGGCGAGCCGGTCGCCGTCGCCCGCTCGGACCCTTGGTCCGCCGCCGCTGGCTCTGCCCGCACCACGTCCCTTTCCCTGAGCGCGACATCGGCTGGCACGAATGGTGTCGTGCCAGCCGATGATAGTGCGTTGCGCTACCCGACGGTCTCGGTCTCGTTGTCCTCGGTGCGAGTCCGTCGGAACGGGAGGGTCATGGTCCGGCCGGTCTTGGCCGGAACCGTCTCAGCCACCGGGACCGTCTCGGCCGGCGGACCGGTCTCGACGGCGCGGATTCCGGAGGCCACCGACATGATCCGGCCGAACGCCGCGCCCGCGATGAACACGATGACCACGCCCAGCGCGGAGAAGAAGCCGATCTGCTCCATGGTCCGCATGAACACGGTGGTGCTGGCCGGCGAACCGCCCAGGGTCACGTGGTTGTTCCACAGCGGGCTGAGGGTGGTGCCGAGGACGAACCAGGCGCCGGCCGCCGCGGCCAGCACCGCGCCGAACAACGCGATGTGTCTGCCGGTGGCGATGATGAGCAGGATGCCGCCGAGGAATACCGCCGCGCCCGGCAGGATCTCCAGCCACAGCCGGGCTGTGGTGTAGGTCCAGGCCACATCCGGCGTGTAGGCGTAGTGGAAATACGGTCCGATGAAGGGGATGAGTGCGCCCCAAGCCCCGAGCAGGACCAGCAGGAACCCACTGGCCGCTCCGCGGCTGCGCCGCATCTGCAGCGTCCCAGCCATGCCTATCACTTCCTGAGTGAGTAACGATCGTCTAGCTAGCCGACCTGATGGCCAGCCCCTACCCGGAGGCGCGCGTGGTATTCCGGCCGGAGAGTAATGTTCGCGACGTGGATACGCGCCGCCTGGTGCCGCGCACCGACCTGGTGCTGGCCGACCCCCGGCTGGTGGCCGCGGAGCGCAGGCTGGGCCGGGCGCTGGTCAAGGCGGCGGTGGGCCGCGCCCAGGAGCGGGCCAGGGAGGGCCAGATCGCCCCGGAGCAGGTCGCGGACGCGGCGGTCGCCGAGCTGCCCGCCCGTGCCGCCGGACTGACCCCGGTGATCAACGCGACCGGGGTGCTGGTGCACACCAACCTGGGCCGCGCGCCGCTGTCCGCGGCGGCGGTAGACGCGATCGCGGCCGCGGCGGGCTCCTGCGACGTGGAGTTCGACCTGGCCTCCGGGGTCCGCGCGCGGCGGGGCGCGGGCGCGCTCGACGCCCTGGCCTGGGCCGTCCCGGCCGCCGAGGCGGTGGCCGTGGTCAACAACAACGCGGCCGCCCTGGTCCTCGCGGCGACCGCCCTGGCCCGTCCCGAGGCCCCCGAGATCGTGGTCAGCCGGGGCGAGCTGATCGAGATCGGCGACCGGTTCCGGCTGCCGGACCTGCTGGCCTGCACGGGCGCGATGCTGCGCGAGGTCGGCACGACCAACCGGACCACGGCCGCCGACTACGCCGAGGCCACCGGCCCGCGGACCGCGTTCATCCTCAAGGTGCACCCGTCGAACTTCCGCATTGAGGGCTTCACCGCGGCCGTCGACGTGCCCGCGCTAGCCGAGCTGGCGGCCGGCCACGGGGTTCCGGTCGTGTTCGACATCGGGTCCGGGCTGCTCGCGCCGCACCCGCAGCTGCCCGATGAGCCCAGCGCCGCGACCGCGCTGCGCGACGGCGCCGCGCTGGTCACCGCGAGCGGGGACAAGCTGCTCGGCGGCCCGCAGGCCGGCCTGCTGCTGGGCCGGGCCGACCTGGTGCGCCGCCTGAGGCGGCACCCGCTGGCCCGCGCCCTCCGGGTGGACAAGCTGACCCTGGCTGCCCTGGAGGCGACCCTCACCGGACCGGTACCGCCGGTCGCCGCCGCGCTGGCCGCCGACCCGGCTTCCCTCTTTGATCGGGCCGAACGGATCGTGGTGCGTCTGGCCGGGACCGGCCTCGACGCGCGGGTGGTGGCAGCCCGGGCCGCTGTCGGTGGCGGGGGCGCCCCGGGCGTGGAATTGCCCAGCGCAGCGATCAGCCTGCCCGAGGAGCTCGCGGTCCCGCTGCGCCGCGGGGAGCCAGCCGTGGTGGGACGCTTGGAGGCCGGCCGGCTGCTGCTCGACCTGCGCGCGGTGCCACGGGAGCAGGACGAACCGCTGGTGCGTGCCATCCTTGCGGGTGCGTCTAGGTGACTTTCATGATCGTGGGTCGTTTTGGCCAAATACGGCCCACTTTGACCCATGATCATGGTCCCGGGGCGTGGTCATGCAGGTGATCGCGACCGCGGGGCATGTCGATCATGGGAAGTCGGCGTTGGTGCGGGCGCTGACCGGGATGGAGCCCGACCGGTGGGCTGAGGAGCGGCGGCGCGGGCTGACCATCGACCTCGGGTTCGCCTGGATGACGCTGCCGGACGGGCAGCGGCTGGCGTTCGTGGACGTGCCAGGTCACGAGCGGTTCGTCCCGAACATGCTGGCCGGCGTGGGCCCGGTCCCCGCCGTGCTGGTCGTGGTGGCCGCCGACGGGGGCTGGATGCCGCAGTCGGCCGAGCACCTGGCCGCCATCGACGCGGTCGGCATCCGGCACGGCCTGCTCGTCGTCACCCGCAGCGACCTGGCCGATCCCGGACCCGCGACCCGGCAGGCGGCGGACCAGATCGCCGCCACCAGCCTGGGCCGGGTCGAATCGGTGGCGGTGAGCGCGGTGACCGGCGCCGGGCTGCCCGAGCTGCGGGCCGCGCTGGTCCGCCTGGTGGCCTCCTTGCCCGTCCCGGACGCCGCGGCCCCGGTCCGGCTCTGGGTGGACCGGTCGTTCAGCATCCGGGGCAGCGGCACGGTGGTGACGGGCACACTGCCCGCCGGGACCATCCGGTCCGGCCAGGAGGTGCTGCTCACCCCGTCCATGCGCCCGGCCAGGATCCGCGGTCTTGAGTCGCTGAACGAGCCGGCCGCCTCGGTCAGCGGGGTGGCCCGGGTGGCGCTCAACCTGCGCGGTGTCCCGGCCGACGTCCCGGCCCGGGGCATGGCCCTGGTCGATGCGGGCCGCTGGACGATGACCAAGCTGGCCGACGTCAGGCTGGCGGTCCCGCCGGGGCTCCGGCTGCCCCCCGATATCACCGTGCACATCGGCTCCGCGCGGATCCTAGCCCGGCTGCGGTTGCTCGGGCCGCTCCCGGACTCCGGCGGCACGGCGATCGCCCGGCTGACGCTGCGCGAGCCGTTGCCGCTGCACGTGGGTGACCGTCTGCTGGTGCGCGACCCGGGCAGCGCGGGCGTAACCATCCTGGGCGCCACCGTGCTCGACGTAGCGCCGCCCGCGCTCGCGCGCCGCGGGGCAGCCGCAGCCGCCGGCCGTGAGCTGGCCGCCTGGCCCGACGTCCCGGCCGCCGCCGACCTGCTGCGCCGGCACGGGCTGCTGCGGGCCAGTGCGGTAGCCGCCATGGGCGTGGCCGGCAGCCTGCCCGCCCCGGTCACGGCCAGCGGCTGGCTCGCCGACCCGGCCCGCTGGGGCGAATTGCGCCGCCAGTTGGCCGAGATGGTCGCCGCGCACGCCCGGCGCGACCCGCTGGCCATCGGCCTGCCGCCCGAGGCGGCCCGGGCCGCGCTCCGGCTGCCGGACCGGGCCCTGGTCGAGGCCCTGGCCCGGCTCCGCGCACCGGAGACCGCGCCCGGCGACGCGCCGTCGCGGGTCCGGCTCGACGGCGGGTACCTATACCTCGGAAAGCCACAGAGGCCACTTCAGTCCCAGGGGTCCCAGCCTGCGCTCCCTCCGGAGGTGATGGCGGGCGTGCGCGCCGTGCTGGCCGACCTGGCCGGCGCGCCGTTCCTGGCGCCGGAAGCCGGGCGGCTGCGTGAGCTTGGCCTGGACGGGCGGGCGATCGGGGCGGCGGCGCGGGCGGGCCTGCTCCTGCGGGTGGCCGAGCAGATCGTGCTGGCGCCCGGCGCCGAGGCCGAGGCGGCCCGGGCCCTGGCCGGGCTGCCCCAGCCGTTCACCACCGCCGAGGCCCGCCAGGCGCTGGGGACCACCCGGCGGGTCGCGATCCCGTTGCTGGAGCACCTGGACCGGGCCGGGATCACCCAGCGTCTGCCCGACGACCGCCGCCGCCTGCGCTTAAAAAGTCCGGCCCGGGGTGTATCGGCGGCCTTTGTCCGGTCTCCGCAAGAACAAGACAGACGGGCGGCCGTATGGGGGTTGTCCCAAAAGCGCAAGGAGTTCATCATGACGGCAGTCGAGGACGCCCCAGCAGCGTCCGCAACAGCGGCGACGGGGGTGCCGGCGTCCGAGGCGGAGGCCCGCGAGCTGGCCACGCAATGGGCCACCGAGCACGCGGCCCGCCTGACCGAGCGGGTCCAGAGCAACCTGGCCAAGAAGAACGGACAGTCGAACGGGCACATCGCCCCGCGCATCGGCGGGCCGATCACCTACGACCCGAACACCGGGGCGCCGTACCTGCCCTTCGACGTGGTCGAGACGTCCCCCATTACGTTCGGCGGACCGCCGCCGTACGCACCCAGCAAGATCGTCCCTGCTGGGTCCTTTTCGTACCTGATCGCGTACATCTACACCAACCCGGCCAGCGACGCCGCGGCCGGCTGGTACAACTCGGCGAGCGTTCAGTGCGGCGCCCGGCCCTGGCGGATGACGCTCGACCTGACCAACCTGACCACCGGGACCACGTCGAATCTGGTCCAGAACGGCGTGTTCGGCAGCCCAGCTGACGTGATCACCCCGGTGTTCTTCCTCCTGCCCACCGCGGGCCCCGCGCTGGGTGCGGACCCGTGGCTGATCGAGGCCAACGTCACCGTGTACGTCGACATCCCGGCTCAGCCGTTCGCGGCGTTCGCGACCAACTTCTACGACATCGACAACGACCCGGGCGGCCTCCCGTTCTACCCGCCCATCCCGGCCGAACCCGCGGGCTGGCGGTTCGACCTGCCGAACCGGTACCTCATCTTTCCCTGAGGGGGACCGAACTGCCGCCGGCCGGGCACCCGGTCGGCGGCAGTTCGCTGTTCGGAGGCCTACAGGCTGTGGAACTCGGGGGAGCGGCGCAGCGCGTCGGCCACCCGGCGGGCGGTACCGAGCGTGTTGGCCGCACGCAGCAGGAACCCGCCGCCGTGAACCCGGAACACCGACGCGCCGTGCGTGGCGGCAATCGAGACGTTCGCGTACCTGAGCGGGCTCGTGCGGACGGTGACGCGGCCCGCGCCGTTGCTCGCCACCTGATAGCCCGCTCCCAGCCGGTGGCTGAGTACCGTGACGAGCTCGTTCGGCGTGACGTTCTTGCGCGGCACCCGCACCTTCGGCATGGCCTCCAGGCTACTGGGATCTTTACTCACCGTGCCGGTCACGTCAGGCGGACAGCCACACCGCGGTATCGGGTTGCAGGCTCCCGTCGGAGCCGACCGCGTCCGGCTCGCTGGCCAGCAGGATCTCGCGGTTCGGCGGGAGCGGCGCGACGGCCCGGCCGAGGTTGGCCGCAAAGACGAAGCCCGGCTCTCTGGCGAAGCAAAGCAGGCCGTCGGCCTCGTGCGGTCCGTCGAGCCAGCGCAGCGTGCCGCGGCCGAGGGCCGGGAGCTCGCGGCGCAGCCGCAGCGCCGTCCGGTACAGGCTGAGGAACGAATCCCGGTCGCCGCGCTGCGCCTCGACGCTGTAGCCGCCCCATTCCGAGGGCTGGGGGAGCCAGGGCGCCGCGGGTGCGGCGGTCTCGGAGAAGCCGAAGTCCGCGCCGGCCCGGGTCCAGGGCAGCGGTACCCGGCAGCCGTCGCGGCCGAGCAACTTTCCGTGGGTGCGGCGGAACCGCGGGTCCTGCCGCGCGGCGGCAGGCAGGTCCGCGAACTCGGGCAGGCCCAGCTCCTCGCCCTGGTAGATGTAGGCCGATCCCGGCAGCGCGAGCAGCAGCAGGGCCGCGGCCCGGGCCCGGCGGGCGCCGATCTCGGGGCGGGTGTGGCCCAGGCGCACGAGCTGGCTGATTGTCTGCGGGCCGAAGCCCTCGTCCAGCTCGTAGCGGCTCACCGGCCGGGGCACGTCGTGATTGCCGATGACCCACGGCGCGCGCGAGCCGTCGGCCAGCGCGAGCAC
>Ga0210383_10000286_pt1 | contig 49402 bp, 43 predicted proteins | sample IncBWC14OmetaG_FD_160072 | JGI IMG/M metagenome (GOLD analysis project Ga0210383, IMG submission 160072) | Forest soil microbial communities from Barre Woods Harvard Forest LTER site, Petersham, Massachusetts, United States - Inc-BW-C-14-O ...
TGCGCCCCGACTGAATCGCCCACCAGATTACTTTGGTAACAAATTAGATTGTCATCCTGAGGAAGCGGAGCCGCTCCCGAGCGGCTCCCGACGAAGGATCTCTGCACTTCGCGCCGGGTGCCGGGTGCCCCACGTCTCGCGATTTTCGAGACGTGGGAGACCACGACAAGACCCATGTAGGACGGACACTCCTGTCCCCCGGGTGCCCCACGCCTCGCGATTTTCGAGACGTGGGAGACAAGCGGACACGGAACCAAGCCGAAAATCTTGTCAAGCCCCCTGAAGCCCCCAATTCCCCCTATCTCGCTCATTCCAATCAGAAAATAAAGTCCAAAACCATGTCCCATTTACCCTGTTGAATGTGCTATTCTATATCTATAAAGATTTTCAAAGGCGCAGCCCATAGCTGCGCCTTTTCTTTTTCCCATCCCGAAAGGCACCCAAACATATGAAAACACGAATCACAGCCACTCCCACCCTTGTCCGCAACCCCAAGCGCACCGGAGAAGTCTCCGAAGCCGCCTTCATGCTCAAAGCTCGAACCCTTGGCTTCGGCATCGCCAAGCCGTGGGGAGACAGTGAGCGCTATGATTTCATCCTCTACCTCGGCTCTCGCTTCTGGCGCGTTCAACTGAAATGCACTGAAATCCTGCGCGCCCGCGGCTACGACGTCCAACCAATCTACAGTGTCTACGGCCAAGGCAAAGTCATCTACACCCCTAAAGATATCGACGTCCTGGTAGCCCACATCGTCCCCCTGAAAGTCTGGTACATCCTGCCCGTCGAGGTTTTCCAGCACTCCACCAGCCTCCGCTTCTATCCCGACATCGCCTGCAAAAGCCCCCGCTGGGAACAATACCGCGAAGCCTGGCACCTATTACAAGACAAGTAGCCCCGGATTTCGGCGGGTGGCCCACCCATCTAGCTTCGCAACTTTAAGTAACACAAAACTGAGGGGTGCCCCATTCTTCCGCGTTCTGTGCGGAAGGGTGGGAGGCGACAAACCAAAACAGTGCTCGGTGACCCATCCTCATCGACGTCAGGGTGCGGAAGCTGACGAAGCACCAGCCAAAGCTCTCCTTCCGTTCCTGATGTGCCCGGTGCTCCAAGTTCGCGGCGGGTGGCCCACCCATCTAGCTTCGCAACTTTAAGTAACACAAAACTGAGGGGTGCCCCATTCTTCCGCGTTCTGTGCGGAAGGGTGGGAGGCGACAAAGCAAACAAGAAGATACCGAAGCTCGAACTACTCGACCTCCAACAACGAACACCCTAAACCTTGTCATTCCGAAACCCAAAAGCCCTTTGTCATTCCGAACCGTTTAAGCCGTTTTGTCATTCCGAACCGCGCCAGCAGTGAGGAATCCGCTGTCCTCAGCGGATCACCAGACTCCCGAACCGGCCCTCGGCACCAAGACGCCAGCCCCGAAGGGGCAACATAAACTAGCCCAGGCCGTAAGCCCTGGGTAATCAGAGAATCAAACCCAGGCCCCGCTGGGAACCACGACCCGACCAAAGCCAAAAGACCCAATGGACACCGCTCCCAACCCGGTGTAACATCACCGCCAAATCGAAGGCCCCACCCAAAGGCGGAATCATGAAGGCATCCCACGCCGTAAAGCAAACCCTGCTAGCCCTGCTCGTTTGCATCCTCGCCCTGCCTGCATCTGCTGAGTGGAAGGAGAAAGTCCTCTACAGCTTCCAAGGCGGCACGGACGGTGCCTATCCCGCAGGCGGGGTGGTCTTCGACAAGCAAGGCAATCTCTACGGAGCCACCCAGCAAGGCGGAGGAACTAACTGCTCTCCCATGGCGGCTTGTGGCACGGTCTACCAACTCGTTCCTCCAGCGAAAAAAGGCGATCCCTGGACCGAGAACGTGCTCCATGTCTTCCAGGGCAAGCAGCACAACGACGGCGAGTTTCCCTCAGGCGGCGTGATCGCAGACGCCGTGGGCAACATCTACGGAACTTCCTCCTACGGTGGCACCGGGGACTGCGTGCTCTTAGGGATCCAAGGCGGCTGCGGCACGGTGTTCGAGTTGTCGCCGCCGCAGACTAAAGGTGGCAAGTGGACCTACACCATCCTGTACAGCTTCAAGGGCGGCAAGGACGGCTACCTGCCCTTCGGCGATCTGGTATTCGACAGCGCAGGCAACCTGTACGGAGCAACCTACTTCGGCGGCGGCAAGGGCACGACTTGCAATCCGTACTATCAATATTGCGGGACCGTGTTCAGGATGAGTCCGCCAAAGATCAAGGGTGGCGCGTGGACGGAGAAGGTGCTGCACCGCTTCGCCGGAGGCGCAGACGGAGCCAATCCCAGCGGCGGATTAGTGCTCGGTAACACAGGTGTCGTCTACGGCACAACCTCCACGGGCGGCAACTCGGGATGCAAAACTACCTATAGTGTCGGCTGCGGCACAGCATTTGCGCTCAAGCATTCCAAAAAGACACGTGGAGCGTGGACAGAGATGATGTTGCATCGCTTCACGGGCGGCGACGACGGAGGCAGTCCCAATGGCGGTCTGATCTTCGACGCGAAAGGCGCGCTCTACGGCACGGGTGGAGGAGGGGCGCACCAAGCGCAGGGGGTCGTCTTTCGGCTTATGTCCACCAGCGGTGGGCGGTGGGACGATACCACGGTATACGATTTTCCGAGCAACGAGGTGTGCGGGGCGTCTCCGCTAGCGGGAGTAGTCTTCGACGCGGAGGGAAGTCTCTATGGGACGGCGAGCGAAGGAGGCGCGGTCGGCGGCGGAACCATATACCGACTGCGACCGCTTGAGGAAAACTCCTGGGCGTGTGGTGTTCTCTACAACTTTAACGGAGCACCCGATGGTTCTTTCCCAGCTAGCGTTCTGATTTTCGACGCGGCCGGAAATCTCTACGGAACGACCCGCTATAGCGGAAGCGGACAGGCGTGCGGTAATTACGGCTGCGGAACGGTGTTCACAGGTAAGCCATAAGAGCATCGTGTCTTGCGGCGCGAATCTCCCATTGTCCGATTCTCGCATTGTCCGATTATGGAGGAGCTAATGAAAAGCTTGCTGGACGGAGCGTCCAAACTCGTGGTTTCAGGTGCCGTATTCGTTCTCGTCATTTGGTTTTCAGCCTATCCAACCCCTGCGGCAGCCCAAGGCAGCCTAGGACAGGACGCGGTATATAACTCGTCGGGAGTGATCGTGGGCTCAAGCCGGGTGCCCCACGTCTCGCGATTTTCGAGACGTGGGAGACGGCGGGTGGCCCACCCATTCAACCTACAACAAATAACTGAGGGGTGCCCCACCCTTCCGCGTTCTTTGCGGAGGGTGGGAGGCCACAAAGCAAACAAGAAGATACCGAAGCTCGAACTACTCCACCTTCGACCCAACCTCCGCCTCCGCATACATCGCCTCAATCTGAACCCGATATCTCTCCTCCACCACCCGCCGCCGCAGCTTCATGCTCGCCGTAAGTGCCCCATTCTCCGGCGAAAATTCCTCCGCAATTAAGATCACTCTCTTCAATTGCTCAAATCGCGCCAGACTCTGGTTCAGGTCTCCGACGATCCCCTCATAAAGCGTCCGCACCTTAGGATGCGCAACCAGATCCTCCCGCGATGAACACACAACCTGGTTAGCCCGCGCCCAGTCCTCCAGCACCGGGAAAAAAGGCGCAATCAGGACTGCCGGAAATTTATGCTTATCGCCCAGAACCACAGCTTCGCCGATCAACGCATTGTGCTTGAGCGAATTCTCCAGCGGTTGCGGAGCGATAAACTTTCCTCCGGAAGTCTTGATCAAATCCTTCTTCCGGTCCGTGACCGACAGGAACCCATCGCTATCCACATCGCCGATGTCCCCAGTCTTGAACCATCCATCGACAAAAGCACTTTGCGTCTCTTGCGGTCGGTTCCAGTAGCCCTTAAATACCGAAGGCCCGCGGACCAGTATCTCGCCGTCCTCAGCGATGCGAACCTCGACATTGGGCAAAGGCTGGCCGACCGTTCCCAGTTTGTGCGTTTTCGGACTATTGACCGCGATGACCGGCGAAGTCTCCGTGAGTCCATAACCCTCGTCGATGCGAATCCCGATATCCGCGTACCACTCCGCCAGTTCCCTTCCCAGAGGCGCGCCGCCGGAGATAAACAGCTCCGCGCGCCCACCCATACCCGCTCGCACCTTCGAATAAAGCAGAAGGTTCGCCAGCTTCCACGCCCAAGACGACGGCACCTGATCGGCAAGAACCTCTGCGCGGTGTTCGCGCCCGACCGATAAAGCCCAACGATAAATCCATTTCTTAGGGAATCCCTTCGCCTTGATATCGACCTGCCCGTGAATCTTTTCGTAAACCCGCGGAACTCCGACAAAAATCGTCGGGCAAACTTCCAGCAGCGCCTGCGGAAGCTGATCGACCTGGGAAACATAGGCCAGCGTGATTCCCCGCGACAGCATGGCGAAATCGACGTGCCGCGCCGTAACGTGCGACAAAGGAAGAAACGAAATACTGATCTCACCCCCGCTAAGAGAAAAGCCCGAGAGCGAATAGTCAATGTTCGAAGCCATGTTTCCCTGAGTAAGCATGGCTCCCTTGGGAGTGCCCGTAGTTCCCGACGTATAAATAATGGTGGCGAGATCGTCGGGCCCAGCCGCGCGTGCAGCGGAATCAAATCCCGCATCGCGCTCTTTCGGACCCTCCTGCATGAGACGCTGCATCTGCACAGCCTGCGCCGTCTCCACCGCATCCATCACTACGATTCGTTCAACTGCGGTTTGGCTTTGAATGCCTAGAATTTTCTGCAGGTGCTTTTCGCTCGAGACCACTACCACGCGCGCGCCCGAATCCCGCAGAATGTAAGCCGTCTGCTCCCCGGTCAACGTGGTGTAAACCGGCACGACGACCGCGCCGATAAGCAGGCAAGCGAAATCTGCAATCGTCCACTCAGGACGGTTTTCGCTAAGGATCGCAACACGATCCCCCTTGCCAACGCCCCATTCCTGAAACGCCCGAGCCATACCCACCACGCTCTGATAAAACTCGGCGGAAGAAATGGAAACCCACTGGATCGCCCGCCGATGCATCACCACGACGCGATCATTCCGCTCCACCACCGAAAAAAAGATTTCATTCAGAGTTCGCAGGCTCATCGCCAATCGATTCGATCTCCGAATGAAATGTACTGGTTTCACCACAGCGAAGCAACGCCCCAGCCCCACCACCGTTAACCCCCGCCAAAAAATTGACGCTGCGCCGCAGCGGTTGCTATGATGAACACGCGGGGTGGAGCAGTCTGGTAGCTCGTTGGGCTCATAACCCAAAGGTCGGTGGTTCAAATCCACCCCCCGCAACCAACCTCAGAGCCGCATATTTCCTGCCTGATTACCAACGTGCCATTGTTTTGTGCTATTTTTGTGCTACCGTCAGGGCATGAAGACGCCCGTAATCACCATCTTTGTGCACCACGCCGGGGACTGCAAATACGCCGCTCGGGTGGAACTTGATCCTTGCGAAGGGGGCCGCTAATGGACATGCGAGCATTGAAGGTAGGGCAGAAGGTCACTTTATCCGGGGCGCTTCCCGGTGCCGGGATCACGGGCAAAGTGATAGAAACCGCCAAGGGACACGTTGATGTGCAAGTAGATCGAACTGACGGTGAAGAGCCCTATTTCTTAGTGTTTAACTACGATGGCAACGTGACCATGTTCTATGAGTGTTGGTGGTGGGTTTCACAAGGCCCTATACCGGACTTAAAAATCGTGGGGGCACAATGAGCACACCACTAATCACCATCTTCGTGCGACACGCCGCGGACTGCAAATATGCCGGGGACGAATTTACCAAGCGCTGTAACTGCCGCAAGCACTTTCGGTGGACACAGAACGGGCGGCAGTTCAGGCAGAAGGCGGGGACGCGCTCTTGGGCGGAAGCGGAGGAGAATAAGCGCCGATTAGAGGACCAATTGGCCGGACGCAAGCCCGAGGTCCCGGACAAGCGCACCTTGATAGCGGACGCCGTGGACCTTTTCATGGCGGCCAAGCGCAACGATGGCTTAGAGAAGCCCTCCCTTGCCAAGCTACAAAAGACCGTGGACCGGGTCCGGCTCTTCTGTGAGAGCGCGGGCGTAATGTGCCTGGAGGACGTGAACCTCACGCACGTCTCAACGTGGCCCTGGACAGATTTTTTTACCACCACACACGCGCTCCGTAACAACCAATCGCGGGTAAAATCTTTCTTTCGATATTTTGAGGTAGCTGGAGTCCTGCCTAATAATCCGGCCAAGGCGTGGAAGTCCGTTAAGGGCAAGGTAGAGCAAATATCAGGATTCACGCCCGAGGAATATACGCGAATCCTAAAGGCTGTTTCTAAATGCGGATGGTCCGCTGAGACCGCGGCGAAGATGCACGCGCTCGTACAAGTCATGCGATTTGCCGGGTTGGCTATGATTGATGCGTGCTGTCTTGAACGCTCGCATATCCACCATGACCGCGGACAATATCGCATCCGGCTCCGCTCGCGGCAAAAAACTTCTAAGAAGGCCCATCTTCAGTCTATTGACAACGCGGTCCCCGCAGAGGTAGGTAAGGAACTGTTGGCGGTGCTCAACGGCAACCCCCGCTATGTGTTCTGGCATTACACCGGGGACGGTCCGGCCTCGGATGACCAAAAGCGAGCAGTCTCGGAAAAGTTCTTTCAGCGCTACATGAGGACGTTATTAGATAAGGCCGCACTGCCGAGCGCCACAAGCCATAAGTTCCGTCATACGCTGGCAATCGAAATGATACGACACGGTGCCAGCTTTGAGGACGTGGCCGCGGTTCTCGGGAATACAGTCGCCGTGGTAGCGAGGTTCTATTCGCACGAATGGGCTAAGGTCCGGCAAGGTAAGACGGACAAAGCCATTCAGGCCACTTGGTAAGCCCGGTAGCGCTCGGCGGACGATGCCGGCGTTAACATCCTTCAAGATCAGCAAGACCACCGCTTGGTAGGGCCAACGCGAAATGGCGGAAGCGAGTAGGACTCGAATCAACACTTAAATGTAGTTTCAACACGATGCAGGCCAGTGGATGGCACCTAAGGCCACGAAATACGATGGTATTCCGACAAACAGAGCGCAGGCAGAGCGCGCCTGACAGTTCGTGCAGCGGACGCGGGCATTTCTGGAACCAGCTCTCTTCGAGACATCGCAGTCCACTAAAGAGATCCTCGCATTTAGTGCCCTAATATTGTTAAGGTTTGGTCACGTTTTCGGCCCCACATCAATTTTCGCTCAGTTACGTCCGTCTACAATGAGTTCAAGAACGCTTGAAGTTGCTGCTTTTCGGTGGATGTGAGGTGTTCATAGTGCTGCCGGACCGTCGCGGCCTCTCCGCCGTGGCGCAGGATGGCTCGGTGGCTGCCGGTTGCGTTGCCATCGTGCATCATTCCGTAGCGGAACCGTAGGCCCCAGAGCGGCGGGGTGCGGAATTTGTTGGCGGTGGATTGGTCCAGATATTCCGGTTTGGCGGCTTGGGGAATGCCGTCTCCTGTCCCGACGTCGTGCAGCAGAAAATCGCTGTAGGGATGAATAACCTTACTGCCGATGAACTTTGGGACCTTATACGTACCGCCGTTGATGCGCGTTCCCGCAGGCAACGTTTTGTATGTTGCAACGTGGCAGACGGCGCAGCCGATATTGGTAAACAGCTTTTCTCCTTCGAGTCCATCCCGGCTGGCGGCGAGGCTCGCATCGCGTGCCGGAGGAGGTGTCTGACGGATTTCTTCCGCCAGGCGCTCCAGTTCAGTTTTGCGTGTCTTCGCATCCGGGGTGTCAAAGGGAGTGGGGCTATCGGCTGCGGTGTGCGTGGGATACTCGTCCGGGTAGAGGCGGTTGCGCATCCCGAGCTCGTTGCGCAGTGAGTCGGCGCAGGAGGACATCAGGCTGGCGTGCTGGCTTTTCCAGCCGAAGCGGCCGACCTGCATTGCGGATTTGGACCCGACTGCTTCCAGCGCCGGAGCACTCACGGCCATGCCTGCTATTCCCAGGTCGCTCTGAATCTGTTGCTTGGCGTTCCGCTCTATGTCGCTCCCATCGATGGCTTCGATATAGCCATCTCCCAACAGGTTAACTGAGATTCGGTCACCACTGATTCGGCTCCCGGAATCTGAAGTTCGGGCAGATTCCCCATTCCTGTGATGAATACCGCCTTCGATGTCAGGGGCAAACTTTCCCATCGACACACTGCCGACACGCTGCACCGTCATGGAGCTGCCGCCGAATTTGGATGGTTCGTTGTGACAGCGTTCGCAAGTCACCGCATTATGAGGATAAGGCTCGGATTGACCGACCGTGCTTAGCGAAAAGCCAAGCAAGAGCGGACACAACAAATTCCATTTAAACAAATATCGCAGGATCGCCCCTTGAACCAAGCAAACAGTTCTTAATTGCGGGAAACAGCGAGGACTGGACCTAGTTGGTTGAAGAAGCCTCGTGTCGCGCAATAAAAAATTCTTCGCTCCACAGAAGACGCAAGAAGCTTCTTTCCTCGGCCCACTTGGGATCCGAGGTATCTACCATCCGTCGCATCAGCTCCTCGAATTCTCTGAGCTTCAAATCAGCGCGGTCGAACTCAAGTAGACCTCTGTAGAATGAAACCAGCCATTTTCGATGCGGCGGAGCTTCCCGGCTACCACTCTGGATCGACCGCGCCTCCAAGGCCCTCACATCGATCGAGTTCAGAACGAACATTGCTAACGGACCCGGCCAGTTGTTCATTCGCGAATCCTGAGCCTTTTTTGCCAGAATCTGACCGGCCTCGCTTCTTGAGAGAACGCTCGGCTTCAAGATAGAAGCAACCGATAGCAGGAGGGGAAGCTGGACGCCTCCGGCTCCATCGGCGTATTGAGCGTTAAGTCCCGATTTCCAGATCATGACGGCTGCGTCGGGCTCGTCCATGCACCACTTTGCCGCACCAGCCATACCGAAGAAAGCAGCGATGCTGTTGGGGTGTCTCTGTATCGCGAGCTGAAAATGCTCCCACGCTGCCTGGTATTCCTTCGCCCATAGATAGCCGACACCGAGCCGCATAGCGTGTGAGGGACTCGGATCGCAAGCGTAGCCTTCTCGCATCAGGGCAAGCGCTTGCTCAACGTCCCCCCGCCGCAAGAGGTTCCACGGGTTTGGGCTGCTCACGATGTTGCACCAGTCATTTGTCCAACGCGCTGCGCTAAAACGATTCGGCAAGTGCTTGTAAACGAGTTTACCTACCAGAACCCAAACGTCTGACCAATGATGCCGCTGCTGTTATACCACCAGATCGACGTTTGTCCTTCGGGAAGCCCCCAGTTGCTTATTTGGTTTCCAACCGCGCTGTCTGGGTAGCCAGCCGGCTTGAGTTCTGCATAGTCAAAGCCTGGATTTGTGCTTGGATCGCCCACGTACGTGGCATCAACGCCGGTTTGGCCTGGCGCTGTTGCCATCTGCCAATCTTCTGGGTTTGTGCCAGTTTGTTCCGCCAGCGTATTCTGGAATTCTTGGTGGACGTCATTTCCAAAGGCACACGTGCCAGCGTTGTGGACCAACAAACCGGTTTGCCCAACAAAGTAGTCATGGTCATCCTCAACCTCAAAATTATAGACAGTCTGTGTGTTGTCAACATTCGAAATAGCGGTGACCTTGGTCCATGTACCTTTCACATTTAAGACGAGATCTCCAGCCCTTAATTTGGTGGCTGGAGCCCAAACACCCGCCCCGCCGCTGGCAGTTTTGGCAAAGAACTGATGGTCAGATGTTGCATTGAGAGAGTGAGCCGATCCGGCAAGGTGCAACTCAAGCAGCTTGTCCGGGTGCGGTTGGGCAAGGCCGATTACTTTCCTGTACTCCAGTTTCTTGGTTTGCAGGTTTCGCGACAGTACCTCTTCACCGATCCTAAGCTTTTCAATTGGGACCAGACCATGTTTTGTCCGTACCAGCGTTCCTCCAGGAAAGCACAGCGCACAGGAGTCACCGGCGTCAGCAGCCGCTCCGGCTTCAGCCTCTGCCGCTCCCTCACCAGCGCCCACGAGTCCTGAGACCCCGTCCGCGACTGCGCAACCTGTCGCGGCAGCCGTTACCGACCCCGAGAGAATGTTCCACGCCCCTGACCAGCCTCCATTCGGAACCTTTCTTCCGTTCATGAATGCACTGAGCTCTTGCCACACTTGGTACCCGTTGTAGATGATCACGCCAGCGGCGGCACCAACTACGCAGGGACTCTTTCCGCTGGGGTCTCGAAGATTGGTCGGACTGTTGCCCGAGTAAGCATAAAGATTTACGCCTCCAATAAGTCCAATCGGATCTTGGCTTACGAACCGGTGCAGGCTCGGGCTGTAGTATCGGGCGCGATAGTAATAAAGCCCGTTGTTATCGTTCTCACGTCCGGTGTATTGAGACGAGTTGGTATTCGACGCACCCGCGGAGGTCGTGTTTCCGAAGGGATCGTAGCCGTATTGAGTAACGATGGTGCCGGAGGAATTAGCCAGCGCCAGCACGCTCCCCAGTGCGTCGGTTATCGGAGCATAGGAGCCAGTGGAATCGGAGCGGTTGAAGAACTCGTCCGTACCACCCACGATCCGGTTCGCCACCGGCGTGGTGCCGGAGAGTTCTTGAGCTACGTCCGAGCCGTCGTAAAAGAGGTTGTTTCCGGCCGGGTTGAGCGTCCGCCTTCCATAGGAGTCGTACTGGAAACTTGTGCTACCCCGGCCGGTCAACTGATTGCGCGCATTCCAGGTGTACGCCGACACGCCGTCGTTTTGAATGTTCCCATTGTTATCGTAGGTGATGTTCGTTCCGTTCCACTGGGTCAGTTCGTTATTGACATCGTAGACGGCGGAACTAACCGCCTGCGGGAAGCCCGTGGCCGCCAGACTTCCCCCCAATTGTGTACGGCGACCAACTGCATCGTAGGTATAGGTCAAATTGCCAATCGCGGTTGTCCCCAACTGGTAGTTCAGGCTGTTAATGCGGGAATCGTTATCGTAGCCGTACGTCACGACTATGCCATTGGGCAGCGTCATCGTACTGCGCCGATTCGCATTGTCTTCCCCAATCAGGGTTGTTGTGCTGCCCTGAGTGATCTGGTAAAGGCGATTTGCGTTGTCGTAGCTGTAGTTGATGGCGGGCTGCCCGGCGACGGTGGTGGTCTTTCTGCGACCCCCGTTGTCATACGTATAGGACACGCTGCCCGTTGGCGTCGTCTCGGAAGTGAGTCGATCAAGGCCGTCGAATACGGGAGTTATTGTTCCTGACGCTGAATCCACCACCCTGCTCAGGCGATTGCCGCCGTCATAGGTGTAGTTAATTGTGCTTTCATAAGTAGGTCCAGGCAAAGTTCCAAAACCGGCGAAAACGCGGCGATTTATGCCATCATATTTGTACGTAGTGACTTTACCGCGACGGTCCGTGAAGCTCGTCAGATTGCCGAGCTGGTCGTAGACGTAACTCTCCTGGCGCTGCAACGGATCAGTTCTCGTCTGGAGATGATCGAAGCTGTCGTAGGTGTAGCTGGTCTTGTTATTGGTACCCTGCTGACGCGCATCCAGCACCGTTTGCAAGTTCCCGTTCGCGTCGTAAGTGAAGGATGTAATTCCCTGCAGCGGATTCGTAATTTGAGTAACCCTGTCAAGACTGTTGTACTGGTACTTGGTCGTACGACCCGTGGCGTCGACGCGAGAAAGGATCCGCCCTGCGCCGTCATTGAATGAGGAGGTCGTGTTTAGCAAAGGATCGGTCACGCTAATCAGGTCCGCAAAGTCGTATCTGAACTGCGTCGCGTGTTGTAGAGCGTCCGTGGCAGATGTTACCTGCCCAATGCCGTTGTATCCAAATGTGACTTGGTGACCGAGCGGATCCGTAATCGCAGTTGCATTTCCGAAGGTGTCATAAGTGAAGGAAGTGGTGTTGCCGAGGGGATCGGTTACTGTAACCGGCTTACTAAACATGCTGTCATATTGGGTCGTCGTTGTAACGGCATTCGGAGTTCCGGTCAATCGTGTGATCGAGGTAGGGTTCGCGTCAACATCATACGCATAGGTTGTAACCCTCCCGAGTTGGTCAGTGACAGTATTGATCAGGTTGTCGGCGAAATAGGTGTAAGTTGTGGTCTGTTGTTCCGGTTGACCAAAAGCTCGAGTGTCGCTGGTTGTGTATCCGTATTGGTTGAATACGACGCGACGTGTGTACCCTCGAGGATCAATCACATCCACTTGAGCCATGAGCGGTGGAAATCCTTCGCTGCAACTTCCGCAGCCCCTGAATGCCACGACCTCGTACGGTGCAGGTGCACTTCCTCCTCCGCTGGAAGCGAACTTCACATTTTGCGTATTTACCGTGGGAGTCCAATTGAACTGATAAAAGCTGGTTCCGTCCGCGAGGTATTGCTGGTAGACGTTCCCTGCGCTGTTGTAAACATTCGTGAGATACGTGATCAGGCGAGGATCCTGAATCGTGGTCATGCGGTTCAAGGAGTCATAACCATACGTCCAGACCCCGCTGTTAGCGTCTGTCACTGTTTGCAGGCGGCCACTAGCATCGTAGCTGTATTGCACCTGGCGGCCGGTATTGTCTGTCGCGATCTTTATCCGATACGAACTGTCATATTGGAACTGGATGTAACGCCCGTTCGGAGACGTGATCTTGGCAATCGTGCAGTTGGCGTCTGTGTTTCTGGTGATCTTGACCTGATTTCCGTAACGGTCAGTGATGCCAACGAGGGCTTGACAACCAGGGTTCACCAGTCCGGCGGATTCCGGGAAGCTGTAAATGGTGCCGTCCTTTTCTTGGAGTTGCCAGGCGCCCGGAAGAGTGTAGTTGTTCGGATTAACGGGCGCAGACGAAATCGATGCCCCGTACCATTGAGTGGTTGCCGCGGAGTGGAGATATGTAGTGAATGTCGGACCGGGACCAACTCCGGTAAAATGAATCCGCGTCCCATCAGGAAGGATTAGATCTATGTACGCCGTGGTACCAAATTCAGTACCATCACCTCCGATAAACATCTCGTAGGGATGAGTCGCGCCGATTCCGAACGGTCGGGACCAACTGTCATTTGGGCGATAGGTACGTGTTAGCGACAACGGAATAACATCGGGCAACACCAGGTCGGTCTTGTTATAAACGAAGAGGCCGGTAGATAGCATGACCGGTTCACCGTCGTGCGAACGGTCTCCGTCACCAGCGGGGTTTGCCGTATTCGGTCCGCCGTCTCCCGACCCGACCATCGCACCCGAAAAATCATAAATCTCAACGCCGGGATCAGGCACAACCTGTGAGCGGTCCTTACTTACCCGGCCTGCACCGTAGACAAACCAGCCATTATGGTCGGGGTTGTAGTTCCAAAACGCATATGGAACACCGGGAGCCTTATGCTCGGTGTTTGGATAGAAAAGACGCGCGCCTTTCGGGCCCGGGCTATGCACCGAGATGTAAGCTCCGCCGGGTTGAATCGTGAAATAAGTGGGAACCCGAACGAACGGAAGAGGGAATGGCGGCCGGTCGAGCGGAATCGGTGTGATAGTGATTCTGGTGACCACCTTACCGTTCGAGTCGGTAATGACCGTGCCGGCAGGAAGACGAAGTTCCAGCCCGGGCATGGTCGGCGTGGTGAGGATGGTTTCCTTGGTCGTGGGCGAAGGAATCGTCACCTCATGCGCCATGTCGAGCATCGTCATCCAGATTTTGAAGTCGAGCTTGTTCTGCTGTCCGGCTTTTATTTCCGCGCCGAATTCGAAGCGACCATATTTCTTTTCAGGTGTATTGGCGGAAGACCCTTCGATGACCAGCACCTGGTGCCCAGAAGGGATGTCGGCAAGCAAGAATCGCCCGGTGCTGTCGGACTGAGCGCGACGGTTACCGATTTCGAGAGTCACGTGCTCCAGCGGCTCTCCGTTCAGCTTGAGGACCTGACCAGCCAGGGCGGTTGTTCCACGTGGCGCTTGCAGATCGGGGAGCAACTCATACTTCGAAGCTTCACGGTGCGTCTGCCAATCAGAATTTGGTGACCATCCTTCGTCGCCGAATGATGACGGAGCGGGACCGCCGGTGCCGCTTGTCGCGAACGAGAACTCCGCATAAGCGACGGTCTGGTTCGAAGCATCCACGGCTCCGGTCAGCTTTACCGTATAACTCGTGCCAGGCGAAAGCGCAGTTGTCGGTGTGATAAACGCCAGCATTCCGCTTTCGGCCGCAACAATTCTCGCATTCGCGGAACCGTCGGGTCCTTGCAGAGCTACAGTCGCGCTGCTGATGCTCGACATCAAAACAGGTTGAGAAAAGCGCACTGAGATTAAGGCATCAAGCGGAACATTCTGCGCGCCGTCCTGCGGAGAAGAAGCCCGAATTTCCGTCAGGGCACCGTTGGATTGCTCGACGAGGGACTGAGGGTTCTCAACAACCGAAACTGTTTGGGATTGTGGATCGAAGACCTGGAATGCCGTCAGCGGGTTTTCGTTTTCATCCTCCCCGCCCGAAAAAAGCACGCGACCGTCCGGCAAGAGAGTCGCCTTCTGATTGCGGCGCGCCACGCCCCCGGAAAGCATCGCAGTGTTACGCCCGCGTGGATCCCAGAGTTCGATAGTTTTCGCAGGTACTGCGTTGGCAAAAATACCCCCCGCGAACAGGACCCGGCCATCGGTAAGAAGCGTTGCGGTATGGAACGCGCGAGGAGCGGGTTGAGGTCCTCTCAAAAGGTCGTCCGTACCGGCGACTGGATCGAACACTTCCGCGGACGATACCAGCTTTCCGTCCTGGCCCACCCCGCCTAGGACAAGAACCGTGCCGTCTGGGAGCACAGTCGCGGTATGTGCCGCTCGGGGAAAATGCAAGGGGTGCCCGAGTGCACTGACAGCTCCCGTCAGCGGATCCTTCGTCGAGAGCGTAGCCACAACTTGTCCGTCGTCGTTCTGCCCTCCGACCGTGAGCAGGCGTCCGTCAGGGAGAAGCGTGCTGCTGCTACCGACCAGCGGCGCGGTTTCCGCAGTCGAGGACGCCACTGCGGCACCCTGACGGATCGTTGCAAACGATGCAGAAACCAGTAGCAATGCCATCAGTACAATTGCCAACGACGGTTTCCAGCCGACAATTTTGTTCATGTTGCCTCTCGCTCACGGAGTAGTTACGGTCAAACTCATTCCGCCTACGCTATACGACTGCGGATCTACGAAAATGTTGTACGTCCCGGAAGACAGAGTGCCCAAACTCAGGGCGCCAGTCGCAGTGTTGCAGTAGCCGAATCCAACCTGGGTCGTGGAGGGACTCGGTCCAGTGACGGTCATGTTGCAGCTTGGCGTGGTCGGATAGGTTCCGTTGGTCCAATGGACTGTGACCGACCGGCTTGTCGAATTGCTAAAGGTGATGTTCGCATTTTGGCCGGCAACCGTGGAGAATTGATATGCAGCTCCGCCGATGGTCACTGTGTGAGCGATATCGGCAGGCACGGTCTTGATCTGGAGGGTCTGATTTCCGAAGTTCGTCCCGCTGTGCTGCACCCAAAGTTGATATGTCCCCGCTACCAATGTCTGGGTATCGATGAAGAATGTTTGCCCGGTTGGGTTGTTGTTGATCTGGACGTATGCTTGGTTTGTGCCGCTGGGTGTCACTAGGTACAGGTATGCCAGAGGGTTTGTCACGGTCGTCGCAAGCACCACGACCCGCTGACCTGCAGTCGCAGAGAAACTCAACCGGACGTCTTGCCCGGCCACGGTCGTCTTGGCCGTGATTGCCCCGCCGCCAATTGAGATCGTAGGTGTAGTCACATCTTGATCATTATTGAGCGAGACCGAAACAGTGCCTGTCGCAGTGCCCACCGGATTGATGGATACGGTGTAGGTACCCGTTGTCGCCAGGGTTATCGTATCGACGTAACCCGAACAGCCGCTCAGTGCCGCGACTTGGTTGTTATTCGGGTCGAAGACATAGAAATTGCAACTGGTGATCGTCGAATTTGTGAGGTTGAAGCTGAACTTTTGCCCGGTTGTACCGCTGAACGTCAAACTCGCATTTTGACCAACCGCGAGGTTTCCGCTAGTGGGAACTCTCGTGGCCGTCCCCGTGTTTCCGGCCGCGGGTACGGCGAGTGTTCCAGTGAAATCCGCCGGCACACTGACGATCTGCAATGTCTCGCTCCCTATGTTGGTTCCACTATGCTGCACCCAGAGTTGATATGTCCCCGTCGTTGCTAACGTCTGTGTGTCCATGAAGAAAGTCTGACCGGACGGGCTATTGTCTATGTACATGGAAGCCTGGTTCCCGCCGGTCGGCGTAACCAGATAGAGACTTGCTCCCGGGTTTGTCACATTCGTCGCGTAAACGACAATCCTCTGACCGGTCGTTGCCGCAAAACTCAAACGCACGTCTTGCCCGGCTACCGTCGTGGTGGGTGTAACAGCGGCGCCTCCGATTGTGATTGCTGGTGTCGTCACGTCCTGATCGTTGTTGATTGAGACCGAAACACTGCCGGTTGCAGTCGCCTGCGGGTTGATCAATACCGTGTATGTGCCTGTCGTCGCTAATGTAATTGTGTCGAGATAAGTGCCGGCTCCCGTGCCACAATATGTAAATGCGAGTTGGTTGTTGTTCGGGTCGTTGACATACAGATAGCATGCCGTGTACGAACTCCCGATGGTTGAATTGAGTATGTTGAAGCTAAGTTTTTGTCCGGCCGTACCGCTGAACGTCAAACTCGCATTTTGACCAACCGCCAGGTTTCCGCTTGTGGGAACTCTTATTGCGGGCCCTGTCGTTCCCGCAGAAGGCACTGTAAGTGTTCCTGTGAAATCCGGTGGCACGCTACTGATCTGGAGGGTCTCACTCCCAGCGGCGGTCCCGTTGTGCGGCACCCATAATTGATAGGTTCCGTAGCCTAACGATTGGGTATCCATGAAGAACGTCTGACCGGCAGGGTTGTTGTTGATGGACACGAACGCCTGCATTGTTTGGCTTGGGGTTAAGAGTTCGACGCTCGCTCCCGGATTTGTCACGTTCGTGGCATATACCACTACTCTCTGGCCTGTTGCCTCAAATGTCAGGCGTGCATCCTGCCAGAGCGTAGTAGTGGTCGCCGTCACAGGTGGGCCATCAATCGTGATCGTTCCCAGGAAATCCTCGGAAAGCGATAGAGTGAGGCTCCCACCGTTCGCACCCGGATCAATTCCGATGGTGTAAGTACCGCTTTGCGGAAGCAGCGTTGGTGGAAGGTACGGATTCGCGCCAGTGCAAGGGGTATTGGCAATTGATGTATTGGTCGGCGAAATAAGATACAAGTTGCAACTGGAGATTGTAGAACCACTCACTCCTATACTCGCTCTCTGTCCTTCCACGGCGTCAAACAGAACCAGCGCAATCTGGTTGGCTCCGAGCGTTACTGGCTGGCTTCCTCCGGGAGTAGTTCTCGCCGTGAATCCGATGTCGCCTGGCACGTGCGTCCCGAATGGAACATAAAAATCCTGGGAACTCGTGGCGTTCCCCTCCGGCGTTAGCAGGCTGAAATGTCCTGACGCTGTGGCAGCGGGAACGGTCGTCGCCATGGTCGTCGACGTTACACTGCTGACTACCGCCTGGCTTACGTTCAACCGCAGTTTGTCGTTCCCAAGCGTGGTGTCAAAGTTCGTGCCTGCAAGGTTCACGGCCGCATTCGCGAGTCCGCTTGCTGGACTGAAACTGGTGATCGTTGGCACACCATTACTAGATGTAACCGTGAAGGCCCCGCTGCTGGTGGCGGAACCGTTAGGGCTTGTTACCGAAATCGATCCAGTCGTCGCAGTAGCAGGAACCGTTACCTGGAGCTGATTATTCGTCGCGGATGAAACGACTGCCGTCACCCCATGGAATTTGACAGTGTTCTGGCTTGGAGTCGTGCTAAAGCCGGTGCCGTTAATCGCCACTGCCGTGCCCACGGGGCCACTTTCGGGAGTGAAGTCGACAATCGAGACTTGGGTCGAAGTGAATCGAGATATGCTGAGGATATTGCCTACCGCGTCGTATGAATACTCGGCCGCGTTGCCCTTCACATCGATCACCGCAACGAGCCGCCCCAGATCGTCATAGATGTAGCTCACGGGCCCGTTGTTGAGGGTAAAGGGAAATCCGTTGCTCGATTGCCCACTAACGGTGACGACGACATTGCCTGTCGTAGCTCCCACGGGAACGGTCGCGATGATAGCGGTTGCAGCCCAACTCGTCGTCGATGCTGTCACTCCGTTAAACGTGACAGATCCTGAGCTTCCGAAATTGGAGCCCGCAATCGTCACGGACTGGCCGATTCCTCCCGGATTCGGGGCGATCGAAGAAATCGTGGGCGCAGTTGCAAGCGCAAAACAGCAAGTAAGAATTACGAGAGCGGCACTAAGGCCGAACTTACGCATGGATCGCAGCACGCCCGGGACCTCCTGACAAGATGGTTAGCCAACCGCGACTAGATTCCTGACAAGGTACAGCCTGATACGTCTGCGTGAGACAACCGATTCGGCTTGCTGTTTGCTCAGCTATAGCTGTCTCCACCTTGGAACTTTTTCGGTTGCGATCAGCACTCGTCCTATTTGTAGGCGTCACCGTAATCGAGGTCGAAGTCCACGTCGTTGCGCCCGAGCAAGTTCGTCTGATCTTCCAAGTCCTCGAATCTCGGGGCAGGCGTAAGACTGTTTCCGTGATCCGTACAAGCACCGCATAAGCGTGTGTTGACAACCGCGTGGTGCGGGGACTGAGGATGGGAAGCGGAGTGAGCCTCACTCCTATCAACAATCCGACAATTGTCGGAAATACTAAGTCGTCAACGAATGCGCGCATTAGGCACACCTCTACCCTTCTCGAGCGAGGTCTTTTCTTGAAACAAAACCTCGCTTAGAGTTGAGCGAAATTATGTTGTTACTGATTGGCCGAGAATTTGACCTTGGATTGGTCGCACTCTGCGAGCCCCGAGCCCCCTCGGTGCTGCACTCGTTGGCCACAGAACATACAGATGCCCGCTTCATCCTGTCAATCAAAATATCGGTGGATAACTTGGAATCGTTACTACTTGTATTTCTGCTCAGACAACAGGTTTGAAGAAACCAGGCACAAATGGCCGCCAGTTACACGATTTGCGCTCTTGCATGACTCACAAGGTTCATCTTTCAAGGCAGGTGTCGTCGGTTTTGATGATGTCTAGATTTCAGACTTTTTCTAGATCTGTTTCTGATTCATTGCGGAACACTCAGATGAAGTCGGTAAAGACTATGTTGGTTCTGCCGAGTGAACTTCTCCCAACTACGCCGGCTCAAAAGGTAGGTCATTCCGATCCTATACAATGTTTCCCGTGGTCCAATCCAGAGGGGGAATCAATGGGGAACCTAAGTAGTGCGCTCCAGCAGCTCCGTGCTGAGCGCAAGCAGGCACAGGCACGTGTAGAGAGCATAGATCAAGCAATCTCAGTGATCGAGTCATTAAACGGTTTGAGAACGTTCGGGCAGACAAACCAACCAACGCGAGTGATATCGGCCGCTTCACGGCGCAAGATGGCGCGCGCACAACGGGCAAGATGGGCGAGGGCTAAGAACGGATCGCAGCCAGTTGCGATAGCAAAAACAACGGCCTCCGCTCCTGTGAAGCGCACCATGTCGGCAGCAGTGCGGCGAAAGATCGCTGCGTTCCAACGCGCTCGCTGGGCGAGGTTGAAAGCACAACAGAAGAAGACTGCGTAGTCGGTTAGCGAAAAAAAAGGAGAGTGTCAAAGACTCAATCGAGTCCGGACGCTCTCCTGAACAGCCTCCCCACGAGCCGTTCAGACCACATGGCACGGGTGTGTTAAGTCGCAGCACAACTAGGCCATCAGGGTACGACCTTCCGGAATAAAATAGCTGCTGTTTTAGTCCCAGGGTCTGGGATTGGACTCAACACAGCACGCGGCGGGCGAATGAGTAAACCGAGAGCATGTAGGTTATCCACGTAAACGGAACGTTGATTTGTGGCAAGTGCGGCCACACCGCCCGACCACGTGATACGCGTTACGAGTGCCGCTGTTCCAAGTGCCGAGAGTCGCGGCGGTCGAAATCAGTTTGAAGACTTCCCGTGTCGTTGTCAGTGACAGCGAGACCACGGAAGAGATCCGCACACCATAGATCCCGAGTCTCGCCTAGAACACATAGCTTTCCGATCTCATGCGGCACGTGCATACTGTTCTGGCCTGAGTTCAAACTGTTTTTTACATTTTTCTGAGCAAAAATAGTACGTTTGGCTCGCATACTGAGATTTGAACTCAGCAGTCTGCTCGTCAACTTCCATATTGCAAATCGGGTCTTTAGCCATACTGGTGGTCCTCCTTGCCTCTCTCCATTACAGCGACGGTGACACTTCGATCTTTTCAACGTGAAGCACATTTTTCGTCTTGTCTAGCACACCCGTTATCTTGACATCTTTCCCTTTGTAATTCTTGGCTTTCTTTTGATTGTCGAGCAGGTACTTCTCATTGTCGGCTTTCAAGACGTAAGCATCCCCATCTTTGACAAGGGTTCCTATATAAACCCTTACGTCGGGCCGCGGCTTAGCTTCCGATTTCGGAAACGTTGGAGGAGTAGCCGGGGCCTGGGTTGCCGGAGCTTGAGCCGTGGGATCTACCGGTTGGGAAGGCTGACTTCCTTGCGCGAATAGAGGTAGCGAGCCTGCCAGCAGAGTGATGGTCCAAAATGCGCCCACATGTTTTTTCATGGTTTATTGCTCCATAAACGAGAGCTGTTTGCCACAATGCTGTCACGAGATTCTTCAATTAATTGTATCCCTCTCGGCTCACCCATCCGAGATCTCTTCTACAAAAGAGTGAGCACCTGAACGGATTTGTCGCTGCCCATGTTGATCCTCAGCCGATCTTTCGCTTTGATGAAAAATGTTGCAGAGAGGATGTTTGCCAAAAAGGGAACAAACCTCCACCGTGTTCTGCGCATCAATCGGTTCCCGTGTCTTACAAGACGCGGTCAGAAGAGGAGTACATTGCGTTTGTTTGGGACGCATTCCAGGGCAACTACACAAATGGAAAATACGAATTCGCCAGCCTCGCGTTTCATCTGCTCTATATGAGCTTTGTGAGTTTCTCGATTTGGCAAATTAGAGTGATTCGAGAACAAGATTTCAGGAATGCGCTGGTAGGCTTTCTAGCCGAATCGGAGGCTAAGCTGCTCGATGCGGACACTCCTTTTAACTTTTACGAAAAGATGAAGGAGTCTCAGATATTTCGCTTTCTGAAACTCATCGGATGCACGAATGATCACGTGGGTGAATTCGCGAAGTTTGTTAAACTCCGTAACAAGATTGCACATCCTACGGGCACAGTGTTTTTCAACGACCAAGTGAGCATCGACGCCGAGATCGCGGAGATGATGAGGGAAGTGGTCAACATCCAGCAACACATGCGCCCCGTTATTCTGGAGGTGTATGGTCGCTTCCTGGTCGAAAGCTCCGACATTGAGGAACGTGAATACGCGAACCCGGACCAGGAAATTGAAGTGAATCTGATTCACCGAAGCTATGTCTCGCAAAAAGACATCGACGTCTGTCTTACCTACGACCTCTCGAAACATCAGACCCACACCAACTTCCCCGCCATCGAAGCCCTGCACCAAAGCCTTCAGCGCCAGTATGCCAGTGGGTGATCAGATTCACTTCGCTTTTTGTTCACCATCCTTTACAATGCAATATGCCGGGTTGTTTGTTCTTGAAAAGTCGTGGTTAGATAAATGGAGAGCATACCTTGTCCGAGATGACCGGTAACCAGGAGGCCGTGTCAGTACTCGGGCCGCTTCTGCGGTCCACCGAGGAGCCTTGTCCGCTGATCTTGCTCGGGGCAGGAGCTTCGTTCCGGTCGGGCGTTCCGACCGCCGCCGAGGCCGTAAAGCAAATTGCCCGACTGGTGTATTCGGAGCGTGAGCTCAAGAACGCGCGGCCGCCGGAGCGTGTGAAACCGTCCGAGTGGGAATCGTGGCTGCAGGGTTTCGCCTGGTTTGTGCCCGGCAACGACCGCCTGGCAGAGAATTTCCCGCTTGCGGTCGAGCATCTGCTCGTTCCTGCCGAATTCCGCAAGCGTGTGCTGCTCGATCTGATGCGGCCCGCAAACGGCATCAGCGCCGGTTACAAGACTCTTGCGGATTTCGTCCTGCGCGGCCTCATCCGTACAATGTTCACCACGAATTTCGACACCTGCCTTCCCGACGCGCTCAGGGAGCGTCAACCGCATATCCGCCATATACACGAAGTTAACCGGGGGCCGGGTGACTACGACCAGTTCAACGTGTACAGCAAGTGCCAGATCATCTGGCTACATGGGCGCGCCGAACAATATTCCGACAAAAATTCCACAGGTGAGGTAGGCGCGCTTGATCCGGGGCTAGTTTCCCTGATCCGTCCAGTGCTTAATGCATCGCCTATCATTGTTATTGGTTATCGTGGCTCGGAGCCTTCGATTATGGAAGGACTCTTTAGCCAGAACAAGGAGGGCCGCCTCGATTTTCCCAACGGCGTCTACTGGTGCACCCGGCACGCTGAGAGCCTTCATCCGAACGTGGAAGCATTCGCGCGGCGCTTGGGCACGAATTTCCGTCTGCTCCGGATTGACGGATTTGACGAGCTTTTCGCTGACCTCTCCATGGAGCTTGCCGGTTACGACCGCTACGCCGGGACTGGAGCTGCCGGCAGGACGCAGCACGACATCCAGGCTTTCGACGAGCGCGTCACCGAGCAGGCTACTCTCGACGATTTGCATTTGGACCTCGCGCTGTCGATCCTGCGCGAATATTGCCAGAAACTTGGGCGCGCACCGCTAACGCGGGAGATGCTGCCCACGCTTATGCGCGAGCAGGGTTTGATCGTGCCTAATTCTGGCAGCGACAAGGTCACGGCAGGAGCGTTGCTGCTTTTTGGCAAGCGCACACAGGATTTTTTCCCGCAAGCCGTCGTGTCGCTCACAGAGGCGGGCAAGAAACGCGAAATCTACGAAGGCAACCTCATTGCCCAGCATCGCGCGCTCCTGCAGAAACTTGAAACCGCCGATGTCAATCCGCAGCTGAAACTCAAGGGAAGGCGCCAGCATACGGACCAGACCGCGTATCCGCCCCGCGTGCTGGTGGAACTCCTCGTCAACATGCTCGTGCATCGGGATTACCAGGTTCCGGAGCCTTCGAGCATCGAACTGCATCCCGGTTCCGAGATCGTATTCAGAATCCAGGAGCACTCACGCAGAAAGTCGCAGGCAAGGTTAAGCTTGAGAATGATGGCCGCATCATCCTGTCGGAGGGTGTGACCGATCAGCGCAATCCTTCGCTCTGCGACATATTCTTCGGTATCAGCGCAATGGAAAGGGCAGGGACCGGCCTGATCGACGTGGGCGAACTCATGCTCAAAGGCGGGGGCGGCTCTGCGTTTTATCACAATCCTGCCGAGGCACGCTTCAAGGCTATCGTCTCGCAGCCCATGGCGTCGGCCGGTTCGCGCAGCGTTGCCCGCTCGGACGTGCCGACCGGGCTTTACATCCTCAATGTCCTACCGTTCAGCGCCGTTCCGGAAAACGTGTCGATAGTGAAGCTCACCGCGCCCTTGCGTGACCGACCCCGAACCATAGACCTTGGCGAATGCGGAACCTTTGTGGATCGGGGCACAGAACTCTGGAGTTTCGTGCCGCTTCCCATTCTCACCACGTTGCTTGAGCCTATCGTGGATACGAAGGCCAGCACGGCGCCTACACGCAAAGAAATCGATGCCTCACCCGACTCAAAGCGTGTTCTTTCGTGGCTGCTGCGAAAGCACTTCGAGTATGAACTTCTGACCTTTGAAGAGCAGGACGGGCTGATCCTCGAATACGGTCGCAAGCACCGCGCGTATTTTGCCGGCAAGAATAAAGCAGAGCGCACCATCGTGTGGAACAGCGCGCAGCGGCGCGGCAACCGGCGCGAAGTCGTTAAGAGACGCGGCGACCCACCAAGGGCCTGGTTCGAGAACGAAGGCTTTGGGTACGAGATCGTCGATATGGGCGGAATGTGGTGTGTGCGCATCAAGCCGTTCTACATGTTCACTGGGCCGGATGCGTTCACGCCGCTGCCGGCATTCACGCGTGCGGCAAAAGCAACCCGCCGCATCAAGTTTGATCGCAACAAGAGCGTTGAGGCTGACCTTACGTTCTGGGCGAGTTTCCTCGGCCGGGGAGCCGAGACGATGAACGTGGGCGACCTTCACGTTGACGACCTTTTGATTGATATGACCTTTCTAACCGTGGAAGTACCGGAAATCGGATTGAGCAATGACTTTGAACATAAGAATCGAATGTCTGCCTGAGCCCAAGCTGTTGTTCGGGGCCAACGAGACAGGAGTCGAACCGCGTCGCGTCATGGCTAAGCACGGGGCGGCGGACAAGTCCGCGCCGAGGGAACTTCGCATCGGAATCGTCGGACCCGCTGCGGAAGTGCAAATTGCCCGCGTCTGGCTGCCCCGGCTCAACCGGATGGCCATTGCGCATGAGAATAGCGCTCGCCGCTATCCCAATTGGCCGGGAGCGCAACAGGCGCTCGGCGTAACGTTTGTCATTGAAGACAGGTTTGTCCGGTCAATTGACGAGGAAAAGCTGAACCTGGCGCTGCATAATTCTTCCCCATCACAGAAATTTGAAGACCTGCTGGAATTCTTCGACGCGAAACTTCAGGGCTTTTTTGGTGACGTGCGCCCCGACTGTATCATCGTATGCCTTCCCGATGAACTCGCCGACATGCGCATCAGCAATCCGAAGCTCTCTGTGAGGGAGCGCGAAGCCCTGGAACGACTGCAGCGGGAAGAGGAGCAGGAGCAAATGTCGCTTTTCCAGCCTACGCCGGAGGAGCTGAAAGCCGCCGAGGAACTGCGCACGCAGGCGGAGGACTTGCTTTTCCGCACGTTCTACCGTGCGTTGAAGGCCAAGATCATGACGCATCAGAATCCGGTACCGGTCCAGGTAATGCGACGTGACACCTTCCTGCGGCCGGATAACGAGGGTCAAAGCCACGCAACGCGAGCGTGGAACCTTGCGACGTCGCTGTTCTACAAATCCGGGCACGAACCGTGGAGGCCCGCGGATTTGCCGAGCAACACCTGTTTCATCGGTATTTCGTTTCATCACCTCAAACGGCGTGAAGGCGACGTTGTCTACGCGAGTGTTGCGCAGGCTTTCTCAAACGAAATCGAGCCATTTGCTCTAAAAGGCTCGCTCGTACCGCATGACCAGCGCCGGGACCACCAGCCCTACCTGACAGACGCCCAGGCGGCCAGCCTAATGACCGACGTTCTCGACAAGTACGAGGGACTCGCGGGCATGCTTCCCACACGAGTCGTCGTGCACAAAACCAGCACCTACCAGCCGGAGGAAGAGAAGGGATTCCGCTCCGCCGCCGAGCTCCGCGTGCCCGCCTGCGACCTTGTCTGGATGCGTAGCACCGCGTTTCGCCTTATCCGCAAGGGCATGCAGGAACCCTGGCGGGGAACCCTCTGCACTATCGGCGACGAGTCTTACCTTTTCACTATGGGGTATGTTTCCTGGTGGGATGAGTATCCCGGTCCGCACATTCCTGCGCCACTCGAGATCGGGTCATGCGGAACTACAGATATTCGCGAACGTGCACGCGAACTGCTAGCCCTCACCAAAATGAATTGGAACTCCAGCGAGGGACTGGGCCGGTATCCCATTACAATTTCGTTCGCTCGGAAGGTTGGCATGCTCATGACTGAGCTTTCCGACAATCAGACTCCGAATCCTTCGTATCGCTTCTATATGTAGTTGGTGCGCGGACCAAAGACTCATATAAAAGGTATAGATGCCCGTAAAACAAGTGACAGTCTGGCCCACAGAGGCTGATTTCGAGGCCGACCTGCAGGCTGTATTGCGGAGAGCTTTTCCGTGGCTTCCCACGACATCCATCCGACATCAGACCAAGTTCTCTTTCACCTCGGGGCGGTCACACATTGAAGTGGACGGCAGAGCTCAGTCTCAAGTCACGGCCCGTGCCGACGTTCTTCTTTACTTCAATGAGCAGCCTTTAGCCGTGCTGGAGCTAAAGCGTTCCGGTCAAGCGATTGATTCCTCGGACATCGAACAAGGCCTGTCCTACGCAAGGATGATGCATCCGCACCCTCCTCTTGTAGTTGTTACAAACAGCAGCGATGTGCTAATCCTCGAAACCCATACGGGTAAGGAATGGAAGCCACCAGAACAATCGGACGCCGCCTTCGCCGATCTGTTGAAACAAGCTACGCGTGTTGCAAGTGAAGACCTGAAACGTGCGATTGGGACGCTGATGGGCTCAAATCCCAACATTTGGGTCCCGGCTGTTCGACAAACTTCCGCACTCGTGATCAAGGAACTATCGGCAAACTGGGATCAGCAACTAATGCCGTTCGTCCAGGATTTTCTAATTCCCCGCAAGGCCACTGCTGCGACACTTTATCTTTTGCGTCAGAACAAGCGCTTAGTTCTTATCGAGGGTTCTCCCTTAAGCGGAAAGAGCAATGTTTTGCGTGAGCTGACCAATCAAACTGCGGATGCGGACGATATTGTAGTTCTGTTTGTCGAGGCGGACTCGGGATCAGGTATTTACCAAGGAATCGCGGATGCCTTATCGAACGCATTGTCCTGGCCTATTTCACGAAATGAAGCTCGGGATTGGCTTCTGAACCTTTCCAAGACGCTCAGCCCATCGTTGGTTATTGCCGTTGATGAACTTGGAATTGGGCAAGAGGAAATACGGGTTGATGTCGAGGATCTAACTTCGTATTTGTTCGGCAGTCGCGTTCGAGTAGTGCTGGCAATCGACGACAGCGTAGCAGACCGCCTTGTTATGAATTCCACTGGGCGGAAACATTCCGCCATCGGGCGCAGGGCGAGTCGCATCAAGTTAGGGCCGTTAGACGATGACGAATTCCAGCTGGCTGTTGAACTTCTGTGGCAACACCGGGTAAGCATAATGCATGGTGGCCAATCCAGCCCTGAGCTGCGTATCCCGTGGATTCTGCGTTCGGTAGTTTCGAATATAGTCTCTCAAGATCGATATGCGAATGAGAAGCTTGTTGCCGTGCTTCCCCCTCTTTTAGGACTGGATCTTATCGATCATACGCGCAGGCGATTTCGCGACGACGAGCTCCGGAGAATGATAAGAGGTGTGGCTCAAGCAGTATTGCAAGACGCGCGAGATCGAACTCGACCAATCGGACTCATTCTTGAGTCAATGGCCACGTTTGTTGTTCGCAGAAGAACCCTCCTTGACACTATCGAGCCCACCGACATGGAGAACCTTGTCCAGAGGGGTTACTTGCGGCCGATACTGCACGATTCTGGCGAGGCAATTATGGTTATCCGCGTTCCAGAGCTGGTTGCAAGCGAGGCTGCTTATATCCTTGGCGTGGAGCTCTTGAAACAGATAAAGTCTGCCGAAAAAGATGCGGCACATTGGCTTGCACAAATGGCCGCAAATATTCCCCTCGGTGACATCGTCGCAGCACAATCGTTGCTTGACTCCGCATTTCAATCCGGGAGTCTTCCGATGGAACTCATCATGGCTCTGATCAAGTCTCCTCCAGAGAAGCACACATTCGCAGCCGGAACGAAAGCCGCGATGTATTTTCCAGGCGCAGGCCTAATAGATATGACGTTCGAGGGTGATGGCACAATTCTGCTGCAGGCTCTCGGCCAGCGCCACAAAATCGAACCGAATTCCCCCAGTGAACCGCCGACCGGTTATGGGAACATCCATAGCTGGCTGATTTTGTCTCACTTTGCAGGCTGTCCTTCAGCTATTGAGAAGAATGGTCAGATCGATGCGCGAGTAGACCCAATGGTTCTTCTCGACGTTGGAACATGCCCAATTGTGCTTCGCGCTGTAAGTGCAGATTTAGAAATGAGTGCCATCATGACGCACGATATCCCGGAAGGCGAGGTTGTCTGCGAACAAGTTGGCATTGTTGAACCCATCACACTTTCGATTTGGAGATATCTAGGATCGACAGGCCCTGAGGCGGAAGATTGGCTTGAGGAAGCAGTCGAGCGAAACTCCTGGCCATTGTTGATGAGACTTCACATCGCGCTTGACCAGCTGGTGAATTCAGCCAACAAAGACACAGCCGCCTTCGCTCGCAATGCTGTTAAGAGACTAATTGAGCCAGCCTTATCGAAAACCTCGCTATTGCATTGACTCGCCAGTCAGCAGGGGCTCGGTTCATTCATGGCTGGAGCTCCACTCTAGGGGACGCGCGCTGTCATCCTCAGGATACCCGTCGCGCGTGATAATCCGGTTTACGCCATCGGCAAGCGATTATCAGCATTTTCCGAGTGATATTCTATGACGCATGGGAGACGAAAACGACAAAATCGTCCCGACAGACTACGTCATAGAATCGATCAAGGCTGAACTCGAAACGGCGACGCCGTCGCGACGCCAACGTATATTCGAGGCTATCGCGCTCGCTGCCCTGGGTAGCATTCCGTGGGTGGGAGGAGTGATCGCGGCGTCTGCTTCAGCGGCAGCTTCCTACAGAGCCGGGGAATCGCAAATAGAAAAGGAAGGCCTTTTCCGGGAATGGCTGTTGGAACATCAGGAAAAGCTTCAGAGTCTGCGCGCCACGCTCGGGCAAATGGTTGGCAGACTTGAGGGTTTCGGCCAAGAAGTTGAGACGAGAATTACGAGCGAGGAATATCTGACCCTGATCCGCAAGACGTTCCGCGAATGGGATGTGGCGGACACTGAAGAAAAGCGGAGGCTGCTGGTCCAACTGATAACCAATGCTGCCGGCACAAGGATTGTTTCCGACGATATCCTGCGGCTGTTTCTTGACTGGGTGGACGCTTATCATGAGGCACATTTCGCGGTGATTCGAGAGATTTACAAGAACCAGGGACCGACCCGTTACGACATCTGGGTCGCGGTATATGGTGAACCAGTTCCGCGTGATAATTCCGCCGAGGCGGATCTTTTCAGGATGCTGATTCGGGACCTGTCAACGGGCGGAGTAATCAGGCAGCCCAGAGAATCCGATTTGAGCGGAAAATTCATGAAACAGAGGCGCCCTCCTCGGCGCGTAGGAGCCTCGAACACGATGGAGTCGGCATTTGAGGATTCTAAACAGTACGTGCTGACGGAGCTTGGCTCCCAGTTCGTGCATTACACGATGACGGAACTTGTGCAACGGCTGAATCCTGCACCGAACCAGCAGGGAAAATGACGGCAAGGCTGTCTCCCGCTCAAATCTTCACCTTCTCTTACTCATCGAGCGCCGTCTCGTCGTTGCGCCGGTCGTAGAGCTTGGTGGTTCGCGGCGAGGAGTGGGCTGCCATCGTTTGGGCGTGCTCCAGCGTACCGTAGCTCTTGAGGTAATCGGTGATGCCGGTTGCGCGCATCGAATGATTGCCGATGCGCGTTTTGATGCCTGCCTGGCGCGCGCGCCGCCCAATCATCCGGTAGCCGTCCTGCTGCGTCATGCGGTGCGCCTTGCCGGTGAAACGTCCGGTGGTGCGAAACAGCGGCCCATCCTTATCGTCTGCAATGTCCGCAGCTGCGATGTACGCGTCGAGATAGACTTCGAGCTTCGGAACCGACGGCGCTTCGTGTTCCTTGCCGCCTTTTTCGTGCAGGCGCACCCATCCGCGCCGTCCCTGGCTGAAATAATCCCCGACATTCATCTGCAGCACAGCGCCGACGCGGGCGAAGGTGTAAATCATCACGCCGATCAGCGCGCGATCGCGCAGGCCCGTGAGCGTGCCGGTGTCGATGGAAGAGAGCAGGGCGCGCACTTCCTCGCGGTTTACCACCGGTGTACGGCCTTTGGTTACGACGTGCTTAGGCCCACGCACCGCGTGCGCCGGATTCACGTCGATTATCTGGCCTACCACGAGCCAGTCGAAGAGCATCCGTATCGCGGCCAGGTAACTGCTTTATTGTCGGTTTGGCAAATCCCTCAAGGAGGCTCCCGATATACGCCGCAACATGCACGGGCTTGAGGTACGCGAGGTCGTGCACTCCGCACTCCGCGCAGAATCCCGAAAATTTCCAAGCGGCGTTGTAATAGGCCCGCCGCGCATGTTCGTTTTGGATATTCGCGGTGAAGAAATCGAAGAAGCGTTCCGTCGCCCTCGCCTCTTTAAGAAACAGGGCAGGGGCCTTCGAGCTGATATCGGCCAGACGTGCAGCGGGTCCAGCACTAGGATTTCAGTGGATGTGGCGCTAGACATCGACGGACCACACCTGAATGCCGTTCCGCTCCCATTGCGGGAGCCTCTTGAAGCCGGGAAAACGCGGCGACATAAAGAACAAGTAGCGATGATGTTCGGTCCTGGCAGCCAGCTTTTCCAGATCGATCTCCAGCTTTTTATTGTTCTTCGGATCGACTGCGGCGAAGGTTTCCGCGCCCACCAGGCCCGGCGCTTCGCTCATAATGTCGAGTTCGATGGCGGCGTGCGCGCCGGGAGCCAGTACATAGCCGCCTGCGTCCGGGTGCATTTCCAACAGATGGCGGGCGGCGGCCAGGGCAACGACATACGTCCAGGTCTGATTGATCTGTTCAACGAGGTTTAGCGGATGGCCCTGAATCGGATGAAAACCGGGCGTCTCGAATTTCAGTTGCCGAAGAAGTTCAAAGGGATCGCCGGTCTGCGCCGCAATCCAGACATGGAGCTTGACGGCCGCATCCCGGACCTGGCGCATATAACGATCCACATCCCCGATGTTCCGAACCACCATGCAGCCCGCGCCGTGTTCCATATGCAAACTATCGTCGTATACGTGTGATAACGTCCCATATCACACGCTAGCAGAACCGGCGAGGCGATAGTAGTGTGAGGTCGCTTTTCACGAATACCTGAGGCAGGAATGCCACAATGCCTTTCACCACACTCAGCAGCGAAGAAGAAAAAGAACTTTGGCGACTATCGCGGTTCTATTGGCAGGAAGCTCTTCGATGCGAGCGAGGCAAGGCGTATCTTGCCGGATGCGTAACGCTCGGCTCCGCGCTCGAAACCCTGCTGATCCTGATGATCAACTGCTTTTCTGATGAAGCGGACCAGACGGGAAAGATTCCGCGGAATAAGGACAAACTAAAGCCCCTGCTGGATTGGCAGCTCGTGGAATTGCTAGCCGACTTCGTGATCGACGAGATTGGGCGGGCCCGTTTTGAATGCCCCGATGCCGTCTTGATGTTTTGGAAGCAAATTCCCGTGGTCCACAAGTGTTGCTCCGTCCCCGGCATTTTCGATAATCCGTGGGCGGTCCACGCCTACGCGTATGTCCATTTGCTAGAGCGCTACCGTCGAACCTGGACTGTTCTCAAATATCTTTCAAGCGTTGCTGTTCTGCCGCTTGGAGTTCGCGGTGTTCGAACTCTCGACATTGGTACGGGTCCGGCGCCTGCTCTTTTCGCAATCCCGATTTTTATCAGGCTCTGAATAGATACGCCCAGGAAGCGAACATCCCTACCTTGAAACTACCGGACCCGGAACTCGACTGTATCGAACGCAGCCAGCCAATGGTCACTTTTTCCCAGCACTTCGCGCAATTTAGTGGTCGTACGGGTCCGTTCCGCCCAGTCTTCTCTGACCTCGCGGGTCTAGATCTGAGAGATCAGCGTGCACGTAACCGGCGTCAGAATGAGGTCGAAACATACTGGGACCCAGAAACCCAGCAGTACGAAGAGATGTTTAATTCCGACGCTGCAGATGAGTCAGACCGTCTTTTCCGATATCGAATGGTTGTGCTTAGTAACTTTCTGACGCTTGAATCGGAGGTCGAGAATTATCGGGCGGAACTTCGCGGGTTGTTTCAAGATCTAAGGGCTGGTGCGGTGGTCATTATACTAGGCGGAACAGGAGACTCATACCAGAGAATGTATCAGAGTCTGGCTGTGCTTGCGGGAGAAGAAGATCTCACAGAGGCCGGCTGGCATACCAATAGTTTGGGGCGCATTGACGATGGAGGTGCTGCAGCGCGCACAATCAAACTTGCACAAAATCGCGTTTATTTACACTTAGAACAACCGGTCGGCTCCGACGCACTTGAGAAAACCAAAGACTGGCCAGATTACTGGAACCCTAACCCTTCGCCAAAAATCGCCGACGCTTCGCGTTGCACATATTTCGGCGGGGTCGCTGGCCCAAGAGACCACGGATGCCCATAACCCGTTTTATGGGACGTAATCTGTCGCAGCAAATTGGTTGACATTCGTTAATGATTGTTGGCATCGATTATTTTCAACGAGAGGCTGCGGTTCTCATCTTTCATCGCTGACAATCGATTCTTCCTTGTCGCTATTTGTCACCTGCGACCCTGACTTCGCTTCAAGAATCAAGGAACCGAGAGACATGCGTTAGAATAGCGGCTGTTTTACAAAGCTGCGAACTATACATGCTGCAGCCAACGCATAACTTGGCTCCCAGAGTTCTTTGGCTGTTAAAAATGCCATACCGGTCAGAACTGAGGTTGCGTCCAAAGTGAAGTGTTTCGTGATCATGCCGTTCGCGCAGGAATTCAACGATGTCTATGACACGGTCGTGAGGGCTGTTACTACATCTGCAAAGGGCGTGAAAGTTTCGTGTGTCCGACTGGACCAAATAAAGGGCGCCGGACGCATCAGCAGCGACCTCGCGCGCGAGCTTCAGGAAGCCACGCTGTGCATTGCGGATGTATCGGGAAACCAGCCAAACGTTCTTTGGGAAGTCGGATATGCAATGGCGCTCGGTAGGCCGGTGATTCTTATCACTCAGGATCTTCGCGCACTGCCGTTCGACATCAAGGATGTGCGAGCTGTTGAATATCATAAAACCTCTCTGGCCGAATCGCTCTTCAACACTCTCGTTGAGTCTGTCCGCCATACTATCGAAGGTGGCGAAAGCTATACATCCCTTCAGCCTCCGCCGTTTTATGTGCCCGAATTTGCAACGGGGATGAAAGAGGTAATTCGACAGCTTGACCGAACGAAACGGCGTCTTTTCATCATGTGCGATTTTGCCGGCTACGCGCATTTTTCTGAACTCGATTTGTTCCAGGAATACTGGACCGCATTAAACCGTGCAATCAGTCGATGTAGCGAAGTAAAAATTCTGTTGTACCGGCCTTCCTTGTACCGTCACGCGCGAAGGAGACAGTTTCCACATTTTGAGAGATTGCGGCGAAGCGACAACTACTCTAAGTTTCTTTGCCATCGGGGACTCACCGACTTCAAAAACATCGACGCTTTCATGAAGAAGCTCGATGAGATGGAGACAGGCTGGCGAAATGAACTTGCGAAGGTTGCTGACGTGCAAACGCGCGCAGGTTCGTTCTGGATGTTTCAGTGGCTTAACGAAACGAGTCACGTGGTGTACTCTATTCAGCCTACGCATGATCCGAACGACGAAATGGTTTTTCAGTCGCACGACGGGAGCCTTGCCCAAGCCATGCGCGATCAGTTCCTCGAAAAGCTTTGGCCAGCGACCGTCACGAAAGCTTCCAGGTCTCAACACGCCCGTACCGGTCCGGTCCTGGCTAAACGACAACGCGAGGAACTAAGCATTGACAATCGACCTTTAAAGAGGAGGATCAAGATGGACCCCGTAACGGTTATTTCTCTCATAAGCTCAGGGCTGGGACTCGTGGACAAATTCGTGAACCTTGTGAGAAAGATGAGTTCCGGCACTGACCGTCCTCACCGCGTGGAGGCAAAGCAGGAAGGCACCGAACTCGTAGTTCGCCGAGACCAGCAAGTCGTGGAACGCGTGGATACTAGTAAGTTAAACCTCGACCAGTGGGACTCCGTGCGCTATGAGGCACTACGTCAACGTGTTCAGACCTTGTGGAACCAGTTCAACGGGTTGTATGGCGAGTTGCCCATTCTTTCAGTAGACGAGCAAGTGAGAATAAAACAAAGGATGGAAACGATGAAAAAGGAGCTTTGCAAGGATTTCAACGAAATGGTCGCCATCTCGGAGAGGGTACTTGGAGTGCCCCTCGGTGACCATTACATGTTATACGACACTTGCAGCGAGAGTATCGCGTAGGCGCGCATCACAGGCCTGCGTCAAATCTACAGTACCCCAGCACCAACCTGTTTTGAGTACGACTGGTTCAAGTTTGAGGCGCTGTGGCGCGGGCGTGGCTTGATTTAATTGCTTTGGCGTTTCGTGATTCCTGCGCGCTGATAACAGAATTTATCGGACAGAACAATCGGAAAGAGAAGGGCTCGCAAATAAGCTGGTCAAGCTAGAAGAATCCATCGAGAAACGCCGCGGCTTCATCCGAGATGCGACGATATGATTTGAAATTGTGCTCGTCTTCTACGCGGCAGACACGAGCGTCTTCGCCCGCAGATCACGAATCTTGGCTTTAATTGCGAACGCCACCATTTCGTAAGAAGGGATTGAATTTAAACGCGATAATGTATGTATCGAGTTTAACGTCAAGATGCGTGAATGAAGTGGTCCAACCTTTAGCAAACAATGTGCGTTTGCAGTGAGAGACCGTCGTTTTGTGTTGCAGGCAAGCTTTTTGCAAAGAACGCAGCCAAATTGTTGCACCGCGGAAAAGCAAGGAAGCCAAGCCTCAATCAGGAGTCGTCACCAGACTTAATTGCCGAACAGGCCCTTGATCAACGACAAGAAGAGCGTCACCCAGAAGCTGGACGTTATAGCAATCAAGACCCATGTCATCTTCTCGCTGCCAAACGGCCACGGGTTGGGCTTTTCGCACGAAGCGCGGGTAGGCACAAAATTGGTGGGAAAGTCACGTGGGAAGGTCGTGAAATACGGTATGAAGACCCAAAAAGCAGACCACGGAATAAACAACATCGTTCCGATAGCAAGGATCACCGATCCATGCGTAACGTGATGCCTGCCATAGACGTTCACAAAAATCGATGTGGCGCTTGCCACGAGTGCGAAGAAGCTAAGTCCTGTGAAGGTGAGAAAGACGTTGTCCAGTTTTTCGAGGCCGCAGCGCTCGAAACACCATATCCACTCCGGCGCATACCGCACGGGGGATTGCGGTGAGCCAGGCTGACGGAAAGTCTCAATGATGTCGCGGCGGCCCAAACCGTAAGTGAATACCTGCCCAAAAACGACCCCTGTCAGCGTGAGTAACAGAACTCCACAGTAGCCGAGGAAAGCCTGCATCAGGAAGGCAGCGCAATTAAAGGCAAAATACCAACCTTGCCCGGCCGCATTCGGCGTTGTGAAGCCAACGGTCGACCAATCCCTTATACAGGTGGGCCATATTAAATGAGACTGCAAGGGGGCCACGATATCGTGGCCATCCGCAACGACGGTTAGGATTAGCGAGAGCCCCAGCGAAACCGGAAAGACTACAGAATGCCACAGAACGCGTATCCTATCTGTCAAGAATAGAGTAAAGCGTTTGGTTGGCTCCTCTCTGGAATCTTGTTTGGTTTCGTTCCCGGCGTCACGTGTGGCCGCCCTTTCGGGCTTGATCACATCGTCGAGCGAGAGCAGCGCACGGTCCAAGGCCCGAAAATACCAGCCCATCACAGCAACCGCGAGCGGTAAAGCAAACGAGTAGAGAAAGCCCCAGTTCCAGGCGTCAAATCCGTAAGCCAGAACCGGCTCGGCAGGTGCCTGTTGTCCGCCCGGAGTGCCTTGCGCAGCGAGAGGCACAGTCGCGGGTATCGCGATGCACTCTTGCGTGCCTTTATACTTGAAGTCCGACCAAATATGCAGACTCCTTGCGGCAAATACTATGGCCAGATAAAAAGCAAAGGCCACCAAGGCGGCGTATGTGGTCTTACTCATCCACCAACGATGCACGCTGCCAAACGCCCACCCTATGATCGAGTCTTCCGGCATAGTCGCTACCGCTTCCTGCAGATCGAATCCTGCGTATGAACATGACGCGCGATCTTCCGTCTCTGCTCGTTCTCCTCCTCCGACGCAGACCAGAACCAACAATCGCCGAATTAGACTCTACGGCGCATCCCAACAATAGCTCCAGCTCGGTAGAGTCATCGTCACCGCCTTAGGGTGAATCTTCGCTCCTTGCCGTGCGAGTAAATCGCCAAGACATCTAGTGTCTTTGATCAACTGAAATCCCCACGCCGTAAATGTCTTTTCATTGTATACATGCTCAGACAGTAGAGGATTTGTCAGAGCTTGCGAGAAGGCATCAACTCCTACCATGCGCAACAACAGTCCCGGCAATGGGCATTTGGGCACACGATCTTCAGAGAATAATCCTGGATAAAACTCAACGTCATCTACCTTGTTTTCATAGAGATCTTGAAGAATCGTTACAATTCTTGGGTCGCTGGAAATGTCCGTAAAAGTCTCCGCTCTTGGTAGGCCGAATTGAACGCGGTACGCGTTATAACCGCGCAAGTGATTTGAGCGCGCCTGCAACACCGCTAGTCGTTCTAATGGCAGGAGAGCGGCATTGGTATTTAGCGCGCCGAGCTTAGCCGCAGGTTGGACTGCGGCGATCGTGAATGCCGCTTCCAATCCCACATCTAATAGAGGCTTGTTGTTAAGTCCAAGATTAGCAATCGCTATGTCGGTGCCCTGCCAATCGATTACGTCCGGCATCAAGGAATGCCAGCGATAGAGAAGGCTAAACTCAGCAGTTACCCAATTCGGCCGGTTCCAGTTTGCAGTCCAGGCCACCGAGGGGTCTGCCACAAAATTAACCGGAGTCGGCGAAATATGATTGATATATTGCTCGACAACAATCTTAATGAACATTGGAATCATGATGTTGCGCGCGGTCTGAAAAACGCGTTCGTCGTCCCAACTTTGGTTCTGCCTCTCCAATTCTCCAGCGACGCGATTATGCTCACGCAATAACAAAGTGTTCATCATGGACGAAAAAGGCGTGGAATTTGCCCGATCACCGCCGACAGCGAAAAGAGTGGTAAGTTGTGAAACAGGTATCGGAATTCCCACGAGTGGTTGATCTAGCCCAACGAACTCCGGCTTAACGGTTCCATTTGGCAAGTAGAGAAAGCAAGGAAATTCCTCCGACCCGATGAATTGGCTTTTCAATCGGCCACGGGATCCTTGAGAGTTGTCGTTCTCACGCAGGATCAATGTCTGAGCCTCGGTGCGGCCATAAAGAGGGCATAAATCAATTTCGTGATTGGACGTCGTCTTGGCCCGATTATTAGGATCAGTGCGGATAAAGCCGTCCGTCAGATATTGAGCAAAAGCCGGAAACAGGCAGGTCGACTTGTTAGAGAAGGTCTGTGTCCCATTTGGCCGAGCAAACAATACATCGATTTTATCCGGATCGGGTTGACGTCCCGGCGCTTCTGCTGCTGGCAAATGCCGGGCCTGATAGGTCCGATCCGTCAAGCTTTTCCATGATGTGTAATCCGAAGTTGTACTCCACGGATGCGGCCGATTGCGAGTGCATTCAACTAATTTGTTAACCATCACCTTCGACAATGCACTATCAGCCCAGCCACAAGCGTCGATAGCGCCGCCTGCGAGTTTAAGGACCTCGTCAAATAATGAATTACTCAAGAGTACCTCCTAGGGCGTCCCATCCGATCGAATTGGTGTAAATAGTTTTGATATGCCAACAGGTTCGTTACGCGGAACCCCGTTGATCTCGTGGCGCACTCTCGAGATTGTCTCGTAGATCGCCCGGCGCACACGATTTATGCCGCCGAGTGGGCGATGGTCGTCCAAACCGTGCCATGGAGTAAAAGACAAATTCTCGCAAAATGCAACCTGTTCTGGAGCATCAAAGCTCTGACGCGGGATGGTAATTCGCGCAACCGGAATAAAGGGAGAGTCTGCTTCCCGCCATTCTATTGTTGGGTCTTCGATTGGCATAGAGTCAGGTGTAGAGCGAATTTGAACGCAAAAATCAAATGCAGCTCCTTGGGCACTTAGGCATTTAGCGAGGTTATCGTGCAGGAAGTTCGGCGTAGACCTGTCATTCCATGTGAACTTCGACCCGGAGGGTCGCGCAGAAAACTTGCAAGGTATATTGCCAAAGAGATACGGCGTGATACTCCAATATTGAACGCTCAGGAGATTGGAAACGATCCTGCTAGTTATCGCCCGTGCCATCAACAGTTCATGTATGCGAAATTTGAAGGGATTCAAACTTGGAAAGAAAAAGCGTAACTGATTGGCAACTTCTTGGAATGCGACGTAATCCACTGCGTTGCGTACAAAGAATGCAGGACTATTGATCATAATAAAATCTTGCGTTCCGGATCGGCTACGCTCAACCCCCATGAGCTTGATTGCCATGCCACGCCCATCGCCAAGCGCATCCTTCTGTGGTTTTTCGGACCCATTTGAAAAGCGGATCCAAGCCTGATAACTGCGTACCTGACTAAAAATGCCGACGCGCAAAAACGACGGTAGACTGTCGAGTACATTAAATTCTGCTGCAACGCATCCGTGAGCTTTCGGATGGGCATCCCGTCGTGCTGGTGAACTCGCAGCTGCGGCGCGCACACGCGTTTCAATCTTTTGCACGATGGCTTTCACAGCTTCCGCTTCATCAGTTGGCACGGCTTCCCATGGAGCAAGCCCCGACAGATCGTCAGGAATTAGATCGGCATCTTGACTGGTTGGATTGCCCACAAATTAAGACCTCGTGACTAGCAACTCTAGAATGAAGGCCAAAGTGCTACCGCGAATTGAGAGTTCGATCGTTTGATCACATACCAATCTCGTCCGCGACGTCCCGGCGTCCCGACAAGAAGGCATCGATGTGAGACAAACGATATTAGCGTCCCTGATGTTGGCTTACGTTAGGCGTCCCCCTATTCCATTAGACAATAGCCGCCAATTCAAAGTGGCGAGCGGAAAAACACTTCAGCAACGCCAGCGACGTTGGCGCGACAACTTAAGTTTTTCCCGCTTCCATGCCTTCTCCAAAGCCAGGCCTATCTCCTAGAAACCCTCGATAGCAACTGCGGCAAGAATCCCTTCGCGGCTGCCAACAGATAACGCTCTGTCGTTTGGACGGAGGCGTGGCCAAGCAGAAACTGAATTTGCTCCAGTTCGCCACCCAGTACAACTGGAGATCGGCAATCTATCCGTTCCCGCGGCAACAGTAATATCGGCCATCGCCCAAACTATAGTAGTGGCCACCGGTAATTATCATCATCTGGCAGATGCGGCAAACCTCCCAACCCGAGGGGTTAACTCGGATTATGGATGTGTTCTTGGCAGCTATGGCGCCTTTAATGAATTCAGGGCCGTGCTCGCCGACACCCTGTTGTATGAACTCGTATGCTCCGTAAGTGTGTCCGTTTGGGCACTCGAGATAGTTAGAGAAACACTGCCCAGTTACTTGTACATCAAGTTCTTTTTCGATCTTTGCTATCTCTTGCTCAGGTACCGATTTCAAACCGGTCTCAGCTATCAGCCTAGGGGTCCAATACCAGCGCAAAATAGCTATACCTTGCTCACGAGAAACATAAAATGTTGAGGACTGACCACTCCGGATTGCCGCCTGCACCGTAGAGCTAATGACGCTGCGATCGCCAGAAATAACTGCTTTCCCGCTAGCAACGAGTCTGTCGACGTTATCCATCAAAACATCGGTATTCGTCATTTCACGTCTCCCCTTGTCTGAATTGCCGCGATGGGGGGCATATGTAACGCCTTACGATACTCAAAAGCGCCTGGGTGGCACTTCGATTGCGATCCGTTCGGATTCGTGTTCAGGAGGCGCGATACAGTGAAATACCAATATTTCTAATGGTGTGACCGGTCCTTGTCCCTTTGTTACCTCTCCCTTGATTGCTTCCAATTGAGAAGCTCCAATGGTAAACTCGTTCACCTTTTGTTTCTGAGCAACAAGAACATTACGGATAAAGAGCTCGGGATCGTGAAGAAATGCGGCTTTATCCCCGCTGCTCACGTTGACACTTATCCGCTCTCGTTGAAAGGTACGTTTATCTAGTTTCTCGATTTGCGCCGATGAAATCTGTTTTTGGTCCATATTCACCCTCTCTTCTTTTCATGAAATCGGAACTGGAGTAACTCAAAAGAATGTTGCAAGATGCGTGCCAACGCGGAGCGGATGAGAGCCGTTTGAGTTTCCCCCGCCTTTTTCAATGGCATACCATGCCGGGAACTAATTTTCAATCGGACCAACTCATCCGTTTTCGTCTGATGAGACTATCCGAATGGATATTGGTGACTATCCGTTTGGTTGCATATCTATCCTCGCCCACGGCCAGGGGATTCGGCATGGAGCAGACTTGAAAAGCGGCGTAGCACTGCACCCGAGTGACGCACGGCTGTTCTGCAATCTGATCCGGAGTTATATTCTGTTTCTCATTGCGGAACACGAACGGCCGACTAAGGTTGCCTGATGCTGGTGCGGGACTCGATTGTCCATCCGGCCGAAGGTGAGATACTACCCGCTTGCGGGGGGTTGGGCGGCTGCTGGATACCGCCCCATCGATTCCTCTGCAACTAGTGCGGCACCCAGCGAAGCAGTCACCTCCGAAAATCATCCAGCGTAGGACGCCGCGAAAACAGAATCTCCCGCGGGCCCTTGCGTTCCTCCCTCTCCTTCAGAATCCACCGTTGCAGGTCCTTCCCCGCCACGCGATGAATCTTGCCGTTTACTGCGACCTCAAACACGGTGTCGGTGGTCGGCCGGGGTATGCCGTTGCGCGGATCGGCTTTGGCATGGGTTACGAAAATATGCGCCGCATCGAAGGTGCTGGACGCCAGTACGTCAAGGCTGTGCCGCCTGCCGGATTCCTCAATCACGGTCACGGTGCACCAGCGCTCGCCCATACGGGCAGTATACCTCGATAGACGAACAAAAGACGAACATATGTTTTCTTCGCCACGGCTCAACGCGGGATAGATCGCCGGTTGGGGCTTCTTCCGTTTCTGCGCGGAACGGAAAATCATAATTCCGTTAGTTGATCGGCACTTTTCCGATGGCACGTCGTATGTCCGCGTATGGACACACCGGGCGAACCGAGTCAGGGCACCCGACATGAACTGTCCGAGAACGATGTCGACAACGTAACTCTGTTCTTTCGTTGCGTACTACAATACGCATAGGAAAAACTCTCGCCAGGAGACCGTCATGGACGAACACGCTCCGCATACTCCGGAAGGCCATTCGCTCATATCACCAACGAATGTCACTGCAATACTGATGAGAATCGCCGGCAGCGCCCTGCAGTCGAGCGGCCACGAAAAAGCGAGCGAATTGCTTAAGAACTGGCCCGAGATTGTCGGCGCAAAGATTGGCAAACCCTTTAATAAAATCCAAGAGAAGAGGCTCAAGGGTCAAGAAATCACTCAGGAGGATAAAAAGGCTTTGGAGAAGGCCCTGAACGAGAACCCGAGAGAAGCTGCGACCCTTTTGGGCCTACTTATTGCAGAAGCTACGCAAGGCACTCTCGATGCAGACGCCGAGCGCAAGCTAATATTGGAATCCTACGCCCTTGTGCTTAACACCATCTGCGCTCTCATGGCAAAGGCCAAAACCTCTCTCGCATTGCAGGGTTTCGTCCATGATTCAGGCTGCGTGTCCTATTGGAATTTGACCAAAGGGTCGAATCCCTCGTTCTACGCCGGTACCGATTTTCTGGCACCAAGTGGCCTCGAAGTTTATCTATTTTCGGAAGTGCCGGCCGCGGAAACCCTCCGAAGATATAACCAAGAAATTCGTCGAGCTCCCAGCAGGCAGCTTGATGGGGACAAATTCAATTACAGGAAACACGACACTGTAGCCCTGGTGAAAAGGGTTTCTGAGCTGGACGTAACAATCGAGAAACTTGATCCCGAGCGCGAAGAGAAAATGAAACTTCCCGACCCATTTCACCTGAATGCAAACTATGGATGGCCTGCTGAGTACAAGTACGAGATTCCATTCGGAGCAGCAGCACTGATCGATCTTTTCCAGAGCCTGTTCGAGGCCAGGCGTAGTCAGGGTGCGCCTCTGCAAGAGCTCGACGCCACCCGCGAAATCATCGCGGGAACACTGAAAAAAGCGTCCTGAGTTGACCCTACGGTCTACGCCAATGGTCGCGTGCTCCTCGGTTAGTGTTGCGAACTCGCTCCACTTCAACGGTAGAGCCGGGATCAATCTTGCGTGCTCTCTCAATTGCTGCGGCTTGTGTGGCCTCGATACCGCTGGCCCGGTCAGAGTCGGGTCTGCGAATCGCGTAATCGCCTTCCTTTTCTCGTCGTTCAATGAATAATTTGCCGCTCATCGTGGCGCTCCTTCTGTCTTCCATTTTACAAGAAACAGGCCCCGTTACATTAAGTGACAGATCCTCTCATGCGTCTTGGCACAGTGCGTGATTTCCCCTTACGGGATTTACCGTTAATGCCCTGTCGCCCGAGCGACCGATTGGCATTTCGTTCCCATACGAATGGCCCTTTCGCCCCCACAAGGTAACTGGCGCACGTGACCGTCATCATGCAGTGGTAGGAGCGTAGCCAAGCCGTCTTTTGTGGTGGGGACTATTTTGTATTGCCCATCCGGGAGACGTAGTAGGTTGCCATGTAGGGACCGAAATTAGATTGGCACGGCTGATATATGGGCAAATGACCAAAGTAACTTGCCGCCCTCGGCCGCGCCTGATAAACCATCGGACCGGAGGGCATATGCCGCGCATCCCATCAGTCCGCACAAGAGACCTCAAACGGTTATGGGACTATTGCGACGGTTACGCGGACATCCGGGACGGGCGCAAGGCTATCGGGATGGAGATGGCCCGGCACTTATTTCCCGGCACAAAACGGATGGGAGACGTGACCATCCGGTACATGGCGCTTAGGCTCACGGTTAATCGGAGACGGATGGACCTCGCCGCAAAGTCCCCGATTGCTCGCTGGATGATCTTTTTGCACGCGGCACATCGCAAAATCGAAGTAAGTGGGGAGGGCGTCACTTGGCCGCCAATGTTAGGACCGCTATAGCCGCAAAGATGGCGGAACTTTACACGCGGAGGCAGCTAAGCGGCGCGAGGCCGCGGGAAGGGCCAATCTAAAGAATCAGTCAGACCCTCAGTTGCTGCCAATTGGCAGCGACAGAGAAGACGCGGGCCGCTCGGCAAAAAAAGCGGCTCAGAATTTGGACGTGAGTGAGCGCTCGGTAGCTCGCGCAATCGCGGTTAAGAAAGATTCCCCGGAGGTCTTCGCCAAAACTGGAGAAAGGCGAGATAAGCGTCAACACCAAAGCCGCCAATTGGCGGGTTTGGGAAAGACACTGGCACCGTGGCAAAAAAAGTGAGGGTCTCTAATTTGCTGCTGTCCAGCTTGACCCATAGAAGACGGCGCGGGCTTCCGCGGGCAAGCCGTCAAGCTCATCCGCTTTGGTGGTTAGAGGAATAGTTGCGGCAATTTTAAACGCGAGCTTTTGGAACGCCGGAGGCAAATCCAGGACAAGCGGGAGTCCGTACTGCTGAAGCTCGGTGCATCGGATGGATACTTCAACCGGGATGCCCAACGAAGCCAAATCGGTTCCGGTGCCGGGCGGTAATTTAGCCACCGCCTCAGTTACTTTTTGGAGCATTTCGGGGTTTACAGAAGGTACGCGCCTCATATTTATCTCCCGTGCCATCATACGTGAGGCGCGTTGCCTGTCTCCAGTTACCAAAGGACTAGCGGACTTCGCGCCCGAGGGGCGATGGCCTGTTCGTTTGCTGCGTTACTCCGTAATCTCACCGCGGCGATAAAGACACCTCTGCTTGAGCGCATATTCAGTACACACCCCCGTTTCCATCGTTTAAACAATCCCCTGTATTCATGCGGCCCAGCGCTATATGATATGCGTTTCACCCGCGTCAACTGCAGGGATGAGTAACATGCGGAATTGCGGAGAAACCGATGAAACGGGTGCCTGCGAGTTTGCGAAGGTCAACGAGTGTAATGGGGCGGATTTCTCGCGAGCGAGCTTTTCAACAGCCACTCTCGAAGAGAGCACTCATCTACCCGCAAAATAGCCGAACAAACAGCGCAAACTTGTGCTAAAGGCCTGTTAACGACAGTTTAACGAGGCGCGGTAGTGCTTGCGGGACGCGGTATCCCAGGCCCGAATCTTGACCCGGGTATTCTTTTCAGTAAGGCTTTCTTGAATCCCTCCTGCATTTCCATTTGATAGCCAACCCACTTGGATGTAGTCTGTATTTCTGATGATAGCTCCACTAGAACACGCGCAGCAATCCGAAGGTGGCAAAAACCGAGTGAAGAACCAGAGCAAGGCGGACCAAAAGTTCTTGGCTATGCTAGCGGCGTCACGACGGCCACTCGTGCACGATGTCCCGGTTACACCGCAAGGATTGCTCAACGACCTGAAGGAACTAGCCGCGATGCGGAAGTGGATTTATCTGGGCATCGTGGGCCTGGACCTAAGAACCATCAGGCACGATCAAACTGAGGAAATTATATTCCGTCGCCTGAAGGAAGTAGGCGGCGCACTCGGGTTAATTGGTATCACGGCGTTTGCCTCGGGGCCTCCCGAAAAACCTAGTGTCTCTTTCCAGGTGTTTTACCGACCGCTCAAGAAAGGCACATCGGTCATCGAACAATTGGACAAGGCCAAGCGCGAGCTACTAGCGACTGTCCTCAAATCTCTTGAAGACCAGGCGGCGTCATGATTAACCCTAAAGTCACAACCCGGATGCAGATTTTAGTGGGGGATGCCGCACGGCACGGCGGCCCCGCAGTGCTCACGTTGGTGAACGGCACCGAGTATCGTTTTTTTGACCTCGGGGGTAGCTCTAACCACGATACAGAGATGCGGGAATCTCTTGCGAGCGGATTCAGACCTCTGTGCGCGATTGCCCTGTGCTTCACGGAGGATGGGAAACCTCTGATTGAAGACGAGCCGATGGACGGGGCGGACCCTAAGCAAGTGAAAGCCGCCCGTGAATTGTTCGTAGAGGAATGCATAGCAAACGGGATTTTGAAAACAGACGGGCTGAAGGACTAATTTTTTCGTCTCTTGCTATCCAAGTGTGTTGGCTGCTATGATTCATGAATGGTAACAGAGATAGAAGACGAAAGCACCATTATGACAAACATACCTCAGACCGCCGCTGCTGGCAGGAGTTCGCTGCCGCGTCCGTAGGTGCCGGAGGCGGACGATAGACCGCGTGGGCGATGCCGGTGCGTTTCCCGTCACCCGCGCATAAAAATTTAGTTAGGGTGGCCCACCCACTAACCGGGCAGAAAGGTTGTTATGCTTCTTAAACTTCGTTGGGCTCGTTTCTTCACGTTGGCCGGGTGGAATTGGAGACTATCTCCTACACCGGGATTTGATTTCGTAGTCGAGTGGCCGGGTGTTGATAGTGATGACGATACACAGCACTTTCTGCATGTTCGTGTTTGCGAGAAGACGCACGAGGCCTTAATCCGCAAGCACACGGATCTTTACGACATTCACTATATGTACAGCAGTCCTCACCCGGCACTTTTTGGGAATGGTCCCAAGAATACACACTGGCAGATGCCTTGGGGTTGCGGAGGCGGGGAGTACTGCTTGGGAACATTTGGCGGCCACATGGCTTATCTGTGGGAGAAATCGGCCCATGAGTAGCCCTCGCGTACGGACGCTGGAGGACTTGAAACTTCAGCGAAGGTGGGTGCTGTGGCGTCTTATCCATAAGCCCGGTACGCCCAAGCCCACCAAGATCCCTTTCCAGGTCAACGGCAAGATGGCTCGAACTAATGACCCGGCCACATGGGCTACGCATGCCGACTGTGAGGCCGTGGTGTCTCAGTTCTCCGGCATAGGCTTGGTACTCGGAGAAGTGGACGGTGTTTCGGTGTGGGGTGTGGACATTGATAACTGCTGTGATGCGGTCACAGGAAAATTTACGCCGGAGTCCCGTGAGGTAGTCATCGGTCTGGACAGCTACAGCGAATACAGCCCGAGCGGGACCGGCTGTCACGTCTTTGGCATCGGCCCTTTGCCGGGCGATGGTGAGCCCGTTGTTAGACCGCATCCAGGGTGCAAGCAAATCGAAATCAAGGGCCGTAGTTATAAAGGCCGCGGCTTCTACTTCACGTTTTCGGGGCGCCACCTCAGTAAGACACCGCGCGATTTGATGCACCGGCAAAAAGAGATTACGGTGCTCTACAACCGCGTTCAGACAATGCCCACGAAAACAGGCAGTAAGGGCGTCACCGTACGCATCACCTCAGACGAAGAGACCCGGTACAAGCAACTCATGGCCGGTGATATGTCGGACTACGACGATAACCACAGTGTTGCGGACATGGCGTTAGTGAGCATCTTGGCGAAACGGCACCACAACAATGCCTTCCTCATTGACCAAGAATTCTGTAAGAGCGGGTTGTACCGTCAGAAATGGGACCGCCTCGATTACAAATGGTCCACCATCGGCAAGGTCATCAAGGGTGAGCCCGTGTTTGATGACGCAGACGACGCGCTCATGGAAGATGATGGAGTGGATGAATACCTTGTGGACGCTCTTGGAAAAGGTCACGAGGGATGGTTCCCGAAAGGCGACGTATCGCTAATAGGGGGATCTTCCGGCTCTGGAAAAACCTATTGGGTCATGACTCTGCTGGAAAAAGTCCGTGGCGGCGCGGACGTTTGGGGTCACAAAGCCATTGCCCGTGACTATCGCGTAGTCATGCACGACCGTGGGCAGAAAGGCATGAGGCGCACACTTGATGCCCTGGGGCTATCCGTGGAAGCGAGGCAGCGAGTTATCCGGCTCACCAGCAAACAGCAGTCACTACAGCCCGCCGAAGTACTGGAGGCAGCGATTGACAAAAATCCAGGCGCGGAAGCGTGGTTTATTGAGGGCCTAGATATGTGGTTTCCAAACACCATCAAAATGGAAGTTGTTGCGCCGATCATGGATGGCTTGCAACGGTTGGCCACACGGAGGAATGTGGCCGTGATTGCCACGGTGGGTGCGCCCAAGGAGAAAACCGCGGAACGACGGGATACAGAACGGTATCACGGGCGTGACGCCCTTTTTGGTAGCTCGGCTCTGGCACGAAAATGTGAGACCGTCGTCTTGATTAGCAAGACAGACATGGCCGATGAGAACAGTCCGCGCCAATATTCGGTACTTCCACGAAATGGTCGGGCAGAACGCTTCTGGATGACCTTCGCATGCGGGAAGCTAATTGTGGTGGACCCACCTCCACCGAAAGAGCAAGGCATACCGGGCCGAAAGCCTGCTAAGGGCGGATTGTTGAAACTGAATATATGGGCAAAGTTCAAACCGGGCGAACGAGTTGTGTACTCGCACGAGTTAGGTGTGTCCCGTGCGTTCTACTACGACTGGGTGAAGATTGCCGTAGCTGAAGGCGTGATGGAACAACGGGACGGCGTTTACTATCGGACCACACTTGAGGCACAGCGCACAGAATGACCTTCAACTATGGGTGGATTATATGTAGTACGTACTACATATATTAAAACCACACATAAGGGTCTTCTGTGAATCTTGTAAGGATCGTGCGCTATGCAGTCTAAACCCAAAATCGTGAAAGAGCCCGCGGCAAACCACACCTACGGTAGCTCCATCTGTCGCCGTGGCAATTCCGTGTGGGCCGCCTACTCGGGGGACACGCTGATTCTCATTGCCGCCACGGCCAAAGAGGCCCGAAGGCAGTACCGAGTTGCCTACAATGCCGCCCGCGGTGTGCGTCCCATCATTGGCGGCTATGTCGGGCCTGTGCAGAAACGGTGGGATGACTTCCGGCTGAAACCTAAGCCCGGCGAGTTTGGCGAGTAGACGCGGGCTCTAAAAACTGGCTACTGTCCAAATGCTGTCCAAATCTTAAATTCATTTCGTACATCCAACGCCACCAACGAAGAACTTTAGTTCGTAGATGGTGGTGTAACGCTGTCCTTTTGTTTATTTCTCTTAGGAGATTTGGACAGTGGACACCCCCTTTTGCTTCACTTACGGCGGTCCATCTTGCCAGCTAATAAAGCGAATACTAGGCGAAAGCGTGGACAGTCGTGGACAGCGTGGACAGCAAATTTGGACACCTAGCCCTTGATGTTGCGGCCGCCTATTTAGACCGAAAAAGGCCATTTTTAGACCCCTTACTCCTCAATAACTTGCAAAAGGCCACTTGCAAGGGATGGCCCTAGGACGAACGACCTCAGCCGGGGAGGTAGTCCAGCTCATTCGGTTGCCTCGGGGCCTATAAGCGCTCCTAGCGCAGCCTTTCGCCCCACTTTCGCTACCCATATCGTTATAACCCAATGAAAATGCGGGTCATTTTCTCAAATCGAATCTATTAATCTTTATGTAAAGTTACCTACTACGGGGCCTGTTTGTGGAGGTCTCGCAATGTTTGGACCCTCCCCGGCTTCCCTCAACCCCTCGCCCGTGTTATCTCATTGAAAATAAAGGACTGACGACAGTGATGACAACGTGATGACAGCGTTAACGTGTTTGCTATCAATGCTTTATGTGCCCATAAGCATAGAAAAGAGCCGTTGTCATCACTTGTCTCAACGTAGTGAATCTCTGTAAGTATATGATAATAATAATAATTCTTCTTATTTTTTATCCATACGCTGACAGGGACCATTTTTTGATGACACCCGGAGGTGTTGTGTCATCCCGCGGCTTGGGCTCCGTAGCACGTCAGAGCCATGTTGGACCGGAATGCGCTCTGATAGCATGCGCCGATGGCAAGCGAATCGAACGAGACCAAACCTCGAATCACACCCACAGCGCTTACCGAAGTCCAGGCCGCGCTCAAGGCGTATTGCACCGCTGTGGAAACGAGTGACCTCAGCCAAGCCTCTCAGGGAATTTACATGGACATGGCTGAGAACTTCGTGCGATGGATGAAAGGCGATTTCAATCCCGGCTCACGAAAAGCGCCCTACGCAATCAAGCGGAAGGAAGACACGGTTGCTTCCTGAGCAGAAGCCTGGGCCATGACAGGAACCTAAGTCGGACGAGGCCGTCCAGTGTCTAGAAGGACGGACGGTCTATCCATGAGGTCATCGTAATCAATCTGACCGAGCGGTGTGAGTCTTATCTGCGCGGCATTGCACGCCGTGACTGCATCGTCGTTTAGCAACAAGAACTGAAAAGACGTGCCGTACTTCGCGCAAAACCTCGGGTAGTCCTGTGGCTCGGTGCGGTCACCGACACCAAGAACGAGGTGACGCGTTCGTTGGTCGCGTGGCAGTGTAACCCAAAACGGTCCGCGGAAATATTCTTCTTGGGACATTCCTACGAGTGTCAAAACCAAATTTGACCTCCCGCTCAGACTTGCAGAAAAAGTATACACGCCTTATAATTTCGCCCCGAAATCTTGTGCTAATTTGTGCTAACCATCGGGACATCGTGCCTATCTTGCCCATTTGGCCCATTGTAGAATCAATAACTTGCTGTGTTTGCAACAACACGAGTGGTTCAAATCCACCCCCCGCAACCAACGCAATCATAGAGTTACGGGCCATTGGGCACTTGCAGCAACTGTCCAAAACTGTCCAATAAGGGGAACTGCCTCACAGTT